>ERZ887851.1344-NODE-1344-length-21409-cov-11.053245_pt1 | contig 21409 bp, 16 predicted proteins | sample MGYA00521100_ERZ887851 | MGnify/ENA primary metagenome ERZ887851 (study PRJEB32303, sample SAMEA104408602) | aquatic metagenome | biome: Brackish water; feature: Pelagic; material: water | place: Baltic Sea | collected 2014-06-06T16:11:00 | depth 11,444 m ... | reverse complement strand
ATCAGCTGCTCTGGCCAACTGAGCTACATCGGCATCATTTTCAAAGAACAAGGCGATAAATCGCCCGGTTTTCAGGACGGCAAATGTAAGAAAGAATCTCGTGCATACAATGGCTTCAGGAATCTTTTCCTGAAACCAAAATACAGCACCCTATACAGACTTAACTATCAACGAATTACACAGCAACATCTCGTTGCTTTCTGTGCTTTCGAATTTGCCGGCGCAAGGCTTCAACAACCTCATCAAGTGAAGCCTCGAAGCTTGTCGCACGTCGTTTGGCAAAAAAGTCTACTCCAGGAGCATGAAGCTTGACATCGCACAATTTATTCTCACGTTGATCATTTTTTTCGATTCGAAGGAAAACCTCGCATGTCATAATCTGGTCGTGAAACGTGTTGAGCTTTTCTAATTTCTCTTGGATAAAGTCGAGTAGACGCTGATCCGCGTCAAAATGAACCGAATGAATTTGCACTTGCATCGAATACAGAAGTGTTGCGGTCACTCCGTTGGCCTGACGTTCAACGGACTGTCCTGATGTAATTCTTTCAATCGCGCTAGCGATTGGTGTGTGTAAACCTCCGTTGAGCTCAACGATGCATGACCCAGTAAGTCCTTAACAGCGTTTAATTCAGCTCCGCGGTTCAACAAGTGGGTAGCGAACGAATGCCTTAAGACGTGGGGACTGCGCTTCTGCAGAGAACTCACTAAAGAGAGATAATGATGAACGCGTCTATAAACAAACGAGGGATACAGGCTCCTGCCCGCATCTGAAACGAAAAGAAATCGAGATTTAAATGGTCTCATTCTCAAATGCTCTTCGACGCTTTCAATGGTCTCCTTCAATAACGGAACCCGACGCTCCTTATTGCCCTTACCAAAAACGCGCAGCTCACTTTGATCACGTACAAGATCTTTTGTTTCCAGAGCAATCAACTCCGACAGTCGTATCCCCGTTTCATACATCAACGCAATCACGCTGCGATCTCTCCTTCCCTTCCAGTCAGAAGGGAACACCTCTTCCTGAAACAATTCATTCATTGCGTGCTCAGGAATCACATTCGGAAGACGCTTTGAAAGCTTGGGTAACGAAACGGAATCCGTAGGATCCAGGTCCATAAGACCTTGCCGTTTCGAAAATCGAACATAGGTTCGATACGCACTGATTTTTCTATGGATGGTTCGGGGAGCCTTTCCGTTGCGCATCATCTCTACGACATACGACCGCAACCAATCCGCTTCTATCTCACGCAAGTCCTCACAACCATATTGTACCATCATAAATCGAATCAATTGATTCAAATCCGAGCGATAACAGCGCAATGTGTGTACGCTTCCCCTCTTCTCTTTTAGGAGATAATCAAGGAACTCTGAAATATGTGGCGAAACTTGGTTCAAAACAAAATGGGCGAAAGTCGCTCGACAATTTCGCCCATTTCATCTAAAAAACAAAGGAATTCCTCACTCGTTTTTCATATTTAGACCATTTTTATATACGGCCTTTTTCATTTGCTCCCGATTCTGCACGCTCGGCTTCACAAATTCACGACGAGCACGCAATTCTCTCATACGTTTCGTACGATCAAATTTCTTTTTAAAACGCTTTAAGGCGCGTTCTATGTTATCACCTTCCTTTACTGGAATCGAGAGCATGAGTTCAAAATTGGGACGCGAAGTTACGTTAAATGCATGAAAAGTCAAAAATCATTTGCCCCTTTTCATTCCTCGCGAATCAACTCACGCGCAATGACAATTTTTTGGATCTCACTTGTACCCTCCCCGATTGTACAAAGCTTGCTATCTCGGTAGTATTTCTCAGCCGGAAAATCTTTCGTATAACCATAGCCTCCTAAGATTTGAACGCCTTCCGTAGCCACCTTCACACACACCTCTGAAGCCTCATACTTTGCCATGGCAGACACCTTCGTTACTGGCAAACCTTGCTCCTTTAAACTGCACGCTTTTAACGTGAGCAAGTCCGCCGCTTCAATGGTTGTATGCATATCTGCCAATTTGAATCCGATGGCTTGAAATCGACCAATGGGCTGACCAAATTGTTCCCTTTCTAACGAATAATCCCGAGCCGTTTTCAAAGCACCCTTCGCGATACCCAATGAAAGTGACGCAATGCTGATTCGCCCACCGTCTAAAATTTTCATGGCCTGAACAAATCCTTCGCCAACAGTTCCAAGGACCTGATCGTCCGGAATGAAACAATCGGTAAAGACCATTTCTGCAGTCTCAGACGAACGCATACCCAATTTGTTTTCTTTTTTACCACCAGTAAATCCAGCCTGCTCCCTTCTCACCACAAAGGCCGTAATCCCCCTGCTATCAAGCAAGTCACCCGTGCGGGCTAAAACAACCGCTATCTCTGCTGAGATCCCATGGGTAATCCAATTCTTTGTACCATTCATCACCCACCCCTTTCGGGATTCATCTCGGGACGCTGTGCATTGCATTCTCATGGCGTCCGAACCTGTATTCGCCTCTGTTAATCCCCAAGCACCCAGATGCTCACCCGATGCCAACGAGGGCAAGAAACGTTGTTTTTGATCCTCACTTCCAAACATTAAAATATGATTGGTGCACAAACTATTGTGCGCAGCAACAGAGAGACCAATCGAGCCGCAAACTTGTGCGATTTCCTCAATCACAATCTTATATTCAAAGTAGCCCAGTCCGGCGCCCCCGTATGTCTCTGGAACAAGAAGTCCCATCAACCCCATCGCTCCCATTTCTCGAAAAAGCTCCCTAGGCATGTGCTGGCTCTCATCCCAAACCATGCGATTTGGCAAAATATGTTGTTGAGCAAAATCGCGAACACTGGCCTGAATTGCCTTTTGATTTTCAGTGAAATTAAAATCCATTATGTACGACTTAATACGTTAATAAAGAATGAATTGAAGAGTCCAATCGGCCTCTTCCTTGGAGCTGAGGAAGCTCTATAACAAACGCAAATCCCATGGTTTCCGCGCCCGTAAGTTCTACCAATTTATTCGCAGCCAATGCCGTGCCTCCGGTTGCAAGCACGTCGTCATGGATCAACACCTTCATTCCCGGCTTCAAGCAGTCTACTTGACACTGAAGCTCTGCTGTTCCATATTCTAACTGATAGCTTTCGGTAAAAAGCGTTCCGGGTAACTTCCCTGGCTTTCTAAAAGGAACAAAAGGGACGTTCCAATGAAGGGCCAAAGGCATTCCAAAAATGAATCCCCGGCTCTCAACTCCAACTACCGCGTCAGGCGCAAACCCTGAATCCAATTCAACCATCGAAGCCAGCTCCACAATCGACTTCTCGCAAAGCGATGCGTTTTGCCAAACCGGAGAAAGATCTCGAAAAATCACTCCCGTTTCGGGGAAGTCTGGAATTGACTTGACCGTTTGTTCAAGTTCAACTCGAACACTATGGATGTCGATCGTCAAGGATTGGCTCATTTAATTGATGTGCGCTACTGAGAAGATATGCAGAGACGAAGATACGGCTCCCAGCACCGATAGAGACTATCTGATATGGGAACCGCGTCCCGCAAATCAGAAACAGCATTCAATCGGTGTTGCAAACGGTAACGTTCGATCCGACGCGCTCCCTGAAATCCGATGTAAGGATGCCGGCGCAACTCATCCCACGACGCCGAGTCTGCGCATAGTTTTTGATAGACTCCGTCACCCGGATGAAACCAGGGAAGAATAGCCTCAAGTTGATCCGGATAAATCCCCCAAACTTCACCCAGTTGTTCGACCGAATAAAACCCTCCCAACAACTCCCTGAACCGGCAAATTCTCCCTGCTAATTTCGGTCCAATCCTGGGAAGCGACTCCAAAAACACACTGTCCACTTCATTTAAGTTGTACGACCTGTTGACCTGTTCCGTATCACGCTGAGCGACACGCGATCGATCTCTGGTGCCATTGGCTTTCTGTTGATTCCTTGAAAGAGATTCAAACGGCATGTCCTGAACCGTTTCGAGTGGGAATTCCGACAGGAAATCCAGAAAGGAAGGTACCATCTGCTCCGAATAAACGTGAGCGCGAGCGTTGGCATTCGTCCAAGAATAAGCCATCACACCACCCCAAATCAACCACGAAACCAAGACGACAAAAGACACCACACGCTGTTCTGCACTCATTCTCTCTCCTCTAACTCTTTCGTTTACAAACGCACCCGTCTTCAGTCAAATCGTTTGATTGCACCAGACTTCACTCGCTTCAGGTAATCTTTCAAATCTGCTCGGACTTCAGGCGCCAAGAAATACAATCCCAAGACATTCGGGAAACACATGGCAAAAATCATGGCATCCCCAAAATCAAACACACTCTTCGCTGATATCGCAGAACCAACAACAACGAACATGCAGAAAATTGCTTTGTAAGAAAGATCTGCACCTCGAGATTCTCCGAATAAATACGTCCAGGCCTTCAGTCCATAATAGCTCCAGCTAATCATGGTGGATAAAGCAAACAGGATTACAGCTACAGACAACACAATCGGGAACCAGCTCATGGTCTGCGCGAACGCACTCGATGTTAGCTCGATTGCTTGCAAGTCACCAGATTTCGCCAAGCCCAACACCTGATCTTGATCCAATGATCCATAGCCCGAGATAACAATCACCAAAGCTGTCATTGTGCAAATGACCACCGTATCAATGAATGGCTCCAAGAGAGCGACAATCCCCTCACTCACTGGCTCATCTGTCTTTGCCGCAGAATGTGCGATCGAAGCCGAACCAATGCCCGCTTCATTTGAAAACGCAGCACGTTGAAATCCGATAATCAAAACTCCAACTAAGCCGCCATAAGCCGCGTCTGAAGTGAAAGCACTTTTAACGATTAGAGCGAATGCTGCTGGCACCTCTGTAATGTTTCCAAAGATCACAAACAATGCTCCGAGCACGTAAACACCCACCATAAACGGCACCACCTTATCAGTGACTTTCGCAATGGTCTTAATCCCGCCGATAATAATCATCCCAACGACCATGGCCATGACAACTCCGAAAATCCAACTGTTACCAAACAAGAAGGACTGATCACCCCCTGTCACCAAAATTAATTGCTTGGTAGCCTGATTGATTTGGACCATGTTTCCTCCTCCAAAGCTCCCTCCAATGCATGCAATTGCAAAAATTGCTGCTAAAACCTTACCCAAGCCTGCCTTGCCTTGTTTGGCCAATCCGTCACGCAAATAGTACATGGGACCGCCGGAAACAGACCCATCATCATTGGTCTTTCTGTATTTGGTACCCAACGTGCATTCGATGAACTTGGAGCTCATGCCCAACAAACCCGCTACGATCATCCAGAAAGTAGCTCCTGGACCACCCAGAGAAACTGCAAATGCCACACCTGCAATATTGCCTACACCAACGGTACCACTCAACGCCGCAGTCAGTGCTTGAAAGTGACTGACTTCGCCGATGTGACTCGGATCATCAAACTTGCCACGAACGACATCAAGAGCGTGTCGAAAGGCACGAATATTGACAAAACGGTAGTAAAACGTGAAGAATAGCGCTCCAGCCAATAGCCAGATCAAAACGAATGGAATAGACAAGTCACCGAATGAAACAGTGAAAAAGATCACTTTCATAATCGCATTCGTAACGGGCTCCATGAAGCTATTGATGCTATCGTCAATGGCGCTTGCTTGAGCTACGGCTGGCGAAATGAGGGCGAAAAGAGCCACCAAAAGTGAAAAAATACGGTGCATGAATCGTTGTGTTTATTCGAAAAGCACCAATATACAAAAGCACTTTGCAGGAAGCGACTCCTATAGCGTTGGACTTTGTATTCCAAGGAATTCGTTCAACAGACGTATCTGATCTGCTGTGCCAAGGACGAACAATTTCACGGATTGATCCAAACGCGTTTCGGGGGCTGGATTGATCACCATTTCGCCAGAGGCGCGCTTCAGCCCAATGACATTGACCCCAATTCGATTCTTTGCGTCCATCTCTCCCAACGTCTGAAGCTGCAAGTTTTCTGGCAACTGCGATACCGAAACCTCTTCTAAGTTGACCGCGTCAATCCCTTGGATACGAATGTGATCCATAAACTCCACAACGTCAGGAATCGCAACAAGAGAAGCCATGTGCGCGCCTCCCACCTGGTCGGGCATGATCACATTTTGAGCTCCAGCAACACGTAACTTGCTCACTGCATTGGATTTAGATGCCCGAGAAATGATGAGCAGGTCTGGACGTTTCTCTCGAGCCGAAAGAACCACATACAAATTCTGCGCATCGTCTGGGAGCGTGGTAATGAGTGATTTCGCTCGATCAATGCCCGCATCCACCAAGTTCTCATCAAGCGTGGCATCACCCGCCAACACTCGCCAGCCCTTTTTCTGCAATTGTTTGACCAACTCTAAGTCCGATTCAATGATGACGACATCGTGTGCATGATCGCGCAATTCCTGTACCGCTTTCTCCCCGACTCGTCCATATCCGCAGACGATCACATGTCCGTGCAATCCTTTCATGATGCGTTGAATTCGTTTAACTCGAAGGCGTTCTCTGTATGCTCCATCTAAAAAATAGTTGGTGCTTGCTGAAATAGCAAAGGTGAAGGTACCGATACTTCCGACCACCAAGAAAGCTGTAAAAATCATTCCTAATTGAGACAGTGGTCTCACTTCGCCAAAGCCAACAGTGGACATCGTGATCACGGTCATGTACATGGCCTCCACCAATGTATAGTCCTCGATCACCATAAATCCGACACTCCCAACAAGCAGCACTCCAACAAAAAGAATGACAGCCAGTCGGATACGATTGATAGGGCGAATCATGGCCACAAATTAAGGTTTCTCAACCGTTCGTCTTCTCTTGAAGAATGGCTTTCATTTCATTGCGCAAATTCAATGCCGATTCTCGTGCTTTTGCAGCGAAATCAGATCCCGAACTGGCGTATAGAATTCCTCGTGAAGAATTGACCAACAATCCACATTGAGCATTCCATCCCGCATCAACGACATCCCGCAAGGCACCACCCTGTGCACCAACTCCTGGCACAAGGAAAAACGAGTCTGGAGCAACGGTTCGCGCACGGGCGATGGCTTCTGGGCGTGTTGCACCGACAACAAACATCAACTCATCTGGACTGCCCCAAGTCTGTGCACGTTCCATCACGCGCTCGAACAGTGGAGGGTTTCCATGAAACTCAAAATCCTGAGCACCTGGATTGGACGTCATGGCCAACAGAATTGTCCAACACCCATCCCCGAAATCGATAAAGGGCCGAACACTATCCTCACCCATATAAGGTGCCACGGTAATCGCATGCGCACCCAACCCTTCAAACATGGCCTGGGCATAGCGTGCGGCAGTGTTTCCGATGTCCCCTCTTTTCGCATCCGCTATCACCATGCAATCCTTCGGAATGTGCGCTATGATACGTTCTAAAGCCGCCCACCCCTCAGATCCGTATTGCTCAAAGAAGGCCAAGTTTGGTTTGAAAGCCACAGCCAAGTCGTGTGTGGCATCAACGATGGACTTGCAAAATTGCTCCATGCCTTGAACCCCTGTACCGCAAGACGCTGGAATTCGTTCAGCATCCGGGTCCAAACCCACGCATAAGAAAGATGACTTGAGCTGTATGTTCTCAAAAAGTTCTTCTCGATTTCTCATGTGTTTTCTGTTGTTTGAGCGGCTAACAATTCCGCTTGTTCAGCTTGATGCAGCGCGTCGATGACACCTTGCAAATCGCCTCCCAAAATTGAAGGCAAGGCATGCGATGTGAAATGTATGCGGTGATCCGTCACACGACCCTGTGGGAAATTGTACGTTCTAATTTTTGCCGAGCGGTCGCCTGAACTGACCAACGTCTTCCGAGTGAGGGCTTGTTCAGCGTGCTGCTTTTCACGCTCACGTTCGAATAGCCGAGTGCGTAATACTTCCAACGCATGCTCGTAATTCTGGTGCTGTGATCTGCCGTCTTGGCATTCGACCACGACCCCGGTTGGATTGTGTGTGAGACGCACCGCAGACTCCGTCTTATTGACGTGTTGCCCTCCTGCACCGCTCGCTCTGTATGTATCTCGACGCACATCCGACAAATCGAGTGCAATGTCCACCTCTTCAGCTACGGGCATGATTGCAACAGTCGCTGCACTCGTATGAACGCGACCTTGAGATTCTGTTTCAGGAACACGCTGCACACGGTGCACACCGCTTTCAAATTTGAGCCAGCCGTAAACGCCCTCACCTTCAACGCGTGCAATGATTTCCTTGTATCCGCCTGCCGTTCCTTCGTTGGCATTCACCAATTGCACCTTCCACCCTTTTGATTCTGCAAAACGACTGTACATGCGATACAGATCTCCGGCAAACAATGCCGCCTCGTCTCCTCCCGTTCCAGCGCGCAACTCCATCATAACGGGACGGTCATCCGCCTCATCACGTGGAAGCAACATCAAACGAGACGCAGCGTACCCCTTTTCCAACTTGTCCTGAATTTGAGGCATTTCTTCCTTGGCAAGCGCAACAAAGTCCGCATCACCGCTCAGAAGCCATTCTTGACATTGATTCCAATCCGATTCCCAAGCTGTTAAAGTCTGGTGAATCTCTACAAGAGGCGTAAGCTTCTTGTACTCCCGCATCAAATCACGATAACGGGTTGGGTTCGACACCACTTCGGGGTCACCCACACTTTTCTCGACTTCACGGTAACGATCCACGATGAAGGCGAGTTTGGTCATTAATTCCTCCTCGCGTTTCATGGGCTTAGCTAATCTCCGTAAACAAACGTTCCGTGCTCACCTTTGACGGTGACACGTTGACCCATGTGAGCTTCACATCGACCTATAATTTTCGCATCAATACCATTGGCTTCTGCCATGGAAATGATCTCCGCCGCAGCGTCTGCATCCGTGTATATCTCCATCCGATGCCCCATATTGAAGACCTTATACATTTCAGACCATTCCGTTCCGGACTCTTCTTGAATCATGCGAAACAATGGAGGCGTGGGAAACAGATCATCTTTGATCACATGCACGTTTTTGGTGAAGTGCAGCACTTTGGTCTGTGCGCCACCGGAGCAATGGACCATGCCCATAATTCGCCCCTTGAATTTGGGAAGAATTTCGGCAATCAAGGGGGCATAGGTGCGCGTTGGGGACAGAACCAATTTACCCGCATCGATCGGCACACCTTCAACGGCGTCCGTTAACCCATGCGATCCAGTATACACCCACTGAGCATCCGTATTGGGATCAAAACTTTCAGGGAAACGCTGCATCAAATCCTTCTTGAACACATCGTGACGGGCCGAAGTCAAACCATTTGAACCCATTCCACCATTGTATGTGGACTCCCAACGTGACTGACCTGAACTCGACAAACCAACGACGACCTGTCCCGGTGCGATGTTTGCGTTATCAATGACGTCGGAGCGTTTCATGCGCGCAACGACGGTAGAATCCACTATGATCGTTCGAACCAAATCTCCCACATCCGCAGTCTCACCTCCGGTACTTTGAACATCGACTCCAGCTCCTCTCAATTCCTCAAGCAACTCTTCTGTCCCTTGAATGATCGCTGAAATGACCTCTCCAGTTATGAGGTGTTTGTTCCTACCGATTGTGCTCGAAACCAAGATTGGGCCGGTGGCCCCGACGCAGATCAAGTCATCCAAATTCATAATGAGGGCATCCTGAGCTATGCCTTTCCAGACAGACAGGTCGCCTGTTTCTTTCCAGTACATATACGCCAACGCGGATTTCGTACCCGCACCGTCAGCATGCATTACAATACAATGGTCAGGGCTACCGGTGAGGTAATCCGGAATGATTTTACAAAAAGCCTTTGGAAAAAGTCCTTTGTCTACATCCGCAATCGCCGCATGCACTTCCTCTTTACCAGAAGAAACTCCCCGGGAAGCATAACGAGAATGATCCTCTATCACTTGCCAGGGGCATAATCAAAACGCAAGATTCGGAAAACCGTTCTTCGATTGGCCTGGTGTCCGCGCTCCTTTTCTTCTTCGGAGGACATGCGATTGATTTCAGCATCTGAAACCAACAACATGGTTTCTCCCTGTCCTAAAGCCACCAAACGATCAACTGCAATACCACGACTTACGAGGTAATCCACACATGTTTGGGCTCGACGTTGAGAAAGCTCCTTGTTGTATCCGTCCTGACCACGGCTGTCCGTATGAGACTCCAATTGAATCACAAACGATTCGTTGCGTTCCATAATGTCCAGCAAATAGCTCAATGAATCCGCACTGTTTACCGTCGCATCAATCAAGAGTTCCGCTTCATTGAAAGGATAGAGAACCAATGGCATCGCATATTCTTCATCCAATACAACCTCCTTCAAAAAATATTCCCTAGCGAAGGTTGTGCTTTCGGTCATTCCAACCGTCGCAAAACGATCACCCGTGCCGATGTAACCTTCAAGCTTCACATCCACGTCGTATGTCGTTGACCCTTTTATTTCTTTATCGCACAAGGCAATCGACCCATCTGCATCTGCAGTCAAGGTCCAAGAATCACCCGTAGAACTGCTGATCGACATGTCTGCCATCAAAGGCATTCCCGTATCGTAATCATAGACATTGGCACGGTAACAGAACTCCATTTCAGGCAAACTAAAGGAGTACAAGTCATCTTTTCCTTTGCCTCCTGGCCGGCTTGATGTGAATACGCCTCGATCTTCATTGTCGGCATAAATCAACCCGAAATCGTCCGATGAACTGTTGATCGGGTAAGGCATGGCTGTACTCATTTCAAAAGCCATGGCTCCATTCCCTGGATTCGCTTGGAAGATATCTAAACCGCCCATTCCTCCTTTACCTGAAGAAGAGTAAATCAACGCTCCATCAAAACGCATCGTTGGGAACATCTCATCCCCTGCTGTATTGATGTTGGCACCCATATTGACGGGACTTCCAAAAGCATCTTCCTTGCTATCATAACTAACATACCAGAGGTCTTTCCCTCCTTGACCTCCTGGCATGTCCGAAACGAACATCAGGAAATTGTTGTCCGTTGTGAATGACGGATGGCCCACTTGAGAACTGTCATTGGAATCTCGGTCAATCAACTCTACGACCTCCGCAGGCCCATACCGATTGCCCATGGCATCCGCGCGATAAAGGTCACACGCAAATGAATTCTCATCATCGGAAATGCACCGCGTGAAATAGATTTTTTTATACTTTTTATCAAAGGTCACTGTTCCTTCATTGGATGACGTATTGATCGTACTGTTCAAAGGCTCAGGAGTACTCCATCGTCCCTTCTTGTCTTGTTCAGAGTAGAACAAATCCATGAAATTCTGCCCGGTAATGGGATCTTCACCAGATCCTGTTGCGGACTCTCGGGATGAGGCAAAAACAACCTCATCTGCCTTATCCGAAGCATAGCCGGCACCATAATCGTAGGAATCCGAATTGAGCAACAACATATTCTCAACGCGGTAACGACTTGGTGGCTCATCGAGAGCCAATGCGTCATTGTCCGCAGCTGTGATTTTCTGTTCAGCAACCGCTTGATCGCCTCCATTTTCCTGGTATGCCATGTACCACTCAATGGCATCATCAAACTTCTGTTGAGATGACATGACCTCACCGTAATTCAAAAAGACTTCAGGATGGCTTTCGCCGTAACGCAGTCCAATGGCCTTGTCATACCATTCTTCTGTAGCTCCTGGATCCATCAACATTCGGAAACTTTCTCCGATCATGAAGGCAATTCGTCCCTTCTCATCAATATCCTTCACCTTGGCGTAAGCCTTGATGTATTCTTGAGCGGAAACATGAAATCCACCTCTCGCATACGCCGCGTCCGCCTCGGCTGTATAATTGGTTTGAGAGAAGGCCGTGCCTATCACGATGGTCATCAACAGAAAGGTGGTGCCAATCCGTGTGTAGAAAGCTTGCAGGAAGTTGTGCATTTATATACCGTTAAATCAGTCCCCGAATGTAAGGCACGAAGGCTAGAACTAAGAAATGTTCATCAGAAAAACCACTGAAATTGGATTCAAATAAAAGAGGGGCCATTTCCAATTCAAGAAATGCCCCCTCTTCTGAATGCAGCAAAAGCCTGTAAAACCTATCCCACTCTATCGTGTGAACAACAATTCTGTGAATTTCGGCAAAGGCCATAATGCATCGTCCACAGTGACTTCCAATTGCGCACACGTTGCTCCCAAAGCCTCCATGCTTGGGAACATTTGCTCTGCATAACCCTTGGCTTTCTCTGATGCAGATTCCAGTTTTTCCAAAGCATCATGGATTGAATCCAACTCCAATGATTCCCGATGGATTTGTTGAATTAAAGCGCCTGCTTGTTTGACCAATTCCAACTGAGCGCCACCATATTTTGGGGCATCCTCTCCAAAGACATCGTTCAAACTTTGGACATTCAACAGCAACTGACTTTGGTAATCTATCGCTGCTGGCAAAATGGTTCCTCGAGCCATTTGCAACAGAACGCGGGCCTCAATTTGAAGCTTCAAAATGTAATTCTCCAATTCCACTTCCACGCGAGCATGGACTTCTTCCTTCCGGAGAACTTGTTGCTTCTCAAAGAGCTCAATCACCTCTGGACGATTGAATACTTCCAATGCCTCAGGCGTGTTTTTCAAATTGGAAAGACCTCGCTTGGCAGCTTCGACAACCCATTCATCGGAATAGCCATTTCCTTCAAACCGAATCGCTTTGCTCTGCGTAATTAACTTCTGAAGTTCTTTGAGCAAGGCATCGTCCTTCTTTTCGCCTTTGTCTATTCGCTGATCGACAGCGACTTTAAATGACTCCAACTGTTCCGACACAATCGTATTCAAAACAGTCATCGGCACAGCACAATTGGCCGTACTTCCAACTGCACGCAATTCGAATTTGTTGCCTGTAAACGCAAACGTAGAGGTCCGGTTGCGATCCGTGTTGTCAAGCAAAACCTCAGGGATTCGACCAATTTCTAACTTGAGTGCAGTCTTGTCTTCTGGAGTCAACTTCCCCGCCTTGATGCTGGTTTCCAATTCATCCAGCAATTCGGACAATTGAGAACCGATGAAGGCACTAACAATAGCTGGAGGCGCTTCGTTCCCTCCCAGTCGGTGGTCATTTCCTGCTGACGCAAAGGATGCACGCACGATGTCCGCATGCGTATGCAAAGCGGCCAACGTGTTGATGAAGAACGTCAAGAAGCGCAAATTCGTTTTTGGATTGTTGCCCGGCTTCAAGAGATTTACTCCCGTATTCGTTCCAAGAGACCAGTTGTTGTGCTTACCAGAACCGTTGAGCCCCGGGTATGGTTTTTCATGAAGAAGCACCCGGAAATCGTGCTTCCGAGCGACTTGCTCCATCACCTCCATCAGCAACAGGTTGTGGTCATTGGCTAAATTGGCTTCTTCAAAAACGGGAGCGCACTCAAACTGATTTGGCGCCACTTCATTGTGCCGTGTCGTTACCGGAATTCCGAGCTTATGAGATTCCAATTCAAATTCTTTCATGAAGGCACTTGCGCGTGCAGGTATGCTTCCGAAATAGTGATCGTCAAGCTGCTGCCCTTTCGCAGGAGGTGCACCGAACAATGCCCGGCCCGTTAACTGCAAGTCAGGTCGTGCACCGTGGAGGGATTTATCGACAAGGAAATATTCCTGTTCCCATCCCAACGTGGCCACCACCTTGGTGACATTCTTATCGAAATACTGGCACACATCCGTTGCAGCAGAATCCACTCGTGCCAATGCCTTCAACAAAGGCATCTTATTGTCCAGCGCAAATCCTGTATAGCTGATGAAGATCGTCGGGATGCACAATGTACTCTCCCAAACAAATGCCGGAGATGTTGGATCCCAAAGGGTATAGCCTCTTGCTTCAAATGTGTTTCGAATCCCTCCGTTAGGAAATGAACTCGCATCCGGCTCTTGCTGCACCAAAAGAGAACCGTCGAATTTCTCGATTGCACGTCCATCTCCGGTTGGAGTAATGAAGCTATCATGCTTCTCTGCTGTGGCTCCGGTTAAAGGTTGGAACCAATGCGTGTAGTGCGTAGCTCCCCGTGAAATGGCCCATTCCTTTAAAGCAGACGCCACTTGATCAGCAATAGAACGACTGATCGAAGTGTGATTGTCCATCGCATCCAAGATGCTATCGCATGCTTCATCCGTCAAGTATTCTCGCATCGCATGCAAGTTGAATACGTTCTCACCGTAATACTGTGAAATCTTGTTCGAAGGACGCTCCCGGTGCCGCGGAGTGCGTTCTAACACATCCTCAAGGGCTTTTTGGCGAGAAATACTCATGAAAATCGGTTTTTTCTAATAATTTCACGAAGGTACCCCTAAACTTTAGGGGGGTCACTCCAAATTATTTAAAAAATTACCAACAAAATCCGTTTTTTTGAAACAAGTAGGTCAAACAAACCAAAATAAAGAGCAACACAGCTGATTCACATCAAGAAATCAGAGCATTGAATCACTTGCGACTCACTTGAATCCACTGGGTCGTGTGTTGTCCCATCTCATTGGTGACCGTTAATGCGTAGGTCCCCTGTGGACATTCCTTGAAAGACAGAGCGAGCAATTCACCCGAATTCAGCCTTCTTGCTCCTTGATCAATCAATCTTCCCATGGGGTCACGCAAACTCCAGTTCGCCAACTGCCCCTCATTCCAACCATCAAGACGCACATTGAATTGTGCATCACTGGGGTTCGGAAACACCTGGAATCCGAACTGACGGTTCGAAACGAACTCCTCCACGCCAACCAGATTCGTTTGAAAGAAGAAAGCCTGTGAAATGGACTTGCCAAAGTCCGGCTCAAAATTGATGAAATTTCCACCCGCCACTTTTTTGACACGTGTATACCCGCTGCCATCATTGTTGGCCCAAAAGCCTTGCCCATCATCTCCCGAATCATAAATGGTCAATCGGTAGCAGCCTTGATTCAGAGACAGGGTATCTCGGAAGGTTGTATTGGCTTCTGCATAACCACGTTCCCACACCACGTTGCCTGCGGCATCCGTCAATTCAATGGTTGTTTCACTCGGGACTAAATTCGTTTTGGTCCACACAATGATGCGGTTGTCATCCAAATCGGGGTAAGCCCACGTTGGAACACGATGAAATCGACTGGTCGTAGCATTGTTCCGAGGCTCTTGATCCAATTGATTATTGGGAGCATTGACCGCCACTTCAAAGATCAACTCTTCTTCGTTGTCTCCTTCAGAAAGAGACGGGTCGATGTAGGGCAAATCCACCACAGCCGACTCTAAAAACGCGAGTTCACCTGTCCATTGGAAGGTCGCTTCTTCTCCCCCTTGAATGCCATAATTGAATGTACAGCTCGTCAATGGTTCAGCGCCGTTGTTGCGAATGATGACTTGTGGCGACTCGCAAATTGGATTGAATCGGGACTGTAACTTGTTATCTGAAGGAGCCAAAACTTCCGAGATTTCGACGTCATGTTCCATATTGGCCTCGCCGTAAGCAACGACTTGGCCTTCAAAGCGATAGTTGCCATCGGGATCATATGTAATGTCATAATCCACAGCGAAAGGCTCACCCGCAGTCACAACAGAGGTCAATTCAAACTCTTTGGTATCCACGGGAGCGCCCGGACACCAGGCCGCACGGTCATAAATCCAAGTCCCTCCCTGAGGGTACAAGGGATTGTCTGCACATTCCCTCATGACTTCCCAGGTCCACTGAGTCTCTCCGTTTACTTGAACGGAATGGGCGTTATAGCAAAACTCACCACAGTTGTTGCCCGATCCAAAACCATGCCCACTTGCACGGGTTTTGAGTTTGAACATGGCTTCCCCAGAAACAGGAGTAAAGACATGATCCGTGACGTTTTCATCAAAACTGCTCAAATTGTACTGCCCCTTCCAAAACGCTTCAATCCGCTTCACATCGCGAGCAGGAGTCCCTTCAATGAAGGCAAATCGAAGGTCCAAAAGCTCTTGCCAATTTCCAGCTTGCAGCTCCACACTATCACGCAGCATGCCCACAAAGTCGGTTACGTCAAACACCCATGTCCAGCCTTCATCGCCCAAAGTGAGTCCGATTCCGTACGGTGTGATATAACGTGCCAATTCATAACGATCAATGACTTCAAATGACGGAGAAAAGTACTCCAGCGTGTCGTTGACAACAATGACCGACGTTCCTTCAACGGGGTAAGTCGCCAACAGCTCACCTGTTGACATGCGGGTTTCCATAACAGCATCGTGCGGCCAAGCGTAGTCCAACGCAGTCCAGTTGACATCATTGCCAAACACGGCCCATTCAGATACACTGAGCGGAGGAACGGGCACTGTTCGGTCGACCACAATGGATTCATACGAAACGGGTGTCCCGCTCAACCACGTCATGACGGGACGGGCCGCATCGGGCATTGCACCTTGACGCATAAAGGCATCAGAACCTCCATGCGCTATCCTTCCAGCGTTGCCATGAAAAAAGCCTGAGGCTCCAACGCCATCAATTTGATACCCTCCTTCCGTTTCCCAATCAAAATGCGCCTTGAGCTGATCGAATTGCGGATGCTCCTCACCAGGTGTCTGATCCATCCATTCTGCAATGGTTGCAGCGTTCAATGCTGACGCCCAGATCCTAAACTCATCGACGTCGCCCCGATAATCATTGCCACCATTGCCATTGCATCCGATGTGAAAACGAACCATTTCTCCAAACGCATTGTCCAGGTCCTGTCCTGTGTGCCACAGCAATCCATTCAAATAAATCGACATCACTCCTTCCGTTGCATTCTTGACAAAAGCCCAGTGGTTCCAAACGCCTTTATACTGTTCAGCAGCTGCTGCTTGGTCAATTCTATCGTACCCACCATCGTATCCGGCGTCCCAGTATACGCGTCCATTGGACCAGGGAAGGTGAATATTGAGCTCTCGCTGGTTCAAAGCATTGAACCCCTCGCAAATGGAGTTGTTTTCTGGCTGAAAAATTTCGTTTCCTCGCTGCCAAAATTCAACGGTGACTTCTGCTCCGATACCATCCAATTCTGAAGCAGCCACTTCGAAGCGGTCATTGCCGTCGAACCGAATAAAATGACCTGCAGAGGTTGCTCGCCACGTTTGCTCTGGCGCATCCACAGATGGAATGACGACCGAAGCCGGGTCATTCCAAATCGCCTCCTGCAGTTGAAGTTCAATAATCAAATGCGCTTCACCATCCCAAATCAAGGGTTCATTCCAAACAAAGCGACCCGCGTTATTCAAATCAGACACTCCAGACGAAGCCGCAGCAGAACCATTCCAAAAACCAGCCAAGGAATCCTGAGTGGTCCAATACGCCTTCCACTGTGCGCCATCCCGTTGCTCAGACAACTCCTCGATCCAAGGAAGTTCAAAACCCGCAGATGTGGAATCAACCCACCCCATAACGCCAAGTTCAGATGCTGTCCACAACCACTGATAACGCGCAGTTTGCGGCACAAAATTGGCCGAGCTCATGGCGTCAGACCACACCAAACTTGCATTGGAAGCTTCCTCCGTGGCTTCAACATCACCCAATTGAATCAGCTCATACAGGGTGCGAATGGTATCGGAGACCGTCTCACTTTCAGGAACATAGATCAGCGTATCCGCCACAAAGTTCACATCGTCAACAAGCCAATGGGGGTGAGTCAACTGGTTGCTATCCAATGTTCCTGTGTGATCGAATAAATAATTGTACGTGAGATAATCCCATTCTCCACACGCATAGCCCAAACCTCCTGCAGTGCCATCCTCAAAACACTTCAACGTATGGTACATCAGTACCTTTTGATACGCCGTATCGTTGTTCGACGAAGGAAAATCAAACCATCGTCGACCAGGGCTTTCGTAATTCGTTGCAGGGTTGTTTTGTTCTTCCCAAGTGAATGTCTGAACCCACGTTGTATCAGCCGTTTGGGCATGAGATTGCAGAGCAAGACTGCATGCAATACCGACAATAAAACTCCATTGAAGAAACGATTGGAAACAATTCATGGTAGGACTTTTCTCTGTTGGACCGGAAAGATACAAATCAGATTTGTGGGCCTTGTAATTTTTGCAAGGTCGTGCATCAAGTCTGTGTCCATTTACTCTAATTTCGCGCGCGCAATTTGTAAGTTCCGAGCGCACAGACCTTCCATTGGAAAACGAATCAAGAAGAACCCCCTACTCATGAACATCTGCTTTATAATGTACCCTTGGGAGAACATCACTCCTCAATCCGATAGCACGCTGAGAATGATTCATGAAAGCGTCATTCGCGGGCACCGCGTGGCCATCACGTCTGGAGCCAACTTGACCATACGGGATTCTCTGACCATGGCATTCTGCAAATTGGTCGAGGAAAAGTCGAAGCATTCATCCGTTCCTGAGACATTTTACAAGCAAGCCAAATTCAGGGAGCAAATGCTGCCGTTGGCTGGTTTTGATGTGATCTTCATGCGGGCCAATCCACCGTTGGACACCATTGTCTTGAACTTTTTGGACTCCGTCAAGGATGAAGTGCTCATTGTCAATGACGTCCAAGGACTGCGTGAAGCCAATAATAAACTGTACACGGCAGCCATGAACGATGCGGCGCAAAGCATTACGCCGCGCACGTTTGTGAGCAAAAACAAAGATTACTTGCTGAAAGTGGTCAAGGAAAGTGACTCGCGTAAAATGATCATGAAGCCTTTGAACGGTTTTGGGGGGAGTGGTGTCATTGTCATTGAAAAAGATGCCATGCAGAATGTCAATTCGCTGCTCGATTTCTACATCACGGGCAAAGGCGGTGAAACCAATTACGTCATCCTGCAAGATTATGTAGACGGGGCTGAGGAAGGAGATGTTCGCGTCATGATGCTGCATGGCGAGCCGATTGGAGCCATGAAACGAGTACCGGCGGAAGGCGATGCCCGAAGCAATGTGCATGCCGGAGGGAAGGTTCAAAAACACACTTTGACACGCGAAGAACTTCGCGCTTGTCGACTCATTGGCCCGAAACTGGTGAAAGACGGATTGTATTTTGTCGGCTTGGATTTGATCGGCGGTAAATTGATCGAAGTGAACGTTTTAAGTCCTGGGGGCATCGTGAACATCAACAAATTGAACAAAGTCAAACTGCAACGACGCATCATCGATTGGGCTGAAGACATGGTGCACCACCGGTCCATGGCGCATTCACGACGATTCGAACTCCGCCAAACGGTCTCCAACGCGTGAGCACGCTGTTGAATTTATCCAGCGCTGAGATCATCAAGCGCATTCGCGCTGGCAGGGATTTTGAGGCCATCGCTACGGACACCGGGATGCACATTCGCATCACGGACTATGTCCCCTTTGTTTGCACGGCCATTCATGCCGGGAATAAAATGCGGCACGAGCTTCAAATCAAATGCGCGCTGGATGAGTTTGATCGCTGGTATGAAGAAGACCCCGACACGGATGCATTCATTGGCGGCATGCCCATCGCCATCATTGGCACGGACTCGCGCTATGCCTATGATCTGAACCGCTCGCCAGAGACGGCCATCTATGACGATGCGTGGGGAAAGAAAGTGTGGAAACGCCCGTTGAGCAAGGCGGAAAAAAAGCGCAGCATGATGCGTCATGAAAAGTTCTATGCCATTCTGTCCGCGCTCATTGAAACCTTAGAACGCCGGCACAAAGCCTGCGTTGTCTATGATATCCACAGCTACAATTGGAAACGCTGGGAACGGGAAGTGCCAACCTTCAACATTGGGACCGAAAAATTGGACCCGCATTGGAATGGTGAAGCAGAGGCTTTCAAAAAAGCATTGACGGAACAAACGCTGCCCCACGGGATCTCAAGCGCCTGTGCGATCAACGACGTTTTCATGGGGCGCGGATACAATTTAGCTCGCATCAGCCAACAGTTTAAGCGAACGCTTGTATTGGCGACTGAGGTCAAAAAAGTGTACTGTGACGAAACCACAGGCGAGCGATTTCCGGCCATTGTGCACGCCGTGCAAGTGGCCTTCAAGCATGCCATCCTCCTGCATGCCCGAGGATTTACAGAGCGACACACCAGCGCCTCATATGCTGACGAACCGGCCATGCTCCCCTCCGTTCCCTCAGTGAAATTGATGGAAGTGGATGCGCAACTCTACGAATTGACACGCGGGTTTGAAGTGCTGAACTTCGTGAATCCCATTAACATCGAACAAGAGAAACGCGCTTTTTTCGCATCGCACGCAAGCAACAACCCTCAGTTTGCTTACCGCCCTTTGCGGATCGAGCCGTTTGAACTGAAACGAAAATTGCTACGAATTCCCGTGGAAGAAATTCCCGACGCCTCCATTCGTGAGTTGTATGAGAGCACCATCAGTGCCTATTTGGACAAAGTTGACTTGTTGTCGACGTTGGGAACAAGTCAGTTTTTATACAACAGCTTGCGCTACTATGGTCAACCGAGCGCGCTGGACTTGAAAAACGCCGAATACCTCTTGCACCTTCCTGAAGTGGAGGATGAGAATGGACCTGAGAAGAGAGTCGGAACGGATGAAGCCGTCAAAGCCTTCCAACAGGGACTCCTCGACTATGGATTCAAAGGGAAAGTTCAGATCTCGAGCCGGATTGTTGCCGACGCTATGGTCAACAACAGCAAGAAACAGGTCCTCATCAAGAAAGGAGCGACGTTTCGCCCCAAGGAATTGAGGTACCTCGTGCACCATGAAATCGGCGTACACATGGTCACTACCATGAATGCACTCGAACAGCCTTTGAAGTTGCTCAGCATCGGCACGCCCGTGAGCACGCGCACCCAAGAAGGACTTGCTGTACTCGCGGAATACCTCAGCGGCAATACAACGTTGCAACGCCTGAGAGAGTTGGCATTCCGAGTTATGGCTGTGGACAACATGGTCAAAGGCGCCGATTTTGTGGAGACTTACCGGAATCTCACGAAGAACTTGGGCATGGAGGCGAACTCGGCTTTCACCCTCACCACCCGCGTTTATCGAGGAGGCGGATTGACCAAAGATTACTTGTACTTACAAGGGCTGCGAGAGGTGTTTGACTTGTATCGAAATGGCGGCGATCTCCGACCTCTGCTGATGGGAAAATGCAGCATTGAAGTCTACGACACGTTGGAAGAAATGATGGAGCGCGGGTTATTGAACCCCCCAAAACACATGCCCATTCCATTGACCCATCCACAGACGGAAAAAAACCATCCTGTGTTCGATTACATCGTGAAAGGAATCCGTTAATCGTAGGTGACTCCTGGATAAACTTCTAGCGCGTGGCGCAAACATTGCACGGCTTTTTGAATCTCTTTCACATTGAGTACATAGGCCATGCGGACTTCCTGTTTGCCCAGTTCGGGAGTCGCGTAAAATCCGGTATTCGGTGCCACCATGACCGTCGTCCCTTCCCACTCGAAGGATTCCAGGATCCATTGACAAAACAAGTCCGAATCGTCAATGGGCAATTTGGCCACAGCATAAAAAGCACC
>ERZ887851.1343-NODE-1343-length-21412-cov-5.418739_pt1 | contig 21412 bp, 18 predicted proteins | sample MGYA00521100_ERZ887851 | MGnify/ENA primary metagenome ERZ887851 (study PRJEB32303, sample SAMEA104408602) | aquatic metagenome | biome: Brackish water; feature: Pelagic; material: water | place: Baltic Sea | collected 2014-06-06T16:11:00 | depth 11,444 m ... | reverse complement strand
TCGCAATTTCTGGTATCGACCCCAACCGGGCGGCCAGGGTAGGAGAGTCACGTAGCGGAATTCGCGCAACGAGAGCCCCGCGTTGTGATTCACCCAATTGAGCCACCACCGCACCGTCGGGTGCGATCACTGCGCTAATGCCTGTCGTTGCTGCCACTAAAACGCTCCGGCCAAACTCCACCGCCCGCAATCGAGACATGGCCAGTTGCTGCTCGGGCTGGCCGAGCCCGGCGAAAGTAGCGTTATTCGTTTGCACGACTAACACCCGGCCACCACCGGTGATGGCATCGCGAACGACATCGTCATAGGCCACCTCAAAGCAAATGACATTGCCGATGACCACGTCATTCATGGAGAGCACCCCCGGTGTATCCCCGGCAATGAAGTCGCGTGGGACCTGATCAAAACGGCCAATAATGGGTACCAGGAAGGAACGGAAAGGCACGTATTCGCCGAAGGGAACGGGCCGCTGTTTGGTGTACATCTCACCGGGTCCGGTTCCCGGGTTCCAGACGATCCCCACATTGGCGACTTCGTCGGAATTTAAACTCAGCACGGCACCGACCAGAATCGGTGCCGCAATCGTGTCGGCAGCACTTGATATGTCGGTTGCGCTTGCCTCATCTTGGAGTGGGTCGATATCGCTTGAGTTCTCGGGCCAAATAACAATGTCTGGTTGTGGTTGTTGCCCATTAGCCACCTCGCTCGCGAGATCTACCGTGACCTGTACGTGCCCAGCCAAAACTGCTCTACGCTGATCTGTGGCGGCAGAACCCACCACTCCCCCTTGAATGACAGCGGCAGTGGTGTTGGCCGGTCCACCGGCCGTTTCGCCAAGAATCGGTCGCGGAATTGCCAGGCCCGCCAGCGCCACTGCCACGAGGGCTGCGGACAATGCGGCGAGGGACTTCACCTGTGATTTGCGGGCGGCGAGGTAAATGGCGGCCAGGAGTGCACCGGCTAGTGCGGTGGCAAAGGTCACCAAAACGGCGCCACCGATCGCAGCCCAGGGGGTCAACGAGGTCGCGGTTTGGGCGAAAGCGAGTCTTCCCCATGGGAAGCCTCCCAGTGGGATTCGATCACGCAGAGCTTCCTGAGCTACCCATGCGCCAGCGACCCACAGCGGCCACCAGGGTAACCGAGTCAGGTAGGTGATTGCGATACCCATGAGGGCGAACCACAGAGCGAGGAAGACTGATAAAGCGATCCATGCATCCGCTCCGATGAGTCCGAGCCAGCGCAGTAGGACCATGAAGAATGTGAAGCCGGTGACCGCGCCCATCACACCGGCAACGACCGGATGTCGATTGCGCAAGATCAAAGTCATGATGGCAACGGCGACCGGAGCCAACAGCGAGGCGCCCACGGGGGGAAACGCAAGGGCGAGTAGCAGTCCGGCCAACGCAGATGCCACGAGGAGGGCACCCAGACGCAGGGCCCTTGGGGTGAAGGCGGGGACTGTGAGAGAAACGGTCATGGTGAAAGTTCTAAAGCCTGGGTATCAAAGATAACTTCGCCATCACGCATGGTCAGCCAACACTGGGGTAAGTCTGCACCCGGACCGACATCGGGTAAACCCGGTGTGCCCGAACGGGCATCGGTACTCCAGGCTGAAATTCGGCTATCTGGTGCCTGTACGACCAGGGCAGATGGGGCCCAAATCGCCAGCGTTGCTGGTGCGTCCTCTCGAAGTACTCCGGGCTGGTGCAACTCCTGTCCTGCAGCGCGTCGCCCACCGCGGGTGTGTGCCGCGAACGATGCGCGCACGCTGATGGCATGTTCTGGAACATGTGGGAAGGCTGCGGCTCGGACGCTGCCCCAGGGGTCCAGTGGTGTTACCGGGGCATCTGATCCCCAGGCGAGACACACTCCGGCCTGACTCAGTTGTGCGAACGGGTTCAAGGTGTGTGAGCGCGAACGACCGAGACGAGAGGCATACATCCCCGATTCCCCACCCCAGCGCGCATCGAAAGCCGGTTGCATACTCGCAACAATCCCCCACCGTGCCATCTGAACGATGTGCTCAGGATGCAACATTTCGACGTGCTCGAGTCGGTGGCGCACCTGACGAAGTCGCTCATCGCCTACATCTTGTGCAGCCATCGCGAAACCCGCCATGGCGATGTCGATGGCGTGGTCGCCAATGACATGGAATCCGGCTTGAAGGCCGGCCAACGTACATGCCCTGACATGCTGGCCCACCTCTTCGATGCTGATGTAGGCCACACCGGACTCCCCTGGCACATCTGCGTAGGCGGTACGAACAGCAGCGGTGTGGGAGCCAATCGAACCGTCGATAAACAGGTCTCCGGCACATCCCTGCGCGCCAAGGGCGCGTGCTTGATCGACCTCTAGCAGTTCGCCCCAGTAGGACACCAACTCCGGGGCGAACGGATCATCCGCGACGAGCGCGCTCAACGACTTTAGGTCCTCCGCGCTGCTGATTTTCGGCCCTGCCATCTCGTGCACGCTGGCGATGCCGCAAGACGTGGCCCGGCCCAGTGTCCACTGCTGGGCGGCCACCCGCTGCGTCGTGCTCAGACCGTCAAAGGCCACCGAACGCGCGATTGCATGTGTGTGTTGACTAATCGGTCCTTGGGGGTCAAATCCTGGCCAGGTGTGTATCGGATCCGCAGATGCAGCGGGCAGCAGATTAAGTAGGGCAGAGCTGACCAGCGCCGAATGGACGTCGGTTCGGGCGAGGTAGACAACACGACCGGGTAGGACTTCGTCAATCTGGGCACGGCTCGGTAGTCGCCCATCTGTCCACGATGATTCATCCCAACCATGTCCCCACACCACACCGTGGGCAGGTGCATTCGAGCGGAGAAGCGCCAGTAGATCATCTGAACTGTGGCACTGCGACAGGTCGAGACCAGTGCCGAGCAAACCGGTTGCTGTTGCATGGATGTGAGCATCAACGAATGCTGGTGTTACGAGCGCGCCAGCCAGGTCAATGACTGTGTTTGCGGCATCGCGATGTACATCGGCTCCGGTGTCGGAACCAATCCAGCGGATGGTGCCATCGATAATCAACATCGCAGTGGCAAATGGATCTACCGGGGTGTACACGTGGCCACCTCGGAGCATGATCGCCGTCATGAAGTATCCGTGAGTGCGCGCCCGATCACCATGCGCTGCACCTGATTTGTTCCCTCAACGATCTGTAGCATCTTCGCTTCACGAAAATAGCGTTCTAGTGGAAAGTCACGGGTGTAGCCGTACCCGCCGAGCACCTGGAGCGCATCGTTGGCAACTTTCATGGCTGTGTCCGTGGCGAATAGTTTGGCTTTTGCAGCCGCAACACCAAACTCCACGCCATCGTCCTTACGTCGAGCTGCGTCTAGGTAGAGGGCTCTGGCCGCGCTAATGGCGGTGTCCATGTCGGCCAACATGAATGACAGGCCCTGGAACTGCGCGATAGGCCGACCGAACTGACGTCGCTGCTGTGCATACGTCGTCGCCGCGTCGAGTGCACCCTGCGCGAGGCCTACAGCGCACGCAGCAATGCCCAGACGCCCGGCATCCAAAGCAGCCATAGCGATCCTGAAACCACCGTCCTCAGTGCCGATGAGGTGGTCTGGACCCACACGAACATCGTCGAAGATGACTCCGGCGGTGGGAGATGCCCAGGCACCCATCTTGAGTTCACGTGGGGCGAAGGACAAACCTGGTGTTCCGGCCGCGACTAGGAGGCAACTGATGCCGTTCGCACCAGATTCACCCGTGCGCACCATGACGTTGTAAAAGTCGGCGAGGTCACCATGGGTGATCCAGGCCTTTTGGCCGTTGATGATGAACCCGTCCACGTCAATTGCCGCCTGTGTGGAGAGCGCGGAGGCGTCGGAACCGGAATGTGGTTCAGATAGGCAGTAGGCGCCGATCGTGTCCCCAGCGAGCATCATGGGCAGCCAATGTTGGCGCTGTTCGTCGGTACCGAACTCGGCCACCGGAAAGCAGGCCAGGCTGTGCACGCTGACCGAGATTCCAACGCTGAGCCAGACGCTGGAAAGTTCCTCCAGCACCTGCAGATAGACCTCGTAAGGCTGTGCGCCTCCTCCGAATTGCTCAGGGTAGGGAAGGGAGAGGAGGCCGGTCTGCCCGAGTAAATTCATGATGTCCCGCGGGAACTCGCTCTTTTCTTCGGCAGCGTCCACCACGGGTGCTAGTGACTGCGCACACATGTCGCGAGTCAGATCAAGGAGCGCACGAGCTTCATCGCTGGGCAAACGTCGTTCAATGCAAGTCATCAATTCTCCTGCAACTAGTTCAGGCACATGAGTTCGTGGGGCTGGTTATTCGCTGACACAACTCCATCATTGGTGCACACCACGATGTCTTCAATGCGTGCGCCGTAGCGACCGGGAAGATAGAAGCCCGGCTCGACGCTAAACGCCATGCCGGGTTCAACGACCAGATCGCTGCCCATCATGAGGTAGGGCTCTTCGTGTGTCTCTAAACCAATTCCGTGACCTGTACGATGGATAAAGAATTCGGCCAGTTCTTCCTCTGCGAGGATCTGTCTTGGTAGCGAGTCGAGTTCGCCGATGGTCACCCCGGGACGCACCGCGGCCACCGTAGCTGCCTGCGCTCGCTGCAGACAGTCATAAGCCTTGCGGTACTGAGCATCTGGTTCGCCGATGCAGTACACGCGGGTGGAGTCGCTGCGATAGCCACCTGGCATGGTGCCACCGATGTCAATGACAATCGGCTCGCCAGGGGCGATCACATGATCGCTCACCTCATGGTGTGGGCTAGCGCCGTTTGCACCGGCGGCGACAATGACAAAGTCGACGCGCGTGTGCCCTTCGGCCAGGATCAATTCACCGATCAAGGAGCCAGCCTGCGCCTCGGTCATTCCTGCTCGCAAAATCTGCGGGATACCCGCATGCACTCGGTCAATGGCGGCACCGGCTTGGAGCAGGGCGGTGACTTCGTCGGCATCCTTGCGCATGCGCAAGGGATTGATAACGGCTCCGGCAACTACCTGTGGGCGATGAGGCATGGCGCCCCTGAGTCCGAGCACCTTGGCTGCCCACATTCGGTCATCAACACCGTATGCGCCAGAGCCGGCTGGAAGCGCATCGGCGATGAGACCGTATGGGTCATCGGCTTCGTCCCAGGTCGAGACCTCAATCCCCAGTGCGCCAACCGGACTGGCCTGAGCCGCGAGGAGTTCCAGTCTTGGCACGATCAGCACGGGTGCGCTCACCGAGGTGAGGACGAGGCAGGTGATGCGTTCGAGGGGAACCGCGTCGTACCCGATCAGGTACTGCAGGTCTGGGCCGGGAGTGATCAACACCCCATCCACCGATGATTGTTCGAGCGCGGTCCGTGCTCGAAGTAAACGATCAGCGAATCGGGTGACGCTGGCGGAATTCATATCACCACGTTAGACGGTGCCCCACAATTTGGCCGCAATGCGCCACCATGTACCCATGGTTTACCTGCTACTGGACACGGCGTCGCTGTATTGGCGGTCCTATTTCGCCCTTCCAGGTTCAATTACGGCACCGGATGGCACCCCCATCAATGCCCTCCGCGGGCTTATCGACACATTGAGCACCCTCGTCGAACGCAGACATCCCCAGCACATCGTGGCCTGCTGGGATAACGACTGGCGCCCACAGTGGCGTGTCGATGCGGTACCGACCTATAAGGCCCACCGGGCCGATAAGACCCACCAGGCCGACGCTGCGGAGACTGCTGAAGAAGAAGTGGTGCCCGACACGCTGACTCCGCAGATCCCGCTGATTGCTCAACTCCTACCGCTGCTCGGTGTGTGCGTGCATGGCGTTGATGGGTGGGAGGCTGATGACGTCATCGCCCGCCTCGCTTCCTCCTATGCAACGGCAGGTTCCACGACGGTTTCCGTTGATATCGCTTCGGGTGACCGAGATCTGCTCCAGTTGGTGACCCAACACGTGAGTGTGCTCTACACCGGTGGAACAGCGAAAACCCGCGGTGGTGAGCCCTGGCTGGTGATGACACCGGCCGAGGTCGCCGCCAAGTACGGCGTCTCTCCGGACCAATACGCGCTGCTGGCGACACTGCGGGGTGACCCCTCTGATGGCCTACCGGGAGTACACGGCGTGGGTGAGCGTACCGCGGTGCGCCTGATCGAGGCATTTTCAGATCTCGCGGGGATTCTTGCCGCTGCTGCCCAGCCCACCCCGCCTCGACCACTCACCCCAAGATTGAGTCAGCTGCTCGTTGCTGGCCAAGCCTCCCTTCGCGCTGCCTATTCCATCACTCAGTTGCGAGCCGATACCGCGATCAGCGTGCCCGATCACTTTCCCGTTGCGGATCAGGGGGCAGCCCTGGCCTTCGCCGATACCTGGGGTGTGCGCCGGTCGGTGGAGCGGTTTTTACATTGTTCAGGGCGCAGATGAGTACCGAATAACACCCCGGTCCATCATGGCGGCCGCTGTCCGAGCGCGTTGGTGCATCTGTTCATCGCGATCACACACGGCATCAGCGATCTGACCGAGCAGGTCGATGACCTGCTTGCACCAGCGAACGAAATCACCGGCGCTGAGATCAGACTCGCGCAGCACAGCGTTCAACGAGGCACCCCGGGCCCATCGGTGCACGATCGTGGCCAAACCCCAATCCGGGTCCTTCAGTAGTTTCATGCCAGCGCTTCGTTCGAGCACCTGTAGTTCGGTACAGATGGAATTCGTTTCGTCGATGGCAGAACGAATAATGCCGCCAGGTATTCCGGGGGCTTCTTCGCGGTGGCGACTTTCAAAAAGCATTCCACTGGCAACGGCGGCAAGCCCTGCTTCGTCCAGATCAGCCCAAACACCTCGACGCAGGCACTCCGCCACCAGCAGGTCCATCTCGGTGTACAGGCTGGATAGCACCCGGCCTGCCGTGGTGACTTCCACGTCCTGGTCCGCTGGACGCAGGTACTCCAACTCCGTGAGGACCGCGCACACGCGGTCAAACTGTCGGGCCACGGTGTGCGTTCGATCTTGTATCTGGTGCTCCAGATCGTCTATGTGTCGGAGCAGTCGGGCATGTCGCTCGCCCCAGCGCGCGTGTGCCTCACGATCTGAACAGCCGTGGCAGGGGTGACCTTTAAGCTTTTGTCGGATTCCAGCGATTGCTTCTTCTCTTTCAGCAGAGCGGCGTTGCTTGGGCTGTGTCGCCGTTGCCCCCGCATACTCGTTGGCTTTCAGCGCCTGCACGATGTCCTTGCGCGCATGGGCAGATCGGGTACTGAACCCCTTGGGGATACTGACGCGGCCCACTCTTGCCACGGGGCCATTAAAGTCCGGCACAGATAGTTTTCGTACTCGCTTATCAATCGTCACAACGGTGATACGTGGAGTGATGTGCACATCTTGCACTCCTGTATCTACAACGACTGCCGAACCGCCCCGTCGACCGGTGGAGATAGCGATGACATCGCCGCGTTTCAACTCGCGAAGACTCTCATCAATACTGTGTCTCTTCAGGGCCGACACCTCTGTTCGCGCTGCTCGTTCGGCGTCATGAAGTTCTCGTCGTAACCGCGCGTATTCGCTGAAGTCACCGAGATGGCACTGCATGGAGTCTCGATAGTGAGCAAGGGTGTCGCGTTCCTTGCGAATAGTGGCGGCCAGCCCCACGACCGAACGATCGGCTTGAAATTGCGCGAATGACGTTTCAAGTAGGTCACGTGTGGCATCGGTTCCGATGCGCGCCACAAGACCCACGGCCATGGTGTACGAGGTGCGAAAACTCGATCGCAGCGGGTAGGTGCGCGTTGAAGCGAGTCCGGCAAGCATTGACGGGTTGAGATCGCGATGCCAGGCGACCACCGCATGCCCCTCGATGTCGATTCCCCGGCGCCCCGCACGACCGGTGAGCTGGGTGTATTCACCGGCTGAAATATCGACATGGGCTTCGCCGTTGTATTTCACCAAACGCTCGAGCACGACCGTTCGCGCGGGCATGTTGATGCCCAGAGCCAAGGTTTCGGTAGCGAACACCATGCGAACAAGACCCTGCTGGAAAAGTTCTTCGACGATTTCCTTAAAGCGCGGGATAAGGCCAGCGTGGTGCGCTGCGAGTCCTCTCAACAATCCGTCATAGAACTCGTTGAATCCCAAGATGCCGAGATCTTCGTGCGGCAGATCAACAGTTCGCGCTTCGACGATGTGGCGAATAGCATCGCGCTGGGCTGATGTGGTGAGGGTGATGCCAGCGGCTAGACACTGGCGCACCGCCCCATCACAGCCGGCCCTACTGAAGATAAACGTGATGCCCGGCAATAGAGATGCATGCTCCAGAGTTTTCACGATGTCGCTGCGCCATGGCGCATTTTTATCGGCACCGTGGCGCCGATGATGATGATGGGGTCGGTCGTCGCGTCCCCGATCAGCCTCGCGGGCCAGGCGTACCAGGTGCGGATTGATAACCGTTTGATCATCGTCGACGAAAAGGTCGTAGAGACGGGTTCCCACCATGACCTGTTGCCATAGGGGTACGGGGCGGATTTCATCGACAACGACTGTGGTGTCGCCTCGGACGGTTCTGATCCACTCACCAAACTCTTCAGCGTTACTCACCGTGGCACTGAGCGCAACGACGGAAATGGACTGCGGGAGTTGAATGATTACCTCCTCCCATACGCCGCCGCGAAACCGATCGGCAAGGTAATGGACTTCATCCATGACGACGTAGCCCAGATCGGCGATGGTGGTGGAACCGGAGTACAGCATGTTGCGAAGTACCTCGGTGGTCATGACAACGATTGGCGCATCGCCATTAATGCTGTTATCGCCGGTGAGTAGACCCACCTCTGCGCTGCCATGACGTTTCACCAGGTCGTGGTACTTCTGGTTGGACAGCGCCTTAATTGGAGTGGTGTAGAAGCACTTTTTCCCCTCGGCGAGGGCACGAAAGGCTGCGTACTCCCCCACCACCGTTTTTCCAGCACCGGTGGGTGCCGCGACGAGGACACTGCGGCCTTCACCCAGCGCGGCAGTGGCCTGGAGTTGGAATTCATCGAGGGGAAAGTCGTAGTTCCGAGAAAACTCATCCAGTCCCTTGGTGGCCCTGTTCTGTTGGGACCGAGCCTGTGCCTGGGCATATCGTTGCGCCGGGCTGGTCATACCTTCATTCTAGGGCGCTAGATCGGCATACACGCGCAGCGCGGACGGATGGGCATCAATCTGCACCGGAGTGTGGCCCATGGGCTCTCCGTCGGCGAACACCGACGTGCCGATCGCCTCAATATGGATAGACGAACCGGTTAGGGCTTGCACGTAGGGTTTCTTGATGTGTCCCCCGGTGTACAGGGATGGAAACGATGACACGAATCGTGGGAGCGAGACGTACTCCACGATGGTGACGGCCAGGGTGGATTCGGTGGGGTTTGCGTGCGGACACACCATCATGCCCCCGCCGTAATAGGCAGTGTTGCCTACCGATGCAAGGAGTGCGTCTCCGCTCCACTCCACCCCATCAACGCGCACCCGGTACGCGATGGGCGCGTACTGCTTCAGTTCGATGCCCAGAGCGGCCAGGTAACGCAGGGTGCCGCCAGGCCGACGAATGGTGTTTGCCCGCTCATTGACGGCGCTGTCAAAACCGCAGGCGAGAACTGAACTAAACCACCGCTGAACTCCCCCGGCCAGTTGCGCGCGCGCAAGCGTGATGGGTTGTGGCTCGGCGGTCGCAACGCGAAGCGCGAGAGACATCGGACTTTGTCCAGCAATTCCCATTGCTCGAGCGTTGTCGTTGCCCGTGCCTACCGGCAACAGTGCCAATGGCGTTTCGGTGTTCGCTAAACCTTGAATGGCGCTGTGCCAGGTTCCGTCGCCGCCGACAATCACCACAGCACGACTCCCCGCGGCGGCGGCGGCGCATGCGGTCATGTGAGCGCTAGAAGCGGTTACGACGACGCGGGCACGCAAGCCAAGACGATGCAGTGCGGCGTAGAGCTCGGGTACCTGTTTGCGGGACTTATGTTTCCCGGTGGCGGGATTAACGAGGATTACGACCTCGTTGTTCACGTCGAAGAATCTCTATCCTTGGTGTCGAGTTCAGATACATCAACCTCATCGACATCAAGATTCAGCGGTGAAATCTCATCGTCATCCCAAGCGTCGTATTGAGATTCATTGCCTCGACGTCGGGCGCGTCTACGGTCATTGAGGAGACACACGCCAATTGCGATAACAATCAAGATGAGCATGGGCCCGGCCAGGAGCACCAGGTTGATTGGGTCGCCGGTCGGGGTTGCGACGGCAGCGAAAATGAACACCACGAAAATGATCCAGCGCCACCAACTGATGAGCCGCTGCCCGGTGAGCACTCCGGCAAAGTTCAGCAGGACAAGCATCAGGGGCATCAAGAAACCGACACCGAAGACCACAACGGTGCGGATGAAGAAGGACAGATAGCGGTCAACGGAGACGATATTTTCAACATTGTCGGGTGTGAATCCGAACAGAATTTCCAGACCGTAAGGCAACACCAGATAGGCCAGTGCAACACCGGTAGCAAACAGCGGCACCGCCACGATGACGAAAGCTATGCCCCAGCGGCGCTCATGCTTATGCAGGCCGGGAGTAACGAAGCGCCATAGCTGGTAGAGCCAAATGGGGCTGGACAGGAGCAGTCCGGCCAGCGCTGACACCTGCACCTGCAGCACGAATGGGTCGGCTACTCCGGTCAAGGCCAGGGTGACATCGCGGCCCTCAGCTTGCGCCGCAGCGACCACATTTTCAAAGGGCTTGGCGAGAAAACTAAATATCTCGGCGTAATAGATCCAGCCGACCACCATGCCGAGCACGAGGGCTAGACCGACTTTGAGTACGCGCCCGCGCAACTCTCGTAGGTGTTCAACGAGGGGCATCGATGCCGACGTTGGCGACCCGGATCGTCCCCGCCGACCACGACCTCGGGAGTCAGCCTCAGGTGGTGCGGCCACCGCCTAGGACTCTGTGCGCTCCGGCTGCGTGCGAGACGCAGGCGCGGAAAGGTCTGGTGATGCCACATCATCGGCAATGGAACTGACCTCTTTTTGTGCGCCGGCCGTATCGGTGGTGGCTTCATCCGGGCCATCATCATCGTGGAGCGCCTTGGTTTCGGCCTTGAAGATGCGCAGGGAGCGCCCGAGGCCCCTGGCTGCATCAGGAAGACGCTTGGCACCAAATAGCAGCAGAATGAGAGCCACAATGATGAGGAACTCCCAGGGCTTCATATTGAACGGCACGGGGCAGATCCTCTCGACGTAGCGAACGGTGCGTTAGGCGCCACTGTAACCCGTCTAACCTGATTTTGCTACATCCTGGTGCGCTTAGGGCGGGGCTAGGCCAAAGCGCGACGCGCCTGCGTGATCACTTCTTGGCGCCAGATCACTGGTTCAACGATCTCCAACTCCCCGCCAAGGTCTAGGGCCAGCCGAATGAGCCAGGAGGGTTGCCAGATGGGCCATTTCACCCGCGTTCGTCCATCCGGCTCTTGCCCGGCGGCATCAAGTCGATAGGAGTCGATGAGCCAACGAGCCTGTGCGTCCACCAGCACGGTCGCGATCATTGGCTGGGGAGACTCCTCAGGCTCAGTCTTCGTGCGGGTGACAACTGTGACATCCGGTCGTGGTTGCGCCCAGGCGATGCGGTCGAGACGGAAGCTCCGTAGACCGGCCGACTGGTGGCACCAGGCCTGCAGATAGGTGTAACCATCGGCGATCACCGTGCGGTGAATGTCAATGACCCGCCGGGAAACCTGGTCGGTAGAAGCAGCAAGGTATTGAATTTCCAGGCCGCAATCACCCTCTACCGCCGCATTGATCGCGGCCAAGATGTCCGGGCTGGTATCGGACTCAACCACTACGTGGGCCTCACCGAGGCCATCAGCGGCCATGAGTTGTTCCAGCGCGGCAATCGTGTCGTGCAGGACTCCCGGGTCATGATCGCCGGGAACGGTCGCCAACTGACGCAGCCCGAGCAGTAGCCCGACAGATTCCTGTGGCGTGAGGCGCACTGCATGGGTCAGGGTTTGGGGATCAACAACGAAGATGTGACTATCGGCCAAAACTGCGGCAACGTCGTCAGTATCTGCATCGTTGCTTGCCGGGTCGCCGGTGTCCCAGAATTGGATATCGATGAGGTCGCCGGGGCCGTGTCCAGGTAGCCCGGACAGCACCAGGAGCCACAGGTCGTCTTGCAGTTGCGCAGTCGTAATGCCGAAGTGTTCGGCCGCCTCTGCGATGCTGACGCCAGGGTGCGCCGACAGCCAGGGCACCAGCGCTAGCAGGCGACCCAGGCGAGATGTGGCGTCTTGACTCATGCGCTCATTCGGGTATCAGTTGTTGATCCGTGGTCCTCTGTCGGCCTGTGGTCCTCATGGCGGGCCAAGGCTCGCTGCCAGCGCTCCCTCACGTCGTGTCGCAAACTCAGTGGTGAAACCACGCTCACATCCGCCCCCAACGATGCCACGGCGGACACCAACATGGCGTAATCGGAAGCGTTGACGACCAGTCGATCCCAACCTGGGGGCACGTCATCTGCGTCGGGAGCAAACTCTATGGACGCTGCCATCTGGCGCAGGCGAGCGCCGGTGTTGCCAGCGACGAGCAGTTCCGCCCGACACATCTGCGGTTGCGATTCGGTCGAACCATGGACGGTGACAAGGTCAGATATGGACACGTCCGGAATGGTGTATGTGTTTGCTGCAGGACAGATAGTGGGGATGCCCTGCATTCGCGAGGTACGAAATACGCGGACATCAGCCCGGTCGAGGTCGTGTCCCACGAGGTACCAGCCACCATCTCGGTGGAGCACTCCCCAGGCCTGCACCCTTCGGTTAAGGGCCGTCTGATCGTGAATACCGCGGTAGGCGAAAGAAATTTCCCGACGCGTGGCTAAGGCCTCCCACAGGACTGGGATTGCGAGGTCACCAGCCGTGGGCCGAGCACGCAGGTCAAGTCGAAGTTCCTGGGCCGGTGGTTGTGCGGTGTCCCATTGCGACTCGATCTTGCGTAAAGCTGATTGAGCGCCCTGCCCCAGCGTGGCCTGTGACCAGGCGCGCGCCGCGAGGTTGAGGAGCAGAATCTGCTCGCTCGTGAAATCCACCGGATCAAGTCGATAGTCCTCACCGGTAATCGTGTAGCCGAGCACTTCACCGCTGGGTAGGGTCACCGTCCGAATGGGAATCCCCATCCCCCGCAGATCATCCTTGTCTCTTTCGAACATGCGCTGGAACGCGACATCGGTAGCGTTCTCCGGGTAGCCCTCCACCAGGGTGCGTAAAGATTCTCGGGGTAGCGCCTGGGAGGTGGACATCAGGCAGAGAACCAGATTAAGTAAACGTTCGGTTCGCCTGTCAGCCAATGGTCCTCCCTATGACGGTTGTGCGCGAACTAGCCGACGGACAGTAGGTCGATGATGAAGACCAGGGTGCAACCGGCGAGTCGATGTCCCCCGGACTCACCGTAGGCCAGGGCGGGGGGAATCACGAGCTGGCGGCGGCCACCAACTTTCATGCCCGGGATACCCTCCTGCCACCCAGCGATAAGCCCGGCCAGGGGAAAGGTAATGGATTCGCCCCTGTCCCATGAGGCATCGAATTGCTCGCCGGTGGCGAAATCAACACCCACGTAATGCACCGTCACCTGTGCTCCAGGTACTGCCTGGTCACCATCACCCACGACGAGGTCGGTGATGAGGAGTTCGGTGGGTGCGGGACCTTCGATGAAGTCAATTTCGGGCTTGCTATTCGTTACGTCACTCATGACGGGAGAACCCTTCTTTATGTGCAGGGGCGATTGAATTTAGGAGTCGATGGCGAGTAAGTCGACAACGAAGACGAGCGTTTCATCCGGCAGAATTCCCGCACCTGGTGGAGTGGGGCCGTAGGCCAGGTCCCCTGGGATCACCAGGACTCGGCGACCGCCGACCTGCATTCCAGGGATGCCTTCCTGCCAACCGACGATCACGCCATCAAGTCCAAAGCTCACCGGCTCTCCGCGTGCCCACGAAGAGTCAAATACGCGACGGGAGGTGAGCCCGAGCCCGCAGTACTGCACTGTGACACTGGCCCCTGCAGCTACCTCTGGTCCGGAACCCGTGGTCAAGTCAATGGTCTGCAGGGTTGTCGCCGGGGTGGCGTCAGCTTCAATCGACACCGTCGGTGCTTCTTCCATCTGCCCAGCAACTGCCACCGGGCCTTCGACTGTGGAATCGGGTGCAGGCGCGTCGGCGCCAGTGCCGCCGCCAACTTCGGTGCAGTCACTGATGGCCCACGCCTGGGTCAGGGGTTTTGGTGTGTCATCGGAGATCAAGGTGACGACGAAGACGAGTGTTTCGTCGGGAAGAATGTCTGCCGATGGCGGATTGGGGCCGTAGGCCAGCGGGCCGGGGATGATGAGCAGGCGCTCGCCACCGGGTTTCATGCCCGGAATTCCCTCCTGCCATCCCGGAATGACTCCGCTGAGAGGGAAACTTGCTGGCTCTCCGCGGGACCATGATGAATCGAAGACTTTACGGCTGGATAGCCCGACTCCGCAGTACTCCACGGTGATGTTGGCGCCAGCAGCTACTGGGTCACCAGTACCCTCGATGAGGTCAATAGTCTGTAGCGACGTGGCCGGGGTGGCTTCTGCGGCAATGGAAATCGTCGGTGCCGAGTCGTCGGTGCTTGCCACCGCAACGGCGCCCTCAATCGTGGAACCTGCTGCTGGCTCATCCGCTCCCGTGTAGTCAGCGATGAGCGCACAGTTGTTCACTGCCCACGGCGCACTGTCGGTAGCAGGATCTTCATCGGCACCGCCGCAGGCTGACACGAGCAGGGCTAAGGCAGCGAAGGGGGCAAGAAGCCGAAAACTTTTCACTAGAGCACACTAGACGACCAGAGGGTAAAACCTATGCAGCCGGGGCTGGTTAGCAGTGTTCTCGGCTCACATACTCGCGATCAATTTGTCGACTCGTTCGTCGTGGCTGATGAATGGGTCCTTGCACAGCACCGTGCGCTGTGCTTGATCGTTGAGCTTAAGATGTACCCAGTCGACAGTGAAGTCTCGACGCCGCTCCTGTGCATGCCGAATGAACTCCCCGCGCAAGCGCGCTCGAGTTGTCTGTGGTGCGGTGTTAATTGAAGCGAATACCTCAGGGTCATGGGTTACCCCACTGACCCGACCGCGACGTTCTAGAAGATAGAACAGGCCACGATTTCGCGTAATGTCGTGGTAACTCAAATCTATCTGCGCTATCCGCGCATCGGCAAGTGTCAGGTTGTGCTTCGCCATATATTCATCAAGGAGTCGCTTCTTGATCACCCAATCGATGTCACGATCGATGAGGGAGAGGTTCTCTGTCTCAACCGCGTGCAGTACTTGACCCCACAGTTTCATGACGCGAGCCACGACCGAACCGGGGTCTGTTGCAAGCTCGCGCCGGTCCACGAAGTCCTTCGCCTTGCCGTAGTACTCACTTTGCAGTTGCAGTGCGGACAACTCGCGGCCATTGCTCAGCCGAACCTTGCGCTGCCCCTTCGGATCGTGGCTAATTTCTCGAATCGAGCGGATCGGATTCTCCAGGCTCAGATCGCGCATCACCACGCCTTCTTCAAGCATCCGCAGCACAAGATCGGTGGCGCCCACCTTGAGCATGGTTGTGGTGGTACTCATGTTGGAGTCCCCCACAATGACGTGCAGCCGCCGGTACCGCTCAGCATCAGCATGGGGCTCATCGCGGGTGTTGATGATCGGCCGCGACCGAGTTGTCGCGCTGGAAACGCCTTCCCAGATGTGATCAGCGCGTTGGCTAATGCAGTAGACCGCTCCCCGTGGCGTTTGCTGAACCTTGCCCGCTCCACAAATGAGTTGGCGCGACACCAGGAAAGGAAGAATCGCATCGGCGGTATCAGAAAAGTCACCCTGTCGACCGATGAGGTAATTTTCGTGACAGCCATAGGAGTTGCCGGCGCTGTCGGTGTTGTTCTTAAACAGGTAGATGTCGCCTTCGATGCCCTCTTCGCGCAGGCGCCGCTCAGCGTCGACAATGAGCCCTTCCAAGATGCGCTCCCCCGCGCGATCATGATGAACCAATTGCAGGATGTCGTCACATTCCGCCGTTGCGTATTCTGGGTGGCTTCCCACATCTAGGTATAGGCGAGAGCCATTGCGCAAAAAGACATTACTGCTGCGTCCCCAGGAGACGACCCGACGAAATAGGTATCTGGCTACTTCGTCTGGGCTTAGTCGTCGCTGACCCTTGAAAGAACAGGTAAGACCGTATTCAGTTTCGATGCCAAAGATGCGTCGTTCCATCAGGCCCCGTCGGACTCGGCAAGTAGTTCGGTCACTTCGGCCACGCTCAGTCGGCGAAAGAGGCGACGGGTTCGCGTTCGATCAAGTACAGCTGTCTCAAGGCCCGCTGGCGCCAGCAGTACATCAGGCTCTTCATCGGCGTTTGCCGTGGTTGCTGATGCCGCACTCAGTGCATCGACGGCAAGGGCCAGCGTCTCGTTCAGATCCATTGAACTGCGCCAACGCTGGGTCAAAATTTCCTGCACAACGTCGGACTGGCCTCCCATAGCGACGAATCCGTGCTCATCGGCCACAGATCCGTCAAAACTCAAGCGATATATTTGGTCTGTCTCTGTGGTGGTGCCGGCCTCAGCGACAACGATTTCGACCTCGTAGGGTTTTGGCGTCTCGGTGAAGATCGTGCCGAGAGTCTGGGCGTAGGCGTTGGCGAGACTGCGCACCGTGACATCGCGCCGGTCATAGGAGTATCCGCGTAGGTCAGCCAATCGAACTCCAGCGACCCTGAGGCTTTCGAATTCGTTGTACTTACCCACCGCGGCGAATCCGATGCGATCGTAGATCTCAGAGATCTTGTGCAGCGCTCGCGAGGGATTCTCTGCGACGAATGCGATTCCGTCGCGATACTGCATCACCACAACTGACCGACCTCTGGCGATGCCTGTCCGTGCATAGTCCGCTTTATCGCGCATGACCTGTTCAGGTGACACATAAAACGGCATGCTCATCGCGTTCTACTCCCCCGGGCTTGGTGTAAGTGGTGCAACAGGACCATCAGGGGCTGACATGCGTGCGTTAACGACCGCCTCAACAAGAGCACCCGTTGCTTCGTCGTCCCACATGGACACGCCGCGTTGATCGACAACGCCAATAACCGGATAGATGCGCCGAGACATGTCGGGGCCGCCCGTGGCAGAGTCATCATCGGCCGCGTCGTAGAGCGCTTCAATGGCGGCCAGGACGGCCTGTTCAGCCGACATCCCCGATCGATACAACTTCTTCAACGATCCACGAGCGAAAGAGGATCCTGAGCCCACGGCATGGTGTTCTCGTTCTTCATAACGACCTCCGGTGACGTCGTAGGAGAAAATGCGACCGCGTTGCTCGTCAGCATCGAAGCCACCGAAAAGAGGAACAACAGCCAGCCCCTGCATGGCTAAACCAAGGTTGTTTCGCAATAGTCCTGACAGGCGATTAGCCTTGCCGTCGAGGGTTAGTGCGGTGCCCTCAATCTTTTCGTAGTGCTCCAACTCAACACAGAACAATCGCACGAGTTCGACCGCAATACCCGCCGCCCCGGCGATGCCCACCAGCGAGAAGTCATCAGCGGGGAACACTTTTTCAATGTCTCGCTGTGCGATGACGTTGCCCATGGTGGCCCGGCGGTCGCCAGCCATGACCACACCATCGGCGTAGGTCAAAGCCACGATGGTGGTGCCGTGTGGAATTTGAAGGCCGGCCTGTCCGCTCAATTGCCCGGCCGCATGGGTCGGTGCTTCGCGGTCGTGGCCGATCGAGTTCAAGAAGTCGGCAAACGAACTCGACGTTGCTGAGGTGTAGGCGTTGGCAAGGCCGGTGGGACCGCGATGGGAGTCTGGAGTTCGAGATGCTGTCACTGGCCACCCTTTTGGACGAAGGATCGAACAAAGTCTTCGGCGTTTACCTCGAGCACCCCATCGATCTCGTCGAGGATTGAGTCAACGTCGGCATCGATGTCGCTGCTGGAACTATCGCGAGAAACTACCGCTGCCGCAACATCGTCCTCCGCGGCATCCTCGCGGGGAGTAGGTCGCGTCTGGCCAGAATCCTGGGTCGTCATGGTGACCACCTTAACCCTGACCGGCGGCCTAGGCGCGGCTTAGGAGCCGCGGAGGGCAGCGAGTAGATCTGCTGCGGTCTCACACCGATCAAGTAACGCCTCTAGTTGGGCACGCGTACCACGCACCGGTTCCAACGTCGGCACGCGCTGGAGGGCTTCATAACCGGGAACGTCGAAAATGACTGAATCCCATGAGGCAGCAGCAACAGAACTGCCATAGCGTCGAAGACACTCCCCGCGGAAATACGCGCGCGTGTCGTCTGGCGGAAATTCCATCGCGTGTGCGACGCGCTCCGGTTCCACCAGGCGCTTAAGGCGCCCGGAGGATTCCAAGCGTAGGGCCAGCCCACGGGAGGGATTGATGTCTGAGTACTGAAGATCTACCAGCGCTAAACGTGCTTCATCCCAGCCGAGGCCATCACGGCGCCGGTAGCCATCGAGCAGCCGCAGTTTTGCAACCCAGTCGAGTTCGTCGGCCAACGCAGTTGGATCGACTTCTAACTGCTCCAGCGTAGCTTCCCAGCGGCTTAAGACGTCCTGTGTTTGCTTGTCCGAACTTGAATCCGGTTGGGTATTCACCAACTCGCGCGCGGCACGGGCGAAGCGACGTTGCATTTCGATCGCCGTCATTTCGCGCCCATCGGCAAGTTGCAGCACCTGGGTCAAACTGTGGTCGTGGGACACCGCGTGCATGGCCGCCACGGGGTCGGCCAAACTGAGGTCATCGCCGATCGCGCTATTTTCGATAAGGCTCAAAACAAGTGCGGTGGTGCCCATTTTTAGGTAGGTCGCGGTTTCGGAAAGGTTGGCATCGCCAACGATGACGTGCAAACGCCGATATCGCTCCGGGTCCGCATGTGGCTCATCACGCGTATTAATGATGGGCCGCTTGAGCGTGGTTTCTAGCCCCACTTCTACTTCGAAAAAGTCTGCGCGCTGTGACAGTTGGAATCCGTTCGTGCGTCCATCCTGGCCAATGCCTACTCTTCCGGTCCCGGTAAAGACCTGGCGGGTAACAAAAAAAGCGGTGAGATGCTTGACAATGTCAGCGAAGGGGGTTGCTCGCCGCATGAGGTAATTCTCGTGGCAACCATACGACGCGCCCTTGTTGTCGGTGTTGTTCTTGTAGAGCCGGATAGGGAATGGGCCAGCCGAGGTGGCTGCCTCGGCGGCAGCACACATGATTTCTTGGCCCGCCCGGTCCCACAACACCGCATCGAGGGGGATGGTCACTTCGGGGCTGGAATATTCCGGATGCGCATGATCAACGTAAAGGCGCGCTCCGTTGGTGAGTACGAGGTTGGCCAGGCCGAAGTCTTCGTCGGTCAGTTGGGATGGATCCGCCTCTGCCCGGCTCATGTCGTAGCCGCGAGCATCACGCAGGGGGGCTTCCTGCTCAAAGTCCCAGCGTGGTGAAGCACCCCGATCTCCCACGCTACGACCGGCGTGGGCGGTGACGACGGCCGTGGACATCATCATGGCGTTGACATGTGGTTGACCGGGAACAGAGACCCCATACTCGGTCTCGATGCCCATCACTCGATGAACGCTCACGTCAGCCGACCATCACAGGCGGCGATGATCACAGGTACTGGCCGGTGTTAGCCACCGTATCGATGGAACGTCCTGCTTCGGTACCCTGCTTACCGGAGATGAGGGTGCGAATAAACACGATGCGCTCCCCTTTCTTGCCCGATATTCTGGCCCAGTCATCAGGATTGGTGGTGTTGGGGAGGTCTTCGTTCTCTCGAAACTCATCAACGCACGAACTGAGCAGGTGTCCAACGCGGATGCCTTTCTCGCCCGTATCGATGAAATCCTTGATGGCCATCTTCTTTGCCCGCGCGACGATGTTCTCGATCATGGCACCGGAGTTGAAGTCCTTGAAGTACAACACCTCTTTATCGCCATCGGCGTAGGTCACTTCCAGGAACCGGTTCTCTTCGATGTCGGAGTACATGCGTTCGACAGTGCGCTGAATCATGGCCACACATGTGTCTTCGGGCGAACCGCCATGTTCAGCGACATCCTCTGGATGAAGGGGTAGTCGTGCGGTGAGGTACTTGCTCATGATGTCGCGCGCGGATTCAGCATCGGGACGTTCAATCTTGATTTTCACATCGAGTCGACCGGGGCGAAGGATGGCCGGATCGATCATATCCTCGCGATTGGATGCACCAATTACGATGACGTTTTCAAGGCTCTCTACCCCATCGATTTCGCTGAGCAGTTGGGGAACGATTGTGTTCTCCACGTCGCTGGATACCCCAGAACCGCGGGTGCGAAACAGCGAGTCCATCTCATCAAAGAAAACAATGACCGGTGTTCCCTCGGATGCCTTTTCCCTCGCTCGTTGAAAAACCAACCGAATATGTCGCTCGGTTTCTCCGACATACTTGTTCAGCAACTCAGGGCCCTTAATGTTGAGGAAGTAACTGCGCCCTTCCTCGCTTCCTGTTCGCTCAGCCACCTTCTTGGCCAGTGAATTTGCCACCGCCTTAGCGATGAGCGTCTTGCCGCATCCGGGTGGGCCGTAGAGCAAAATGCCTTTGGGGGCGGCAAGTTCATGCTCTTTAAACAGGTCCGGATACAAGTAGGGCAACTCAACCGCGTCGCGGATGAGTTCAATTTGCGAGCCAAGGCCACCGATATCACGGTAATCGATGTCGGGAACCTCTTCTAAAACAAGTTCTTCAACCTCAGACTTGGGAATGACTTCGTATACGTAATTCGACTTCGGTTCGAGCAGCAGCGAGTCGCCAGCGCGCAACGTGAGAGTGCGCAGTGGCTCCGCCAACATGACGACACGTTCCTCGTCGGTCCGACCCACCACGAGCGCCCGCTCATGATCGGACAGCAACTCCTTGAAGATCACGATTTCCCCGAGACGTTCGAAATCCCGAACCCCCACCACGTTCATCGTTTCGTTCAGCATCACCTCTTGGCCCGGTACGAGTTGTTCAAGATCGACGTCGGGACTGGTGCTGACCCGCATCTTTCGACCGCTGATCGCGATGTCAGCAACGCCCTCGGTGAGCTTTTCGAGAAAGACCCCATAGCCGCCCGGTGGTTGAGCTAGGCGGTCGATTTCGGCCTTCAATGTGACGATCTGTTCACGGGCATCGCGCAGTGTGGAACTAAGCCTGGAGTTGTGTTCTTGAATGGCGGCAACTTCTCGTTGTAGCGAAGTGAGTCTTTCCTGCGTGGACCCATTCCAGCCGGAGCCACCCTGTTGGGGCTCACTGGCGCTGTCTGCGGTCATGACTCACCTCCGTGATAGCACGAGGCCGCACTAATGCGGCTAATACGCCTGTGTTTGTCGTTTGACC
>ERZ887851.1337-NODE-1337-length-21467-cov-15.063936_pt1 | contig 21467 bp, 18 predicted proteins | sample MGYA00521100_ERZ887851 | MGnify/ENA primary metagenome ERZ887851 (study PRJEB32303, sample SAMEA104408602) | aquatic metagenome | biome: Brackish water; feature: Pelagic; material: water | place: Baltic Sea | collected 2014-06-06T16:11:00 | depth 11,444 m ... | reverse complement strand
CTGCCGGCCGAGGAGATTCCAGGCAGCCCAGAGCCCCAGGAGCCCGACTCCGAAACCAGCGAGGGCTGAGGCCGATGCCACGGCCAAGGGTTCTCTCCGGGGTCCAGCCCACCGGGGCCTTGCACCTCGGCAACTGGCTGGGGGCGATCCGCAACTGGGTCGCCCTGCAGGAGAGCCACGACACCTACTTCTGCGTGGTGGATCTCCATGCCATCACCGTGCCCCATGAGCCGGCCAGGCTCGCCGAGGACACCCTGCGCACCGCCGCCCTCTACCTGGCCTGTGGCATCGACCCCCAGCGCGCCACGGTTTTTGTCCAGAGCCATGTCAGCGCCCACAGCGAACTGGCCTGGCTGCTGAACTGCGTCACGCCGCTCAACTGGCTCGAGCGCATGATCCAGTTCAAGGAAAAGGCGATCAAGCAGGGCGACCAGGTGTCCGTGGGTCTGCTCGATTACCCGGTGCTGATGGCCGCTGACATCCTTCTCTACGACGCCGACCTGGTGCCGGTGGGTGAAGACCAGAAACAACACCTCGAACTCGCCCGCGACATCGCCCAGCAACGCATCAACGCCCGCTTCGCGCCAAGGGATGGATCTGGGGAGCCGATCCCCCTGCTCCAGGTGCCCAAACCCCTGATCCTCCAGCAGGGTGCCCGGGTGATGAGTCTCACCGACGGCACGGCCAAGATGAGCAAAAGTGATCCCAATGAGGGCTCCCGGATCAACCTGCTGGATCCGCCCGAACTGATCAGCAAGAAGATCAAGCGCGCCAAAACCGACCCCACCATGGGGCTGGAATTCGGCAACCCGGAGCGGCCGGAAGCCGACAACCTGCTTGGCCTCTACGCCCTGCTGGCCGGCAAAAGTCGGGAGCAGGCGGCTGTGGAATGCGGCTCCATGGGCTGGGGCAGCTTCAAACCCCTGCTGGCCGACGCGGCCGTCGAAGCCCTGCGGCCCGTGCAGGAGCGCTACCTGCACTGGCGCCAGCAGCCTGGAGCGGTCGAAACCGTGCTGCGCGATGGCCAGGCCCGGGCCACTGCGGTGGCCGAGGCAACCCTCGAGCGGGTGCGCCGGGCCCTGGGATTCCTGCCCCCCAGCTGAGCGCACCCGCCGGAGCCAGCCGGCCGCTCACGGTTCCCGGTACACAACCCTGCCCCGCTCGTCATTGCCGACATCGAGCAGCTGGGCGTGGAGCAACCGCTCAATTTCCTGGCGCACCTCAGGGCTCTCGACCCCGGCGGGGAGCTCCAGCTCCAACAGGGCGTCGTTGAGGCTGAAACCCGCCGCGCCACTGCGGCGGGCCAGTTGCACCAACTGCCTTTCCACGGAGAGGCTGGGCTTGAGCGGCAACCAGCTGGCATTGGCCTGGTCGACCAGCTCGGGCATCAACAGCAGATCCACCAGCTGCCCCACAAAGCAGAGGCCGAAGGTCAGCAGCCAGAGGGTGCCACTGAGGGGCTTGCGGTTGTAGAGGCGATGCACCCCGCAGACCCCCACCAGGCCGAGGGCCCAGAGGCCATAGGCCAGGGCCAGATTGCGGCGCTCCGGGGGCGGGAGCCGTCGGCTACTGCCCATATGGCTAGGCCCCGGGGCGCCCAGGCCCCTCGTCATCGGGCGAATCCGGCAGCGATACGCCACTGAGACGCAAGGAGGCGGAAAGATCCCACACGCTGACCACCAGCTGGTGCCAGGGAGCGAGGGTTTCCATCTCCAGGGCCATCGGGATCGGCGCCGCCTGGCGCAGGCTGGTGGCGGCGCCGAGCTCCTTACGGGCCAGCTCGATCCGGGCGCGCAAGGAGCGCTGTTGTTCCGCCGGCATCACAGCCTCGGGGCAATGGTCAAGCAGCACCAGGCCCCGCTCAAACCAGCTGCTGAAGTCGCCCATCAGGGAAGCCAGCAACTGATCGAGCAGCTCCCCATCTGAGGCCGAGGGGGGAAAGGGGAATGGTGGATCAGATCCCATCTGGCCAGCCTAGGAGCGCTGCGTAGGATTCCAAATCGCCCTGTTGAGCTGCGCGATTCGTGCCCGTGACCACCAGCAGCCCCGAACCAGCAGCGATCACCCTGCCCAAAACCAGCGAGAGCGAGCAGCTGCTGCGCATCCGCCACTCGATGAGCCACGTGATGGCCATGGCGGTGCAGAAGCTGTTCCCCCAGGCCCAGGTGACCATCGGCCCCTGGACCGAGAGCGGTTTCTACTACGACTTCGACAGCCCCGATCCCTTCAGTGAGGCCGATCTCAAGGCGATCAAGAAGGAGATGGTCAAGATCATCAATAGGAAACTGCCGCTCGAGCGCCTAGAGGTGAGCCGCGCTGAGGCCGAACGGCGGATCCAGGCCATCAACGAGCCCTACAAGCTGGAGATCCTGGCGGGGATCAAAGAGCCGATCAGCCTCTACACCCTGGGGGACCAGTGGTGGGACCTCTGCGCCGGCCCCCACGTGGCCCACACCGGCGAGCTCAACGCCAAGGCCTTCGAGCTCGAAAGCGTGGCCGGCGCCTACTGGCGCGGCGATGAAACCAAGGCCCAGCTGCAGCGCATCTACGGCACCGCCTGGGAGACCCCCGAGCAGCTGGCCGAACACCAGCGCCGCAAAGCCGAGGCGAAACGGCGCGACCATCGGCGCCTGGGCACCGATCTGAATCTGTTTTCAATCGAGGATGAGGCCGGCGCCGGGCTGGTCTTCTGGCACCCCCGCGGCGCCCGCATGCGCCTGCTGATCGAAGACTTCTGGCGCCAGGCCCACTTCGATGCCGGCTACGAGCTGCTCTACACCCCCCACGTGGCCGATATCAGCCTCTGGAAGACCTCCGGCCACCTCGACTTCTACGCCGAGAGCATGTTTGGCCCGATGCAGGTGGATGAGCGCCAATACCAGCTCAAGCCGATGAACTGCCCGTTCCACGTGCTCACCTATGCCTCCGCCCTGCGCAGCTACCGGGAGCTGCCGATCCGCTGGGCCGAGCTGGGCACGGTGTATCGCTACGAGCGCCCCGGCGTGATGCATGGCCTGATGCGGGTGCGCGGCTTCACCCAGGACGACGCCCATGTGTTCTGCCTGCCGGAGCAGATCACAGCTGAGATCGTGGCCATTCTCGATCTCACCGAGCAGATTCTTTCCACCTTCGATTTCCGCAGCTACGAGATCAACCTCTCCACCCGGCCGGCCAAATCGATCGGCGAGGACGCCGTGTGGGAACTCGCCACCAACGGCCTGATCGGGGCGCTGGAGCGCAAGGGCTGGGCCTACAAGGTCGATGAGGGCGGCGGCGCCTTCTACGGCCCCAAGATCGACCTCAAAATCGAAGATGCCATCGGTCGGATGTGGCAGTGCTCGACGATCCAGCTCGACTTCAACCTGCCCGAGCGCTTCCAGTTGGAGTACGTGGCGGCCGATGGATCGCGCCGGCAACCGATCATGATCCACCGGGCCATCTTCGGCTCGCTGGAGCGGTTCTTCGGGATCATGACCGAGAACTACGCCGGCGATTTCCCCTTCTGGCTCGCGCCCGAGCAGATCCGGCTGCTGCCGGTGACCGATGAGGTGCGGGGCTATGCCGAGGAGGTGCTGGGCCAGCTGAAGCGGGCCGGCGTGCGGGCCACGCTGGACCAATCCGGCGAGCGCCTGGCCAAATTGATTCGCAACGGCGAGCAGATGAAGATCCCGGTGCTGGCGGTGATTGGCACCACGGAAGCCGAAGGGGGAAGCCTCAGCCTGCGCAGCCGCCGCGAGGGGGATCTGGGCACCATGGCGGTGGCCAAGCTGATCGAAGCCGCCAGCTTGGCCAATGCGGCCCGCTCCGCTGGCCTGCAGCCATGAGCGCCATCCTGGCCGGCGATATCGGCGGCACCAAGACCCTGCTGGCCCTCTACCGGCTGGGCCCGGCCGGGGAACTGGAGCTCCAGCGCAGCGAGCGCTACATCTCGGCCGACTGGAGCGGCCTTGAGCCGATGGTGCGCACCTTTTTGGGCGGGGAAGCCCCGCCCCCGGCGGCCGCCTGTCTGGCCGTGGCGGGGCCGGTGGCGGGGGGCCGGGCCCAGCTCACGAACCTCAGCTGGCAACTCGACGAGGTCAGGCTGCAGGACGAAACCGCCATCCCCCGGGTGGAGCTGGTCAATGATTTCGCCGTGCTGATCCACGGCCTGGCCCATCTGGCCCCGCACCAGCAGGCCCCGATCCGGGCCGGCACTGCCCAGGACCAGGCCCCCCTGCTGGTGCTCGGGGCTGGCACGGGCCTCGGGGTGGCCTATGGGGTGCCCAGCCCGGCCGGCCTGGTGGCCATGGCCAGCGAGGCCGCCCACGGGGAATTCGCCCCCCGCAGCCAGGCCGAATGGGAGCTCAAGCAATGGCTTGGCCGCGAGCTGGGGCTGGAGCGGGTGTCGATCGAGCGGGTGGTAAGCGGCACGGGGCTGGGCGATCTGGCGCGCTGGCTGCTGCAATGCCGCCATCCCGACGGGGATCACCCCCTCTGCCACCTGCCCGAGCCCAGCGAGCTGCCCGCGGCGGTCGCCGCAGCGGCCAGCCGGGGCGACCACCTGGCGACAGAGGCCCTTGGGCTCTGGATCAGCTGCTACGGCAGCGTCTGCGGCGATCTGGCCCTGGCTGGCCTCAGCCACGGTGGCATCTGGCTGGCGGGCGGAACGGCCGCCAAACTGCTCGATCAGCTCCGCTCTGCCGGCTTTTTAGCAGCCTTCCTGGCCAAGGGCCGGCTGGCTCCCGTACTGGCCCAGATGCCGATCACGGCCGTGCTCGATCCGGAGATCGGCCAGTTCAGCGCGGCCTGCCGGGCCCGCATGCTGGTGGCCTGAGACACTGGGCCGAATCGTAGTGTTCAGATGGCGCGCCCCCGGGTAGGCCAAGGGGTTCTGGTTCATGTACCCGCCACCACCGCCAACGTGGGGCCAGGTTTTGACTGCCTGGGCGCGGCCCTGGAACTCGACAATGTCTTCCAGATGCGCTGCATCGAAGGCGGCAGCGAGCGCTTTGATCTGATCATTGAGGGCAGCGAGGGGGCCCACCTGCGCGGCGGACCCGACAACCTGGTGTATCGCTCGGCCCAACGGGTGTGGAAGGAAGCCGGCGAGGAGCCGGTGGCCCTTGAGGCCAGGGTTCGGCTGGCCGTGCCGCCGGCCAGGGGGCTGGGCAGCAGCGCCACCGCCATCGTGGCGGGCCTGATCGGCGCCAATGCGCTGGTGGGGGAGCCCCTCAGCCGCGAGAAGCTGCTGGAGCTGGCCATCGATATCGAAGGCCACCCCGACAACGTGGTGCCCTCCCTGGTGGGGGGGCTCTGCATGACCGCCAAGGCCGCCTCCCACCGCTGGCGGGTGGTGCGCTGCGAGTGGTCGAGCGAGGTGCAGGCGGTTGTGGCCATCCCCGCCATCCGGCTCACCACCAGTGAGGCCCGGCGGGCCATGCCCAAGTCCATACCCGTGGGCGATGCGGTGATCAACCTGGGCGCCCTGACCCTGCTGCTGCAGGGCCTGCGCACGGGCAACGGCGACCTGATCACCGATGGCATGCACGACCGGCTGCACGAGCCCTACCGCTGGGGCCTGATCCTGGGCGGCCGGGCCGTGCGGGAGGCCGCCATCGCGGCGGGGGCCTGGGGCTGCGTGATCAGCGGGGCGGGCCCCAGCCTGCTGGCCCTCTGCCCCAGGCCGGTGGCCGAGGCCGTTGGCCAGGCCATGGTGCGGGCCTGGCACCAGGCCGGGGTTGAATCCCACGCCCACGCCCTGGCCATCCAGCACCGGGGCAGCAGCTGGGAGAACCTGCCCGACCGGAGCCCGGCCAGCCCGGACGAACCTGGCTCCGGCCCTTGGCCCGGCCCTACTCCTCGGCAGCACTAGGTAGATCTACCTAATGCCCCCTGGGCAGCTGATACATTGCTCCCGAGACTTGCGGTGCCTGATCCCGGCCCTGCCGAACGTACCCCCAGACCTGCAACCGGGCCGTGATGGACGCCAACCTTGCCCTGCTCGCCGCCTCCAGCGAAGCCAGCTTTCCCTGGCTCAGCCTGATAGTGCTGCTCCCCGCAGCGGTGGCCCTGTTGATGCCCCTGCTGCCAGGCGATGGCAGCGATCCAAAATGGCCCCGCAGCCTGGCCCTGGCCACCCTGGGGGTCGACCTGGCACTGATGCTGGTGTGCTTCAGCCAGCACTTCGACGGGTCGGTCAGCGATCTTCAGCTGGTGGAACGGGTGAGCTGGGTGCCGGCCCTCGGCCTGGAGTGGTCCCTGGCGGCCGATGGGCTCTCGGCGCCGCTGGTGCTGCTTTCCGGGCTGGTGACCCTGCTTTCGGTGGCCGCCAGCTGGAACATCAAGAGCAAAACCCGCCTCTACTTCGCCCTGATGCTCGTGCAGGCCTCGGCCCAGGGGCTCGTTTTTCTCTCCCAAGACTTCCTGCTCTTCTTCCTGGCCTGGGAGCTGGAACTGGTGCCGGTCTACCTGCTGATCGCCATCTGGGGGGGCAAGCAGCGCCAGTACGCCGCCACCAAATTCATCCTCTACACCGCCACCGCCTCCCTGCTGATCCTGCTCAGCGGCCTGGCCCTGGCCTTCTCCGGCGACAGCTTCAGCTTCAACCTCACGGAGCTCTCAACCCGCTCCCCCGGCGGCAGCTTTGGCCTGCTCTGCTATCTCGGTTTCCTGGTGGGCTTTGGCGTCAAGCTGCCCATGTTCCCCCTGCACACCTGGCTGCCCGATGCCCACGGTGAGGCCAATGCGCCGGTGTCGATGCTGCTGGCGGGGGTGCTGCTGAAGATGGGCGGCTATGCCCTGCTGCGCTTCAACGTGCAGATGTTGCCGGAGATCCACCTGCAGCTGGCGCCAGCTTTGGTGGTGCTGGGGATCGTCAACATCGTCTACGGGGCCCTCAATGCCTTTGCCCAAGACAACGTCAAACGGCGAATCGCCTGCAGCTCGGTGAGCCACATGGGCTTCGTGCTGCTCGGCATCGGGGCGATCGATGCCCTCGGCATCAGTGGCGCCATGTTGCAGATGATCAGCCACGGCCTGATCGCCGCGGCCATGTTCTTTGTCACCGGGGTGTTCTACGAGCGCACCGAAACCCTCTCAATCCCGAACATGGGCGGCCTGGCCAAGGCCCTGCCGATCACCTTCGCCTTCTTTTTGGCCAGCTCCCTGGCCTCCTTGGCCCTGCCGGGCATGAGCGGTTTTGTCAGTGAAATCACCGTGTTTCTCGGCATCACCGCCAACGACGGCTTCACCATTGGCTTCCGGGTGATCACGATCGTGCTGGCCGCCATCGGCCTGGTGCTGACCCCGGTGTATCTGCTCAGCCTCTGCCGGCGGGTGTTCTTCGGGCCCCGGATTCCGGCCCTGGCAGCCATCGGCGACATGCGCCCCAGGGAACTGCTGATCGGCCTCACCCTGCTGGTGCCGACCCTGGCCATCGGCTTCTGGCCGCGCCTGGCGATCGACGTCTACGAAGCAACCACCAACGGCCTGGCGGAGCGGCTCCAGGCCACCGCCCTGCTGGCGACCACCCTGCAGAGCACCGCCCAGATCGGCTGAAATGGGAGCAGTCACCCCAGCCGCCATGCTCCAAACAGCTGCCCCGCCCCTTCTGAGCGGCCGGGGCCTGCCCCAGTTTGGGGCGATCACAGCGGAGCAGGTGGAGCAGGCAATCCCCCTGCTGCTCGAGGAGCTGCACGCCCAGCTCACGGCCCTGGAGGCAAACCTGGAGAGTCGCCTGGCCATGGGCGAGGCCGCCCCCATGGGCTGGGAAGACATTGGCTGGGAAGAGCTGATGGATCCGCTGCACCAGCTGGGCGAAAGGCTGCGCTGGAGCTGGGGGGTGGTCAGCCACCTCAACGGCGTCTGCAACACGCCCGAGCTGCGCGCCGCCCACCAAGGGCAGCAGGGGGCGGTGGTGCAGTTCGGCAACCGGGCCGGCCAGTCTCGGCCCATCTACCGGGCCCTGGAAGCCCTGCAGCGGAGATCGGCCAGCCTCGATCCCAGCCAGCGCCGCATCCTGGAGGCCGAACTGCGGGACATGCGCCTGCGCGGCGTGGGCCTGGAGGGGGCCGAACAGGACGACTTCAATGCCGCCAGCGAGCGACTGGCCGAGCTGGCCACCGCCTTCGGCAACCACGTGCTCGATGCCACCAACGGCTGGAGCCTCACCCTCAGCCAAGAGGAGGAGCTCGACGGCCTGCCCACCAGCCTGCGGGAGCTGCTGGCCCAGGCCGGCCGGGATGGGGGCGAAGGGGGTTGGCGGCTTGGGCTGGACATGCCGCGGGTGGTGCCCTTCCTCAAATACAGCCGCCGCCGCGATCTGCGCGAGCAGCTCTACCGGGCCCAGGTGAGCCGCGCCTCCAGCGGCGAGCTCGACAACCGCCCCCTGATCGAGCAGATCCTGGAGCTCAAACTGGCCCAGGCCCGGCGGCTGGGCTACCCCAACTGGGCCGAGGTGAGCCTGGCCTCAAAAATGGCCGGATCGGTGGCCGAGGTCGAAGCCCTGCTGGAGCAGCTGCGCTCCGCCGCCTACCCCGTTGCCCAAGGGGAACTGGAAGCGCTGGCAGCCTGCGCCGCCCGGCACGGGGCCGCCGAGGCCAGCGGGATCATGCCCTGGGACGTCAGTTACTGGGCCGAGGTGCTGCGCCAAGAGAGCTTCGATCTAGACAGCGAGGCCCTGCGGCCCTGGTTTTCCCTTGAGCAGGTGCTGGGCGGCCTGTTTGGCCTCTGCCAGCGGCTGTTCGACATCCGCATCGTGGCCACCGAAGCGGGGGAAGCACCTCTCTGGCACAGCGATGTGCGCTACTTCCGGCTGGTTGATGCCGGCAGCGGTGAGCCCCTGGCCGGCTTCTACCTCGATCCCTACAGCCGCCCGGGCAGCAAGCGGGGTGGGGCCTGGATGGATGAGTGCCTCGGCCGCTCCCGCACCCCAGCGGGGGAGCAGGTGCTGCCGGTGGCCTACCTGATCTGCAACCAGAGCCCGCCGGTGGGGGAGACCCCCAGCCTGATGACCTTCGAGGAAGTGGAAACCCTCTTCCACGAATTCGGCCACGGCCTGCAGCACATGCTCACCACGGTCGATCGCCCCCAGGCCGCTGGCATCAACAACGTGGAGTGGGATGCGGTGGAGCTGCCCAGCCAGTTCATGGAGAACTGGTGCTACGACCGGGCCACCCTGATGGGCATGGCCCGCCACTGGCAGAGCGGCGAGCCCCTACCCGAAAGCGAATACCAGAAGCTGCTGGCGGCCCGCACCTTCATGGGCGGCAGCGCCACCCTGCGCCAGGTGCACTTCGCCCTCACCGACCTGCGCCTGCACAGCCAGTGGACCCCCGCCTGCGGCGAGAGCCCGGAGCAGCTGCGCCGCCGGATCGCCGCCACCACCACGGTGCTCGAGCCGATCCCCGAGGACGCCTTTCTCTGCGCCTTCAGCCACATCTTTGCCGGCGGCTATGCGGCCGGCTACTACTCCTACAAGTGGGCCGAGGTGCTCAGTGCCGACGCCTTCAGCGCCTTCGAGGAGGTGGGGCTCGACCAGGAGGAGGAGATCGTGGCCACCGGTCGCCGCTTCCGCGACACCGTGCTCAGCCTGGGCGGTAGCCGCTCTCCAGCCGAGGTGTTCGAGGCCTTCCGAGGCCGCGGACCCAGCAGTGGGGCCCTTATCCGCCACTCCGGGCTGGCGGCCGGCTGATGGCTGCTGCCGATCCGGAACTGGTGGCCATCGCCGAAGCCTTTGCCCTGCCCGGGCCTGTCACCGCGATTGCGCCGCTGGGCAACGGCAACGTCAACGACACCTACCGGGTGGACACCGCCAGCGGCGAAAGCTTCGTGCTGCAACGGCTCAACACAGCGGTGTTTGCCGAGCCGGAGCTGGTGATGGCCAACCTGCAGGTGCTCAGCGCCCACGCCCAGCAACGGCCCCTGGCCGGCCAGCGCTGGGAGGTGCCCCGGGTGATCCATCACCGCCACAGCGGCCAGCCCTGGCTGAAGGCAGGCGGCGAGTTTTGGCGGCTGACCAGCTTCGTCAACGACGCCGTGACGCTGGATGCCATCGCCAGCCCCGCCCAGGCCATGCAGGTGGGTAGGGGGCTGGGCCTGTTCCACAACCTGATCAGCGACCTGCCCGCCGATCAGCTGGCCGACACCCTGCCGGGCTTCCACATCACCCCCACCTACCTGGCGGCCTACGACCAGATCCTGCAGTCCAGCCAGCTCCAGCGCTGCGAGCGGGCCGGGTGGTGCACGGCTTTCATTGCGGCGCGACGGGGCTTGGCGACGGTGCTGGAGACGGCCAAGGCCGAGGGCAGGCTCCTGCTGCGGCCCATCCATGGCGACCCCAAGGTGAACAACGTGATGCTCTGCGCCCAGACCGGGGTGGCGGTGAGCCTGGTGGACCTGGACACGGTCAAGCCAGGGCTGGTGCATTACGACATCGGTGACTGCCTGCGCTCGGCCTGCAATCCGGCGGGGGAAGAGGCGCCCCCTGGCGATCCCATCCACTTCGACCTCGACCTCTGCCAGGCCGTACTGGAGGGCTATCTGGGCGCGGCGCGAGCCTGCCTGAGCGAGGTCGACATCGACCACATCTTTGCTGCCGCCAGGCTGATCAGCTTCGAGCTGGGCCTGCGCTTCTTCAGCGACCATCTGGCCGGAGACGTCTATTTCCGCTGCCAGCGCCCCGGCCACAACCTGGAGCGGGCCCTGGTGCAGTTCAAGCTCACCGAGAGCATCGAAGCCCAGGAGCAGGCAATCCGCACGATCGTGGAGGGCTTGCGGTGAACTGCCAGAGCTTCAGCCTGGTTCCCTTCGGGCCCAGTTCCACCAACCTGACCATCTGCGGGGATCTGGCCCTCCACGCCGGGGTGATGGAGGTTGTCTTCAAGCTGGAAGGCGACCTCAGCGCCATCCGGATCGCCGCGCCAGCAGGGGCTGGCGAACGCCGCGATCTGCTCTGGCAGACCACCTGTCTAGAAGTGTTCCTGGCCCACCGGGGAGCTGGGCCCTACTGGGAATTCAACCTTTCCCCGGCTGGCCACTGGAACGTCTACCGCCTGGAGAGTTACCGCCAGGGGCTGGCCCCGGAGCCTGCCTACGCCCAGCTTCCCTTCAGCGTGCAGCGCCACCGCCAACAACTCAGCCTGAGCCTGCGGTGCAGCCTGCCACCGGCCCTGGCGCTGCCAGCAACAGCTGACCTGGAAGCCGCCATCACCGCCGTGATCCAGCAGAGCGATGGCAGCCTCAGCTACTGGGCCCTGCACCATCCCGCCGCCGAAGCCGATTTCCATCACCGCGATGGCTTCCGCCTCCACCTGGGCCGGGCCTGAGGCTCAGCAAGGCAGCCCGGCTTCGCGCCAGCGCCGCTGGCGCCGAACCGCCACCCGACCGCCGAAGCCGGGCACCGGGGCCTGGCATTTGGCCAGATCCAGCCGCAGTGGAATCAAGCCATAGAGCGTTTCAAGGCAATCGAGCACCAACTCGCTGTAGTGCTCAATCGTGAGGCAGCACACCTGGCGGGCCTGACGCTGCAGGGCCGTGATGGCGAGGGCGTAGTCAAAGCTGGCGGACAGCCGATCACTGCGGGCCGCTTCGGCCAGATCGCCCGCCAGCCAAAACTCCAGCTCAAACCACTGGCCCTGGGCCCTCTCCAGCTCCAGTACCCCCACATGGGCCCAGAGGCGCAGGCCCTGCACATGGATCCAGTCGGGATGGGTCACAGCGGCAGGCTCCTGTGGCTGAACTGGCGAACTCCGCTGGCGTAATCGGCGGCGATATGGCCCTCCCCCCGCAGCCGGTAGCGGTAGGTGACCAGCCCCTCCAGCCCCACCGGCCCCCGGGGGGGAAGGGTCTGGGTGGAGATGCCGACTTCGGCGCCGAAGCCGTAGCGGTAGCCATCGGCGAAGCGGGTGGAACAGTTGAGGTACACCCCGGCACTGTTGACCGCCGCCAGGAAGCGGTCCGCCGCCGCCGGATCGGTGGTGCAGATGGCATCGGTGTGGCGGGAGCCGTAGCGGGCGATGTGCTCCAGGGCCGCCTCGAGGTCGACCACCACCTTCACACTCAAGATCAGGTCGGAATATTCCGTGCTCCAGTCGGCTTCGCTGGCCCCCTGGCCCACCCCCAGGGCCTGGGAGGCGGCATCGCCGCGCAATTGGACACCGGCCTCGGCAAAGGCATCGATGGCCAGCGGCAGAAACGCAGGGGCGATCGCCCCATCCACCAGCAGGGTTTCGATCGCATTACAGGCAGCCGGGTACTGGGTTTTGGAATCCAGGGCGACCCGCAGGGCCTGCTGGAGGTCAGCGGCCCGATCCACAAACAGGTGGCAGATGCCGTCGGCGTGGCCGAGCACCGGGATGCGGGTGTGGTCCTGAATGAAGCGCACCAGTTCGTTGGAGCCCCGGGGAATGATCAGATCAACCAGGCCGTCAAGCTTCAGCAACCCCAGGCTCTCTTCCCGGCTGGTGAGCAGCTCCAGGGCCTCGGGGGCCACCTCACTGGCGGCCAGCCCCTGGCGCAGGGCCGTGAGGATGGCGGCGCAGCTGCCCCTGGCCTCCCGGCCCCCCTTGAGCAAGGCCCCGTTGCCGGAGCGGATCGCCAGGGAGGCGATCTGCATCACCGCATCGGGCCGGGCCTCAAAGATCACGCCCAGCACCCCGAGGGGCACCGTCACCCGTTCCAGCACCAAGCCCTGATCGAGCTCGGTGTGCAGCTGGCGCCGGCCCAGCGGGTCGGCCAGCTCGGCCACCTGGCGCACTCCGGCGATGGCGCCATCGAGCTTGGCGCCATCGAGCTTCAGCCGGGCCACCAAAGCCGGAGCCAGCCCCTCGGCCGCCGCGGCCTCCAGGTCGGCCTGGTTGGCGGCCAGGATCACCGCACGGTTCTGCTCCAGACCAGCAGCCATGGCCCGCACCGCCTGGCGCCTCTGGCCATCGCCCAGCTGGCCCAGGACCATGGCCCTGCGGCGCACCTGGGCCGCCCGGGCGAGCAAATCTGGAGAGGGATCGGCAATCATCTGGCCATCATCCCAAGCTGGAGGCCAGCCGCTCGAGGGCCAGGCGCGCCGCCCCGAGCCGCCCAGCTCCGTTGCCGAGGCTGCAGGGCCGGATCGCCAACCCCTCCCGGCTGACCGGCTGCACCCGCTGCTCCACCTCGCCCCACAGCCCCGGCAGGAAGTGGGCGCTGGCAGCGCTGATCCCGCCGCCGATCAACACCAGCTCCGGGGTGAACAGATAGAGCAGGGAGCTGACGCCGATGCCCAGCAGGCGGCCATAGGCCCGCCACACCTCCAGGGCCTCGGCGTCGCCGCCATCGGCCCGCCGGCAGAGTTCGGCCGGATCCAGCCCAGAGAGGCGGGCCAGGCCGCGGCGGCTGCAATAGGACTCAATCGAGCCGCTGTTGCCGCTGTTGCAGGGAGGCCCCTGCGGATCGATGCCGATCAGCCCGGGCTCGGCGGCCGCGCCGTGGCGACCCGTGAACAGCAGGCCGTCGAGCAGCACCGCCCCGCCCACCCCGGTGCCAAGGGTGAGAAGCACCACATCGCGCCTGTCGCGGGCCGCCCCCAGCCAGTGCTCGCCAAGCAGGGCGCAGTTGGCATCGTTGGCCAGGGTGACGCGGCGATCCAGCAGGGGTTCGAGCCAGTCGGCCAGCGGCACCTCCCGCCAGCCCGGCAGGTTGATGGCGATCCGCGCCACCCGGCCCGCCCCATCGCTGGGGCCGGGATGGCCAACCCCCACCCGATCGGCCAGGTGCTCGGGGTCAAGTTGCTGCACCGCCTCCACAATCGCCGTGGTCACGGCCCCTGGCAAAGACGGCTGGGGCGTGGGCACCTCAAGGCCGGCGAGGAGCTCTCCGGCCAGGCTGAAGCGCCCCAGCTTGAGGGCACTGCCGCCCAGGTCCACGCCGATCAACTGGTTCATCAGAAGCGGAAGAAGAGTTGCAGCTGGGTCTGCCAGGCCCCCTGGCTGTCCACCGATCCCTTCAGGTTGAGCAGCTCGGAGGCCCTGTAGTTGAGGTTGAGTTGGGGTGGCACGTCGGAGCGGTTCGGGGCAGCCAGCACCGAGGCATTAAAGCGCTCATCTATATCCAGGCCGATCTCGGCACCCAGCACCAGCTGGGGCGGCACCCGCCCGGAGCGCCGCTCGGCGCCGCTGTTGACCGCCTGGTTCACGTAGGTGGGATAGAGGGCGAAGCTCAGCCGCTCGCCCAGCACATCGCTGAAGCTGCCCAGCAAGGGCGAAAGCAAGGTCTGGCCCAGGGCGGTGGCCAGCACGGCAGTGCCGGCTCCGCCGGCCAGCCCGGCCAGGGTGTTGCCACCGATCAGGGCCAGGAGTCGGTCCTGCGAAAGGGGGGGTGAACTGCGCAGCACCAGGTTGTCGGCGAGACGATCAGCTGGGCCGCTGACACTGAGGTAGACCCGCACCAGATTCAGCTGGTCGAGGCTGTTGGTACCTCCCTCGGCCTGATAGTTCTGCAGCGACAGGCTGTCGGCCGTCCCAATCCCACTGGCCACCGGCAGACTGTCGGAAACCCTGGTGCGCAGGGAAATGTCGAGGTAGGGGATCAGGCCCATGGAGGGGGTGAATACGGCCACGTTGGGGGAATCCGGATCCAGGCCAAAGGTTGAGGTGAACAGGTTGAGGCGTCCCCGCAGCAGGCGAACCACGCCCTGAAGTCGCAGGCTGGGATCGAGCCGTCCCTTGATCCGCAACAGACCGCTGCTGTTGAAACTGGCCAGGTTGGGCACCCCCACGGTGAGGTCTGGTCCCAGGCTGAGCCGCAGGTTGTCAAAGCCCACAAACCTGACGTTGGGGACACTGGCGCGCAGGAGCCCACTGGCATCACTCTCCACCTCCGGCCCGAGCAGCACCAGCGGTTGTTGGAAGTTCCAGCTGGATTCGATCAACTCCGGCACGCTGGCCACACTCACCCCTTGAGCCTTCTCACTGGCCAGCCGGCCGGGCTGCACGTTGATGTTGCCCCGGGCAATCGAAAGCTCCCCGCCGATATCCATGGCGTTGAGGCTGCCGCCGATGCGGAGCTGGCCTGCGGCCACGGCCCGGATCCGCGGCATCGAGAAGGGAACCGCGGTCAGCTCCACGGCCAGGCTGGCTTCCTGACCATCGGTCATCTTGCCGGGCCGCAGCAGGCCCAGCGAACCGCTGCCCCGCACCGAGCCCTTCTCCCCCACCCTGGCGCTGAACTGCTGCAGCTCTAGCTGCTCGAAGTCGAACAGCACGATCGCCTCAACCTCCTGCAAGCGCTGGCCGATGAACTGCAGCTGGCCGCCACGCAGGCGCAGGAAACCGTTGGCAATGGGCTCGGCCACACTGCCGCGCACCAGCAGCTGCAGGTCGCCGCTGCCCTCTTTCCACTCCAGGGCAGGCTGGGCCAGCCCTGTGAGGAAGCGCAGGCCATCATCCCGACTGGCCAGCCTCAGCTCGACGCCCTCCTGGCGGGGATCGAGGGGCACGGTGCCGGCCAGATCCACACTGCTGGCAGCCCCGGCCGCCCGCAGCGAGAGGTCAACCAGCAGCCGTCCCTGCTGGAGCTCGATCAGGCCTCGCTCCAAATCGAGGGGAGTTTGCAGCAGCCTGGCATCCTCCAGGGCCAGGTTGAGGCTGAGCTCGGGCCTGGAGCCGCCGAGGCTGTAGCTCCCCCGGGCGGAGGCCAAACCACCGAGGCCAGCGGGCACAGGCGTCAGCAAGGCCAACAGCTCCAGGGGCAGGTTGGCCAGGCTGAAGCTGCCGGTGCCCTGGCGCAGGGGGCCCTGGAAACGGGCCTGCAGGGGCTGCTGGGTGAGGGCCTGGTCCCGATCCGTGCCGGCTGACCAGAGATGGGCGCGGGCATCGAGGTCGGCGCGGGCCGCCAGCAGGGTGGGGCCCTCCAGGCCCAGATCCAGATCGACACTGCCGGCCAAGCGCTGCAGCCTTTCCAGGGGGGTGCGCAGCCGCTCCCGCTCGGCCCGATCGAGCGCCAGCCGTTGGCGGGCCAGGTTCAGGGCCTGCAGGTGGTCGCCCAGGGTGCCGCCGAAGGTGTCGATCAGCAGGGTGCCGATGTCACTGGCGCGGCCGACCCTTGGCGGCCCCTCTCCCCGCCACTGGGGCCAGGCACGGCCCAGCTGCTGTAAGAAAATTGTCGACAGCTGGCGGCCCTCAAGCCTGGACCTGAACGGCCCGTTCCAGAGTCCCGACCAATCGAGCTCCAGCTGTCCTCCCGCCAGGGGCGAAAGGGCTGCCTGGGCCTGGTAGCGGCGGTCTCGATAGCGGAAGGTGGCCTGGGCCGTCTTCCCCCAGACGCCAAGAAAAACCGGTCGATCCAGGCTCACATCGCCACTGAAGGCCAGGGGCTGCAGTTCAAGCTGGCCCTGGCCGCTGAGCTGCCCCTGCAAGGGTTGGCGGCGGCCCCTGGGACCGAGGGCCAACTGCAGGCCCTCCAGGGACAGGCCGCTGGCCTGCCAGCGATAGCCCCGGGGCCGGCCGACGAGCTCCAGCCAGCCGCCATCTCGCTCGAGGCGCACCTGGCGGGGCACCCAACGGGAATCGAAGCGGGCCACCAACTCGCCGCTCGGGGCGGGGGCAAGGGCCTCCATGGCCAGCCTGCCGCCGCCGGCCCGATCGCCGAACCATTGGCCCTGCCAGGTTTCCCGCAAACTGATCGGCCCTGCTCCGGGCTGGTCGATCCGGAGATCCAGGTCGGGAGTGAGGGCGCTAAGGGGTCCGCGAACCCGGCCTGAGGCCCCCAACACCCCCTGCAGCGGACTGCCCACCAGCAGGCCCAGGCGGGAAAGCGGGTAGCGCTGGAGGTCCAGCTGCAGATCGAGTGGGCCTGGCACCAGCCCCTTCCCCTGGCGCAGGGCCAGGGGCAAAACGCCTCGGGCCCGGAGGTAGGCATTGCTGAATTGCTGCAGGGCGAGGCGGCCCTGGCGCCAGTCGAGGCTGGCGCTCCAGGGCCCCAAAAGGGGGTTTTCAGACTGGCCGAAACGGGCCTGGAGCTCGGGCTGGCGCCAGGGGCCCCTGGCCTCCAAGCTGCCGTCCAGCAGCTGGTCGAGCAGCCAGGCGGGCCGGCCGGCCTGGAGCGGCAGATCGCGGGGGCTGAGGCGCCAGCGGCCGCTCAGGTCAAGTCGTTGATTGAGGCGGCCGCCCAATCGCACCCAGGAGGCGCCACGGCGCAGCTCCAGCTGGGTCAGGGCCAGACCACCGGCCTCCACCAGGCCAGTTGCCTCGACCGTGCCCTGGAGCTTGAGGGCGCCCGGCCCGGCCCAGCGCCAGTTGCTGCGAGCCAGATCCAACCGTTGCCCTTGGCAGCGCAGCGGCGCCGCAGCCAGCTCCAACCGGGTGCCCCCCGGGCCGGGGCGCCACTGGATCTGGCCGAGCTGCAGCTGGCCCTGACAGGAGCGCTGGGCACCGCGCCAGCTCAGGCCAACCCGACCATCGAGGCGACCGGAGAGCTGACCTGGGACAGGCAAGGGGCCCTGCAGGGCCGCCAGCGGAAAGGCCTGGCTGCGCAGGTTGGCCTGCCAGCGCCGCTCCTGCCAATTGCCCTCCAGCCGCAGGGCCATCTGGCCGCCGCCGCGGGCGGGACGCAGCCGACCATCAAGCTCCAGGCTGCGGCGATGGGGCCTCAGGCCAAGCCGGGCGGCGAGGCGAAAGCTCTGCCCCCCCTGCGCCAGCGTCACCAGGGCAGGATCGGCCAGGCGCAGGCGCAGATCCAGACGGGGAGGGGAGACACCCGGTGCCAGACGCCCAGGCACCCAGTACTGGCCCTGGCGGTTGCGGCGCAGGTCGGCCCGCACCCCCGCCAGGGTCACGTGCAGCACGGGCAGGCGCAGGCGCAGGCTGGCCAGGGGATCGAGGCTCACGGCCACGGATCGCACCGCCACGCTGGAGGCATCGGTGGGGCCTGCCCCAATCCGGCTGGGTCCAAGCCGCAGCCCGGCCCAAGCCAGCCCCTGGTAGGGGCCGAGCTCAAGGGGATGGCCCAGCACCCTGCCCAGGGATTGCTCCAGCCGGGGCTGCCAATGCTGGTAGAGCCGGCGCAGGGCCTGGTCACCCCCCCAGGCCAGCAGGGCCAGGCCGGCGCCGCTGAGGGCCAGGGCGGCCCCGATCCGGCCCAGCTTTGGTAAGGGGTGAGGCGACTGGGGGGGGCCGGAATCCTGCTGGGGCAACACCGCCATTGCCCTGGGCTGCCCCTTGCTGCGTCTGGCGCAATATAGAAGCCATGACGCGAAGAGCCAGCCCCCATGGCCGCTGAACCGATCCTGCTGACAGCGGGCCAATGGCTGGGCGCCGCCAGCGGCCTGCTGGCCATCACCACCGTGGTCGGCTACCTGGGCCGCTGGGGGGTTCGCTTCCGCCTGGTGGGCATCACCAGCTTCACGGCCCTGCTGGCGATCTCCTGCCTGGCCTTCTCGGTGAGCTACACCCAGCGGATAAGCCTGGAGGGGGCTGTGACCGTGCCGGTTGTCTATGACAATGGCGGCGATCTGCTTGTGGCGGCCGCCCCGGCCGATCTCCCCGAGGGCGCCGCAGGACCCAGCGTGCAGCAGCTGGCCGAGAACCTGCGAACCAGTGGCCGCAACAGCGCCGATGGCCTGGTGCACGTGCGGCTGCGACGGGTGGAAGCGGTGGCGCCGGGGCTGAGCAAGCCAGTCGTGCTGGCGGAAGCCAGCCGCAGCCTGGCCACTGGCAGGGTGGAACTCCAGCCCTGACCATGTGGCAGCTGCCGGCCCACTTTGAGCGCGAGCAAGTGCAGTTACGGGAAGCTGGCATCGAGGGTTGGGCCCAGCTGGCCGGGCTCGAAGACGCAGACCTGCGCCGCATCGGCGCCAGGGGCGGGGCCAGTGAGGCCAGGCTGATCAAGCTGCGCGGCCAGGCCCGGCTGGTGGTGGAGGTGGATCTGCAACCCGCCGAAGCGGCCCTGCTGCTCTATGCCGGCATTGCCAGCCCCAAGGGCCTGGCGACGGCCGATCCCCAGCAGCTACTGGTGCAGATGGGCAGGTTGCAGCGCAGCCTCACCGGCAGGGCAGCCCCAACCCTTGACCTCCCCACCCTGCGCAGCTGGATCAAGCGGGCCCAACGCCGCCCCACAAACTGATCCAGCCCCCTCGCAATCGCCCATCCCAGCAAACTGAAATGGGACTAGCCGACTGTTGCTCGTGAAATCCCGCCCCCAAGCCGGGCAGCTCGCCTGGGTGGCGGCGGCGCTGGTCTTGGCGGCCAGCCCGTTTGCCCCTGGGGCCCAGGCCCAGTCCCAACTGCTGGAGTCCGTCAAGCAGAACCCCGCCCGGGCCAAGGCCCTCTGCGCCCAGCTGCGCAACCTCAACGCCCAGGGGCTCTCAGCCACCTCCCAGCAGGCCGTCGCCCAGATTGCCCGACAGGAAAACCTCAGCCCCATGGACGCCGAGGTACTCACCACCTATGTGATCGGGCTCCACTGCCCCGATGTGCGCTGAGTGAAGGCCCCGCCCCCTGGCCGCTATGGGGTGCGCTGGCAGGACAAAGTGCCCTGGCAAGACCAAGAGATGACCTGTCGCGATGGCACCAGCCTGGCCAGTCGCATCTGGAGCCCGCAGGCACCAGGCCCCTGGCCCGTGCTGCTGATGCGCCAGCCCTACGGGCGGGCAATCGCCTCCACCATCACCTACGCCCACCCCAGCTGGTATGCCTCCCACGGCTTCTTGGTGGTGGTGCAGGACGTGCGGGGCAAGGGGGACTCCGGCGGCGAGTTCGGGGGATTTGCCCAGGAAGCCGCCGATGGGGCGGACAGCATCCGCTGGGCCCGCCAGCTTGAGGGCAGCAACGGCCAGGTGGGCTGCTACGGCTTTTCCTACCAGGGCCTGACCCAGCTGCTCAGCGACGACCCCACGGCAATCCCCGATTGTCTGGCGCCGGCCATGACGGGTCTGAACGAGTGCTGCGACTGGGCCGTGACAGGGGGCGCCCACTGGTGGGCCCTGGGCCTGGGCTGGGGGCTGCAACTGGCGGCCCAGCGCTGCCAGAGGCGGGGCGATGGCAGCGGTTGGCGCGCGATCAGGCGCAGCCTGGAAACGGGCAGCTTTCTGGAAGAGGGGCTGGAACTGCTGGAGCGCCATGATCCCGAGGGCATGGCCAGGCGCTGGCTGCTGGAGCCTGCAAACGGCAACTGGCCCTGCCATCGGCCGCCCCCAACCCTGCTGCGCCAGCCGATGCTGCTGATCGGAGGCTGGTGGGACCCCCACCTGGGCGGGATCCTGGACCTCTGGGCCCAATCCCGCCTCGCCGGCGGCCTGCCCACCCTGCGGATCGGCGCCTGGAGCCATACCAATTGGCAGGGGGGCATCGATCGGCTGCAGCTGGCCTTCTTCCAGCACCATCTGCAGCGCCAGCCCCTCCCCCCTGAGCTGCTCGCCCCAGCCCTGCTGGAAGACGCCAGCAGCCATAGCTGGCAGGCGCCGGCAGCAAGATCCAGCCAGCCGGTCTGGGGCTTGGCGAGCGGCGGACTCGCCGCCATCGATTCCCAGGAGGGCCAGCTGCTTTCCCCCCAGGCCAGCTGGGGGGAGGTGACCCTGGTGCACGATCCCTGGCGACCAGTTCCGGGCAGGGGGGGGCACCTGGGGCTCGACCCGGGACCCTGCCAGCGGGGCGACATCGACCAACGTGGGGATGTGGCCTGCTTCACCAGCGCGCCCCTGCCCCGGCCGCTGCGGCTTGAGGGCCGGCCGCGGCTGAGCATTGCCGTGGAGGCCGATCAGCCGAGCTTCGACCTCTGCGCAGCCCTATCGGTGCTGGACAGCAATGACGCCAGCGTCCTCCAGCTCAGCACCGGCATGGCCCGCTGCCACCAGCAGCCCGGCCAGAGCTCGGTGCTGCTGGTGCAACTGCAGCCCCTGCTGGCCAGCCTGGCCGCCGGCCAACGGCTGCGGCTGTCCCTGGCGGGGGCGGCCTGGCCCCAGATCGCCGTCAACCCTGGCAATGGCGACGATCCCCCTGGGCCCAGCGGCCCCGGCCACCGGGTGATCAGCCTCAGGCTGGATCTCCAGGGGTCGAGCCTGGAACTGATGCCGCTGCTGGATCTGGATCTTGGTGCTGAAGAAGACTTTGGGCCAAATGGAGAGCCTGGGGCAAACTGAGCCTCTTCCACTGTCTCCCCGATGCTGATGCGCCACCTGCGCTCCCCTCGCCGCTCAGCCAGCCTCGCTCTCCTGGCCCTGGCCACCGCCATCTGCATGGGAGCTGGTCCCGGCCTTCCTGCAACCGGGCTGGCCGCCCAGGAGCAGGCTGCTGACGGGAATCTGCCGGGCCTCAGCGTTGAGGAGGCGCGGGCGGCTGCGAACCGGATCCTGAAGGCAGTGCAGAGTCGGGATGCCAACCTTCGCTACAGCCAGTTCTCCCCTGAACTGAAGGCAGCCAGCAGCCCATCGATGGTGGCTGCCACCATGCGTACCCAACCCCAACTGCTGAGCTGGAAGCTGCTCAGCGTCCAGCGCGGCCTGCGCAGCACCACCGTGGAGG
>ERZ887851.1336-NODE-1336-length-21470-cov-11.802568_pt1 | contig 21470 bp, 20 predicted proteins | sample MGYA00521100_ERZ887851 | MGnify/ENA primary metagenome ERZ887851 (study PRJEB32303, sample SAMEA104408602) | aquatic metagenome | biome: Brackish water; feature: Pelagic; material: water | place: Baltic Sea | collected 2014-06-06T16:11:00 | depth 11,444 m ... | reverse complement strand
GGCATCTCCCTATCCTCAAGCTCTGCCTGGGCGACAGCGGTGCGGAAGGTTACGTCCCAGAGGGTAGGTGCCATCGAGAGGTAAGCCTCACCGCGGCTGAGGTTATTTAAAAATGCCTGCTGGGAGACCCGCTGGGACTCCTTGCTGATCGTGCGATAACTCTGGCTCCAGTCAACAGAGAGCCCGAGGTTGCGCCAAAGGTTCTCGAAAGCCTGCTCGTCCTCCTCAGTGAGCTTTTCGCAGAGCTCAATGAAGTTTTGCCTTGAGATCGGCATTTGATCTGCTGCCTTGGTGCTCTTGTTGTCTCCACCTACCTGAGGGGGAGTGAAGTCCTTTTGGTAGGGAAGTGTGGGGTCGCAACGCACCCCGTAGTAGTTCTGAACCCTGCGCTCGGTTGGAAGACCATTGTCATCCCAACCCATCGGGTAGAAGACATCTCGGCCGCACATTCTCTGGAACCTTGCAACGACGTCGGTGTGGGTATAGCTGAACACGTGACCGACGTGCAGTGAGCCGGAGGCGGTAGGAGGGGGAGTGTCGATTGAGTAGATGTTCTCTTTTGGAGCATCTGGGTTGAAGCCATAGACCGCGGCCTGTTCCCAACTCGGGACCCACTTGGTCTCTAGACCATCAACGCTCGCCTTCTCTGGAATCTGAGCGGGAGCGAGCGGATTGGGTTTTGCGTTATTCACTGAGACCTCGGGTTCTTTAGCTTCACTAGATTAACATTGTTAGTCTCAGGATTGAGTTCGAAAGCCGTGATGTACCCAAAGCATAAAGATTCCAAATCTGGCCCTGTTGCCTCGCCGTCGTTTCCCGATGTCGAAAAAGAGGTGCTGGAGCACTGGGACAAGGACGGCACCTTCCAGGAGTCGATAGATCAAAGAGCGGCTTCTGGAGCCGAGGAATTCGTTTTCTATGACGGTCCTCCATTTGCTAACGGGCTCCCGCACTACGGGCACCTGCTCACCGGTTACACCAAGGACCTGGTTCCTAGGTATCAGACTATGCGGGGCAGGCGGGTGGAGCGCCGTTTCGGCTGGGACACTCACGGGCTTCCAGCTGAGGTCGAGGCCGAGCGACTTTTGGGCATCAGCGGCAGGCCTGAGATTGAGAAGTATGGGGTCGACAAGTTCAACGCCTTCTGCAAAACCTCGGTTCTGAAATACACCGAGGACTGGCGCAGCTATGTAACGCGCCAGGCAAGATGGGTGGACTTTGACAACGACTACAAGACCCTGGACCAGAACTACACCGAGAGCGTGCTCTGGGCCTTTAAGGAGCTTCACACCAAAGGCCTGATCTATGAGGGTTTTAAAGTCCTTGCCTACTGCTGGCGCTGTGAGACGCCACTTTCTAACCACGAGCTCAGAATGGACGACGAGGTCTACAAAAACCGTCAGGACCAGTCGGTCACCGTCACCTTCCCAATCACAGAGCCTGGGCACGAACTTGATGGAGTAAATCTCTTGGCTTGGACCACAACTCCGTGGACCCTGCCCACTAACTTCGCTCTTGCGGTTGGACCGGAGATTACCTACGCGCTAGTAAATGCACCAAATAGCACTCTTGGTGCGGGCAAGTTCTTGATCGCACAGTCGCTGGTTGGTGGCTATGCCAAGGAACTCGGGTTTGAATCCGCGGAAGAGGCAACAGAGGCCGTTGAGAAAACTCTTCTAGGAAATCAGTTGAAGGGTCTGCACTATGGGCGGCTATTCGACTTCTATGCCGATAGCGAGAAGTATGACGTCGCAAACTCATGGCAGATTCTCGTTGGGGAATACGTCACCGCGGACGAGGGCACCGGAATCGTTCACCAGGCCCCTGCTTATGGTGAGGATGACCAGCTGCTCTGCAACGCCGCAGGTATCCCCACCTACGTCTCCATCAACGAACGCGGAGAATTCAATTCACTGATTGCCCCGTACGAGGGCCAACACGTTTTTGAGGCTAACAAGCCAATTACCCAAGATCTCAAGTCAATGGGAAGACTTTTCCGTCAGGCCTCCTATGACCACAGCTACCCACACTGCTACCGCTGCAAGAACCCGCTGATCTACAAGGCAGTCTCTTCCTGGTTTGTTGAGACGACGAAGATTCGCGACCGCATGCTCGAGCTCAACCAGGAGATTAACTGGGTTCCTGAGCACACCAAGAACGGCAGCTTTGGCAAGTGGCTTGAAAACGTTCGGGACTGGGCAATTTCTCGAAACCGTTTCTGGGGAGCTCCAATACCGGTCTGGAAGTCGGATGACCCTAACTACCCAAGAATCGATGTCTACGGCTCCCTAGATGATCTCGAGCGAGACTTCGGTGTCCGCCCCGATGACTTCCACAGGCCCGTAATCGATGAGCTAACCAGGCCGAACCCTGACGACCAACGGGCAAGTCCACCATGCGAAGAGTCCCCGAAGTTCTTGACTGCTGGTTCGAGTCCGGTTCCATGCCTTTTGCTCAGGTCCACTACCCATTTGAGAACCAAGAGTGGTTCGACAGCCACTTCCCCGGAGACTTCATCGTCGAATATGTGGGTCAGACCAGGGGCTGGTTCTACACTTTGCATGTTCTCTCAACGGCCTTATTTGATCGGCCTGCATTCAAAAACGCCATCAGCCACGGCATTGTGCTTGGCAATGACGGACAGAAAATGTCCAAATCGCTGAGGAACTATCCGGATGTGAACGAGGTCTTCGATCGGGACGGCTCGGACGCCATGCGTTGGTTCTTGATGTCCTCGCCAATTTTGCGCGGCGGCAATATCGCTGTCACCGAGCAGGGTATTCGAGAGGGCGTGCGGCAGGCGCTCTTGCCTCTATGGAACAGCTATTACTTCTTTGCTCTCTATGCCAATGCCGCAGGTTACGAGGCATCTCCCTCTCACGCCTCCACTCAGCTTCTAGATCGCTACATCATGGCCAAGAGCGCTGAGGTCATTGAGCTCATGCAAGACGATCTTGACAACTTTGACAGCTTCCAGGCCTCTGCTCGGCTGCGCGACTTCGCTGAGGTTCTCACCAACTGGTACATCAGGCGCTCCAGAGATCGCTTCTGGGAGGGTGACAAGGACGCTTTCGACACTCTCTACACGGTCTTGGAGGCTGTCCTTAGGGCCGCGGCACCGCTAATCCCAATAGTCTCCGAGGAGATGTGGCGCGGGCTTACAGGGGGCAGGTCGGTCCACCTCACATCATGGCCGGATGCCGGAGAGTTCCCCAAGGACTCAGAGCTTGTTAGAGACATGGACGCAATCAGGGAAGCAGCTTCGGTCGCACTGTCACTTCGCAAGGCAGCTGGGCTGAGGGTGAGGCTGCCACTCAGCGAGCTCACAGTGGCCGTCACAGAGCCCGAGAGCCTCAGGGCCTATTCCGATCTCTTGGCGGATGAGCTGAACGTTAAGCAGGTGACCGTGGTCGCGGCCACAGAGGACGTTGCCTCCTCGTTTGGCCTAACTAAGTCGCTAGTTGTGAATGCCAGGGCCCTCGGCCCCAGGCTGGGTGGTGCAGTGCAAGAGGTCATCAAACTTGCCAAGGCCGGTGAGTGGAAACTCGAGGGCGAGCAGCTGATAGTTGGCGAACACACTCTCGTTGCTGGTGAATACGAGATCTCCATGGTTGCAAGCGATGACTCAGAGGGCAGCAGCGTTGGCATCACCTCACAAGGTTTTGTGCTGCTAAACACCATTGTCACCAAAGAGCTTGCCAATGAGGGAATTGCCCGCGATGCAGTCAGGCACATCCAGCAGGCTCGAAAGGATGCTGGCCTTGACGTCTCAGATCGCATCAGCTTGAAGCTGGTTGCAGATAGTGAATCACAGCTTGCATTGAGTGAACACCGGGACTTTGTGGCAAAGGAAACACTTGCCGAGAGCCTGGAGATTCTCTCTGGGGAACCGGGCGCTGAGCTTTCGGTGGGAGAGAACGGGGCCATCGAGATAGAGCTAGCGAAGAAGTGAGCTCGATAGCTGAGCGCATGGCCGAGGTCGTGCAGGAGCTCTACGCACGCAAGCCTGAGAACCAGATGCGTCCAAGGCTAGAGCCGACCAGGCTGGCCGTTGAGCTAATGGGTAATCCGCAGCACGCCTACCCCGTCATCCACCTCACGGGGACAAACGGTAAGACCTCGACCGCAAGAATCATTGAGCGAATCTTGCGGGAGATGGGGCTTAGGACCGGCCGCGTCACCTCGCCGCATTTGATCAGCTTCAATGAGCGCATCTCTTTAGACGGTGACCCTGTTAGTGACGAAGTCTTTGTTGAGAACTACGAGCAGAACAAGCCGCTGCTTGATTTGATTGACGCCCAGCTTGCCGAGCAGTCAGAGGCTCCGCTTACGTTCTTTGAAGCCTTTACCGCGCTTTCCTTCCAGCTCTTCGCCGATGCTCCAATTGACGTGCTGGTCTTGGAGGTCGGAATTGGTGGGGAGTGGGACTCAACGAATGTGGCCGATGGTGAGGTCGCAGTCTTCACCTCGATAGACCTTGACCACACCAAGACCCTCGGCGACACGGTTGAGGAAATTGCACAGACCAAAGCCGGCATCATCAAGGACAAGTCGGTGGTTGTCTCAAGCGCTCAATGGGAGAGTGTTGAGGAGATCATTCGCTCTCGGGCCAAGCAGGATTATCACTTTGCAGGCCAATCTTTCGAGCTGCTGGGCGCCCAACCCGACGGCTACGGCACAAGATTCAGCGTTCGGGGGATTGTGGGAAGCTACCCAGATCTCTGGATGCCGATAATCGGCGAGCACCAGGCCGAGAATGCAGCAACAGCAATTGCGGCGGTTGAGATGTTTCTTGGCGGAAGGGCAATCGCAGACGAGGTGCTGAGGTCGGCTCTTGCAGACTCTTTGAGCCCTGGCAGGCTGCAGGTTGTCTCTAAGGAGCCACTGATTGTTCTGGACGGTGCGCACAATCCCGCAGGTCTTAGGTCGCTCAGACGCTCCATCCAGTGGCATTTCAAACCCGAACGAACAGTTGCACTGGTCGCGATGCTCTCCGATAAGGACATCGATTCAGCAGCTGTAGTTCTGGCGGAGACCTTTGACGATCTAATCGTCACCGAGGTTGAAGGGCCCAGGGCTCTGGCAGCTGACGAGCTAGCTGAGGTGCTACGCGCAAAGGGTGCGAATGTGGTCGATGTCGATGTCGCAATTCCCTCGGCCTACAAGAAGGCATCTAGGCTTGCAGGGGAAGATGCCATGTTCGTAACTGGTTCTTTGTATTTAGTTGGAGCAGTTCTAGAGATGCTGCAGGAGGAGCTTGATGAAGAAGACTAAAAGCTCAAAACGGGCTCTTGCCTCGATTGTGCTGAGCTTTGAGTCCTTTGTAATCTTTTTTGCAACCCTGGCCGCATTTGGTCTAAAAGGCGCTGATCCCGCAAGCAATCTTCCCGACACCACTGCCATCTGGGCAATCGGGCTGAGCTTTGCAATCGCGGCCATCTTGACTCCAGCGCTCCTGCGCTCACCTGCCGGATACGTCGTCGGTTGGGTAATTCAGGCTGCACTGCTGGTCAGTGGTTTCTGGCTCTGGGGGATGTTCCTGATTGGAGCGATTCTTGTGGGGCTGTGGGTTTGGGCGCTGATTGCAGGCGGAACGATTGACAAGGCGCGAGAGAATTACAACAAGATGATGGGAGAGTCCGGTGCAGACACTGGTGCTAATCAAGCCTGATGGCGTGAAGCGAAATCTAGTTGGCGAAATCATCGCTCGCTGCGAGCGCAAGGGCTACAAAATCGCCGACATGAAGCTTGTCGAGCCCTCGAGAGAGCTGCTTGCCAAGCACTACGCCGAGCACGAGGGTAAGCCCTTCTATGAGCCGCTGATGGAGTTCATGCTCTCTGGCCCGGTCGTGGCAATCAAGCTCGAAGGCGAGAGAGTTGTTGAGGGTTTCAGGTCGCTAGCCGGGGCCACAGACCCCACCGTCGCAGCTCCCGGGACCATCAGGGGAGACTTGTCTCGGGACTGGGGCACAAAAGTAATCCAGAACCTGGTGCACGGCTCCGATTCTGAGGAAACCGCCAAGCGCGAGCTTGAGATCTGGTTCTAAAAGAGCGTGGGCCAGTAGTCCCAGAAGTAGACCAAAATAACGCCTGAGAGCCCGGCGTAGGTAACAAGGGTTAGCACCCACGCCCACTCGTAAATAAACTCACCCGCGGGGGTAAACCGCGTGCCAAGATGGCCATCCCTTCCGGCCTTGCCGAATATGCCCCAGAAGAGCGGGATAGTTGCCGTCCACGCCACCATGCAGTAAATGCAAAGTGATCCAATTGAGAAAACGCTCTGACTGAAAAGCCAGAAAACAAATGCCATAGCCAAGACGTGACCAGCTAAAAGCCCCTGCCAGAACCAGCTGGCAAACTTTGCACCGGCCAGCATCGCAAAACCAACCAGCACGGGCGCAAAAAACGCCGCCAGTCCAATTAGTGGATTTGGAAATCCGAATAGGGCCGCTTGCTCGGAGAGCATCACTGACTTACAGCTGATAAACGGGGAGATATCGCATGCAGTTGCTGCCCCAGGATCACCGGCAACCTTGATGCGCTCTAGGGTCAGACCGAAGCTCGCGATCCATCCCATCGCGCCAAAGCCAATGAGGAAAAAGGGAAACAGCATGCTGGGATTATCGCATTTTTATAACGTTCATGGCATACTTCAAGGTAGATGCGAACACACTCGCATCGAAGGATTTTCACCACAAGTTGCTGGTGACACTGAGAATTAGATTCAGGCTGCGGCTCGAATCACGACAAATGACCTAGAGGGTGTGAACCTCAGGCCATGAGGCACAACTTGGCTAAGAAAAAAGAAGAGCCGAAGAAGCCGCTGGCAACCCAGCTACTCTTCCAGGCCCCAGATCTCCCTACCCCCGTGGTGAATCCACGCTCGGGTAAACCCGCCGAAGAGGCAAAACCTGAACCAAAGCGGCGCGAGCGCACCCGAAAGGAAGCTCCGAAGGAGCGCGCAAAGCCCGCGGCAAGGGAAAAGAAGGAAGAGGCGGACTCATCTACCCGCGTCGAGGCGAAGCGCCAGCGCAGGAGAGATTCGCGTGACACCGGGCGCCGCCGCTCAACGATTACCGAGAGTGAGTTTCTCGCCAGGCGCGAGTCAGTAGACCGCAAGATGATCGTGCGAGAAGTTGATGAGCGCGTTCAGATTGGTGTTCTCGAGGACGGTCAGCTGGTAGAGCACTACGTCACAGAGACTCAGGGCGCCTCGATAATTGGCAATGTCTATCTCGGAAAAGTTCAAAACGTGCTGCCCTCCATGGAGGCTGCGTTTGTCGACATTGGTCGCGGTCGCAATGCAGTTCTTTATTCCGGTGAGGTTGACTGGGAGGCTGCTGAAACTGGCAACCAACCAAGGCGAATCGAGCTAGCCCTCAAGTCTGGCGATCAGGTTCTGGTGCAGGTCACAAAGGACCCGGTTGGACAAAAGGGTGCCCGGCTCACCTCTCAGATCTCGCTACCTGGGCGCTTCCTGGTTTATGTGCCAGGTGGAAACATGTCTGGCATTTCCAGAAAGCTTCCAGAGGGAGAGCGTCAGCGTCTAAAGCAGATTCTCAAGAACACGCTTCCCGAAGATGCCGGCGTCATTGTCCGCACGGCCGCTGAGGGTGCCTCTGAGGAGCAGTTGATTCTTGACGTTCAGCGCCTTCAGACCCAGTGGGAAGAGATCACCAGGCAGGCTGAGACAGGGAAGGCACCAGCCACCCTTCACAGCGAGCCAGACCTTCTAGTCAAAATCATCCGCGACGTCTTCAATGAAGACTTCCAGGAGCTGGTTATCAGTGGCAAGCGGGCCAATGAGACCATTCGCGAGTACCTGCAGGCGGTAGCCCCTGACCTCATGGAGCGGGTTGTCGAGTACAAAAAGAAGATAGATATCTTCGACACCTATTTCATTGGCGATCAGATTGCCAAGGCCTTAGATCGCAAGGTTTACCTGCCATCAGGCGGCTCGCTGGTGATTGATCGAACTGAGGCCATGACCGTGGTTGACGTCAACACCGGAAAGTTCATTGGCTCAGGCGGAAACCTCGAGGAGACGGTCACCAAAAACAACCTCGAAGCAGCTGAGGAGCTAGTCCGTCAGCTACGCCTTCGGGACATCGGCGGCATCATCGTCATTGATTTCATCGACATGATTCAGGACGCAAACCAGGAATCTGTTCGCAGGAGACTGCTTGAGTGCCTCAGTCGCGATAGGACCAAGAACCAGGTCGGTGAGATTACCTCACTTGGCCTTGTTCAGATGACACGCAAGAAGATAGGCCTTGGGCTTCTGGAAACCTTCAGTGAGCCGTGTGAGTGCTGCGCTGGTAGGGGAGTGGTGGTTCACGAAGAGCCAAGGTTCCGCTCGCAGGAAACTCCTAAGCGAGGTAGTAAGAAGAAGGCTGAGAAGCCCGAAGTCGTCAAGAAGGTGGTCACCGCGGAGCAGGCTGATGCGGCAAAGGACGTTTTCAACAAGATGGCCGGCGTCACCCCAACTGAGTCCAAAGAGCCTGAGGGCAAGACCGAGATGCTAAATGCTGTCTTGGAGGCTCTTCCTGAGCCCACACCAAAGGCGAAGCCCAAGTCTCGACGTGCCACAAGCACGGTAAAAAAGCCAAGGGCAAAAAAGGCGGAAAAAGAAACTGAATAGGGTCTTCAACTTGTTGACCGAAGCTCCAAACTTCACTAAACTTAGCCGCTGTTGCTCGTCCAGCTTTGGATGAGAGATATCCCGTAAAGATAGGTTTCAAAGTGGTTTACGCAGTAGTACGCGCAGGCGGCCGCCAGGAAAAGGTTGAGGTCGGCACGATCGTCACCATGAACCGCATTGCCGCGACCTCAGGAACGATTGAGCTTCCAGCCCTGCTTTTGGTAGATGGCGAGAAGGTGACCAGCGACGCTAAGGCACTCGCGAAGGTGAAGGTCGTCGCAGAGGTTTTGGACCAGACTCGTGGACCAAAGATTGTTATCCAGAAGTACAAGAACAAGACCGGTTACAAAAAGCGTCAGGGTCACCGTCAGGATCTGACCCGCGTTCAGGTCACCGAGATCAAGTAGGCAGGTAGAAATGGCATCCAAAAAGGGAGTTAGCTCCACCAGGAACGGTCGCGACTCAAACGCGCAGCGTCTAGGCGTGAAGCGTCACGATGGCCAGCAGGTAAATGCCGGTGAGATTCTGGTTCGCCAGCGCGGAACCCACTTTCACCCGGGTGTGAACGTCGGCCGTGGCAAGGACGACACTCTGTTTGCACTCTCCGCCGGTGCAGTTGAGTTCGGTGCCAAGGCAGGACGCCGCGTAGTAAACGTGGTTTCCCAGTAACACAAAGATTTGATTGAGGCGGGCCTTCGGGTCCGCCTCTTTTAGTTAGAGGAGCATTATGGTCAGCTTCATTGATCAAGTTACGCTCCATTTGCGCGCCGGTTCCGGCGGCAACGGCTGCACCAGCATCAAGCGTGAGAAGTACAAACCGCTCGCAGGTCCAGATGGCGGTAACGGCGGCGACGGCGGGTCAATCTCCCTTATCTCTGACAACAACGTCACCACGCTTTTGGAATACCACCACAGGCCTCACCGCTCATCCGACTCCGGTGGCAACGGCCAGGGTGACTTTAACAACGGATACCGAGGTGAGAACCTTGTGCTGCCCGTGCCGGTCGGCACCGTCGTCAAGTCCCCAACGGGAGAAATTCTTGCCGATCTCGCACACCCAGGCATGGAGCTTCTGGTTGCCAAGGGCGGGCAGGGCGGGCTTGGAAATGCCGCACTGGCAAGCCGCAAGAGGATTGCGCCTGGTTTCCACCTTCTCGGAGTCCCGGGTTGGCAGGGAGATGTAGTTCTCGAGCTGAAGACGGTTGCCGATATTGCCCTAGTCGGTTTCCCCTCGGCAGGAAAGTCCTCGCTAATCGCTGCCATGAGCGCGGCCAGGCCCAAGATTGCGGATTACCCGTTCACAACCCTGCATCCAAACCTTGGGGTGGTGCAGGCCGGCGACAAGCGCTACACCATTGCGGACGTTCCTGGTCTCATCGAGGGTGCAAGCGAGGGTAAGGGGCTCGGCCTTGAGTTCCTTCGGCACGTCGAGCGCTGCAGCGCCCTTTGCCACGTAATCGACTGCGCCACTTTGGAAAACGGTCGCGACCCAGTGAGCGATCTCAAAGTGATACTTGAGGAGCTTGAAAAGTACGAGGTCCCCCAGGGGCAGACGCCGCTTATTGAGAGACCACAGGTCGTGGTTCTCAACAAGATCGACATTCCGGATGCGAAGGAGCTGGCTGACTTTGTGCAAAAGGACTTTGAGGAGCTTGGCTATCCGGTCTATCAGGTTTCGACCGCCACCCATGCAGGCCTCAAGGAGCTTGGCTTTGCCCTAGGAATGCTTGCCCAGGAGGGTCGTTCACAAGTGACTGAGGAGACCTCTAGGCGCTTCTCACTGCTACAAACTCAGCCTGAAACCTCAACCTTCAGCGTCACCCGAGAACAGATTGGTGACGAAGAGATATTCAGGGTGGTTGGCCAGAAGCCAGAGCGCTGGGTTGCTCAAACAGAGTTTGGTAACGCTGAGGCCGTTGGCTATCTCGCCGAGAGACTTCACAAGCTTGGTGTCGAGGATCAGCTCACTAAGCTGGGCGCTCGCTCCGGTTCGACAGTGATTGTGGGTTCCGGAGACGGTGTTGTCTTCGATTGGGACCCGATGATTTCATCTCTTGCCGAAATGGCTGATGCTCGTGAGGTGGCTGAAAGAATTGACCCCAACGATCGTCGCACCAACAAACAGCGAAGAGCTGAGTATTACGAAATGATGGACGAGCGCGCAAAGGGTCGTGCAGAGCGAGAGGCTGTGCGCGAGTCAAGCATTTTCACGGAGGAAGAGTGAGAACCGCAGAACGATTGGCTGAGGCCAAGAGGATAGTCATCAAGGTCGGCTCCTCTTCAATAACAGGTGCCAACGAGGCAAACCTAGATTTGATTGTGGACTTTGTTGCACAGCAGGCACAGGCCGGCAAAGAAGTAATCGTTGTTAGCTCTGGAGCAATTGCCACAGCAGCTCCACTTATTGGCCTCACCGTAAAGTCAGAGGACTTGGCCACCAGCCAGGCTTTGGCCAGCATTGGCCAGGCCAGACTCATGGGGCGCTACGAACGTTCTCTTGACCGTCATGGTCTAATTCCAGGCCAAATTCTTCTCACGGTAGACAACCTTGACGAGGAGCAACCTCGGATGAATGCCTCTAGGGCGCTTGAGCGGCTCTTAGAGATAGGTGTGGTGCCGATTATTAACGAGAATGACTCGGTTGCAACTCAGGAGATCCGCTTTGGTGACAACGACCGGCTAGCTTCGAGAGTCTCACTTCTGGCCCAGGCCGACCTGCTTATTCTCCTGAGCGATGTTGATTCGCTCTATTCGAAGCCTCCGGGTGAAGACGGCGCGGAGCGCATCGCGGTTGTAAACCAGGACGACGATCTTTCCCATATCCAGGTGTCGGGGACCTCTACCGGTTACGGAACAGGTGGAGCCCTTACGAAACTGGCTGCTGCTAGGTATGCCGCAGAGGGTGGTGTTGGAGTAATTCTCACGGCAACCGAGCTCGTTGAATCGCTTGCCGAGGGGAATCCTCACCACACTTGGTTTGAGCCCGTCAATGAGGCAGCAAGTTAGGATTTTGGCATGAGCGTGCAGTCAATCCTTATAAGGGCGAAGGAAGCTTCGCCCTCTCTTGCCGCCGCTTCTACGGATGCCAAGAATGCCGCGTTGGCGCGCATTGCCCAGCTGCTGCTGGATAACTCAAATGCGATCGTTAGCGCAAACGCTATGGATCTCGAGCGCGGTAAAGAGAACGGACTTTCTCAAGGCCTTTTGGACAGGCTAAAGCTCGATGAGATCAGGATCCAAGGTCTTGCAAGATCCATTGAAGAAATCATCGCTCTGCCAGACCCAGTTGGCGTCAGCGTTCAGGGCAAAACGCTTCCAAATGGCATCAGCCTTCAGCAGGTCAAAGTTCCATTTGGAGTAATTGGCTGCATCTATGAGGCACGGCCAAATGTCACCGTTGATATCGCCGCCCTTGCTCTCAAGAGTGGTAACGCGGCAGTGCTCCGAGGAGGTTCCGCCGCGGAGAAAACCAATGAGGTTTTGGTTTCCCTAATTCAGCGAGGCCTGAAAGAGAGCTCACTGCCTGAATCTGGGGTAGCGACTGTCGATGAGTTCGGCCGTGACGGCGCTACAGAGATGATGCAGGCTCGTGGCCTGATTGACGTTCTCATTCCAAGAGGCTCCGCCGCTCTTATTCAAAGCGTGGTGCAGAACTCCAAGGTGCCGGTCATCGAAACCGGCGATGGAATCGTCCACATGTTCCTTGACGAGTCAGCTGATTTAGAGATGGCTCTGCCACTGGTTATCAATTCGAAGACACACCGCCCATCGGTCTGCAATGCCCTGGAGACCCTCCTGGTTCACGCGTCTGCTGCCGAGAGGCTGTTGCCAGCTATTGGTAAGGCTCTTGTAGAAGCTGGTGTGAAGCTGCACGGCTGCGAAATCAGCAGGAAATACATCGAAGCCGAGCCGGCAACCGATGAGACGTGGAAGACCGAGTACCTCTCTCTTGAGCTGTCGGTCAGGGTGGTGGACGATCTCGATGCGGCACTCGAGCACATCGCGAAGTACTCCACCCACCACACCGAGTCAATTGTTACCGGTGACCTTGCAAACGCGGAGCGCTTTCTCGCTTCGGTTGACTCCGCTGCTGTGATGGTCAACACCTCAACAAGATTTACCGACGGTGGGGAGTTTGGTTTTGGCGCTGAGGTGGGCATTTCGACTCAGAAGCTGCATGCTCGCGGCCCAATGGGACTTAGCGAACTAACCAGCACCAAGTGGCTGATTAGGGGCAACGGCCAGGTCCGAAGCTAAACTGAGAGTCGACTTAGGAGAGACAGTGATTTCAATACTTCTTGAAGAGGCCATCGTTCACCACAACGAGCTGCCAATGCCCGCAATTTTGTATGGGGCACTTGCAATGATCGGCTTTCTTGCATTGGGTGCGGTTACTTGGTCTTATCGAGATGTTTCAAATCGCAACATGCGCCGTTCGAACCAGCAGGCTGGCCACTAGAAGCTCATGAACGCCAAGGGGCCGCGCGTTGGCGTGATGGGTGGAACTTTCGACCCAATCCACCATGGCCACCTTGTTGCCGCGTCCGAGGCGGCTGATGCTTTCGAACTTGATGAGGTCATCTTTGTTCCCACAGGTGAGCCCTGGCACAAGAAGGTAGTTAGCTCTTCAGAACATCGCTACCTAATGACGGTGATTGCCACCGCTGCTAACCCGAGGTTCGAGGTGAGCAGGGTGGACATTGATCGACCCGGAACCACCTACACAGTAGACACCTTGAAAGAAATCAAGCGGCTCAAGCCAGAGGCAGAACTCTTCTTCATCTCGGGTGCCGATGCGATTGCGCAGATTCTGGCATGGAAGCAAATCGATGAGGTCTGGGATCTGGCTCACTTCGTTGCGGTAACCAGGCCGGGGCACAACCTCGAGCTTCCAAACGTCGAGGGCGCGACAATTACACAGCTCGAGGTGCCCGCGTTGGCAATCTCTTCTACCGATATAAGAGACAGAGCAACCGCTGGTAAACCAATTTGGTATTTGGTGCCCGACGGGGTTGTCCAGTACATTGCCAAACACCGGCTTTACAGGGGACTAGGTGACTCAACATCTAACTAGGCGAGAGCTTAGAGAGGCAGAGCGCAGGGGAGAGCCAATTTCTCTCCAGCAAGCTCCTCAAACGCTCACCGCACCCCAATCAAGACCGCCTGAGAATCTGCCCCCAAGTCAGCACCAAGCGGTGCCTGGTGCTCAGCCGCAGCTCACCAGGCGCCAAATGCGCGAGCAGGGCGTATTTGGAGCATCACCGAGGGTCGACGCTCCAGTCCAAGAGGCCACGGCACCGTTAGCCCAGTCTGATTCGAGACGAGCTCGCCGAGCAGCGTATGCCGAACCCATGACCATCGATGCCCCTGTGGTCGACTTCCCTGAGCCAACCTTCACAGGTCAGAACCTCTTTTCGGAGCCTTCTACGGAGTCAATAGTTCTCGAAACGACGCCGGAAGCAATTTCCATGCCGATAGAGACCGGGGAGATTGCCATAACGGGGTCAATCGAGGTTATTTCCGGCCCAATGACAGGACCCAGCACCGCAGCACTTGAGGGTATGGACGGGCTAGATGGCGAAGAGGGTGAGAGCGTCACGGGTGTTATTTCCACCGTCGAGCCGATCAGCGCCCTCCAGCTCATCGATGAACGCTCGAGTTTTGTGGCTGTGCCAACAAAAGTCCTAAGAAGAGGCTGGTGGAAGCCGTATGCGGTTGGTGTGGGTGCAATTGGGCTCGTTATAGCTGCAATACTTTCGGTAATGACAATTCTCAGCGCTGTTGGAGGCTAGGGCTTGGCCGCTAGCAAGGAGACAATCTCCCACCTGAAAATTGCCGCAGCGGCGGCAAAAGAGAAACTTGGCGAGGAGCTAGTTGCGCTCGATGTGACTGACCCATTTGCTCTAGCGGAGGTGTTTCTGATCGTCTCGGCTAAGAACGAGCGTCAGGCGGTGGCTATCGCCGAAGCCGTCGAGGACGAACTTGCAAAGCACAAGCTCAGACCAAGATTCAGAGAGGGCAAACAGACTGGACGGTGGGTGCTCTTAGATTTTGGAGATCTAGTCGTCCACGTGATGCACGAGCAGGAGCGCGAGTACTACTCGCTGGAGCGCCTCTGGCGCGATTGCCCCGTGGTGCCAGTGGATTGAATCTTGTGTAGACTTACAAAGCTTTTGGGCCTGTGGCGCAGCTGGTAGCGCACCTGCATGGCATGCAGGGGGTCAGGGGTTCGAGTCCCCTCAGGTCCACCACAAGCAGCATTTTCGCAGGATATTTCCAGTTTCCTAACTTAGAATCAGGCCTGAACCAGTCATAAATAAGGAGCCAAGTTGTCACACAATCCAGCTTTCAATCAGTCGATGAAGACCGGACTCATGGCAGAGCGAATCAGCCCAAGCGTCGTAGACGAAGAGTTTGGTCGGATCACTCAGACTCGCATGACCATGGAGGGTACTACCTCCAAGGTGATGGGTATGTTCCTTGCCGTGTTGGTTGGAGCCGGGGTTACCTGGTTCTTTGGCCTTTACAGCCTTGCTTTCCCAGCCATGTTCGTTGGACTGGGACTAGGACTTTGGGCAGCGTTTTCCAAGACCGTGCGTCCTGGGGTAATGATGGCCTACGCGCTTGTCCAGGGAGTCTTTATCGGAGGCATCAGCGGCATCTTCGAGGCGATGTATCCAGGCATTGTTCAGACCGCTGTCATTGGAACCTTTGCTACCGCGGGTTCGATGTTTGCTGCCTACCGTTTTGGCTGGATAAAGGTTGATGCCAGGTTCACTCGAATTATGACTTTTGCGATCATGGGTTACTTCGTGTTTGCGATGGTAAACCTTGGTTTCGCTCTATTTGCCGGCATGAGCGTCTACACCAGCCCATTTGGTTGGCTGATCGCTCTCGTCGGTGTTGGTCTCGCTGCCTTCACGCTAAACCTTGACTTCGAAACGATTCGTCAGGGAGTTGCCCAGGGCTGGCCTGAGCAGATGGAGTGGCGTGCTGCTTTCGGGCTCACCGCATCTCTAATCTGGCTCTACATCGAGATCTTGAGACTGCTAGCAATTTTCAACAACGACTAAGAAGCCTTCTTTTCCCACTCAAGCCAAAGCTGCCTGAGATCCCAGGCATTTTCGGCCAGGACCGAGACCCCTCGCACTCCCGTGCGTCGGGTCTTTCCTGATATCAGGAGAAGTCGATTTTGAAACAGCAGGCTTGAACACCTGCGCTGAGCCTCGTCAAAGAAGGTTGCATCCGCGCAGCCTGTGCCATCGTCGAGACTGATAAACACTACGCGCTTGCCACTTCGCATCGGAGGCGTTTGAGTCGCAACCCTCACACCTGCCACCAACACCTCAGTGTTGCTTCTGAGCCCAACTAGCTCCGATGCTCTCACTACCCCCAGGTCATCGAGCATTTCCTGGAACCTCTCGATCTGGTGAGCAGATATGTCCATGCCGGTGTATTTGAGCTCTTGATCGAGTCTTTCTTGCTTTGAGGGAGAGGGGTTTCCCTGGGGCAAGGTGTCTAGCGAACCAAGCTCAAAGCTAAGTTGATTGGCGTCATTCACTGCAGGACGCTTCGCAGTTAGCTGCCGGATGTGTACAAGCAGGTCTCCTCGGCTGTGCTGAGCCTCTTCGCCCGATATGCCGGCCAAAGAGTCCAGTGCACCGATAAGCGCAAGCCGCTCCAGGGTTCTTCTCGCTGGCCTTGCCCTGATGTAGAAATCGGCAATGTCCCTAAAGGGCTGCTCGCAGATAATGCGCTCTATTTCCCTGTTTGAGATTCCAGCTATCTCCGTCAGAGCCATCCTGACCCCATGACCCTTTGTCATCTTCTCCACCAGGTATTCATTTGTCGAACGGTTTACGTCTATCGGGAGAATGCGAACCCCAAGCCTTCTGGCCTCTGCGATCAATAGCCTCCGCGGATACATACCCGGATCATGAGTGAGTAACCCCGCAATGAATTCGGTGGGGTAGTGGGTTTTGAGCCAGGCGGAGTGGTAGGTGGGGAGGGCAAAGGCGGCTCCGTGAGCCTTGCAGAACCCAAAGCTTCCAAACCCCTCGATAATCGACCAGACCTTCTCAATCAGCTGTTTTTGGTAGCCGCGGGCAGCGGCTGCTTTGTGGAAGTAGTTTGAGACGCCGGCAGCCTTTGACTCCTTTCCGAGCTTTCTGCGCATCTCGTCTGCCTGAGCCAGGCTGCAACCGGTCATTTTTTGCATAATCCGCATCAGCTGTTCGTGAAACACCACAACGCCATAGCTCTCCTCGAGAATCGGCCTCAAGTCAGGGTGGAGATAGTCGGGGGTTATTAGTCCGTGCCTGCCATCTAGGTAGGGCTTGATCATGTTGCCCTTCATCGGACCCGGTCTAAACAGCGATATCTGCAGCGTGAGGTCGTTGAACCTGGTTGGTTGATGCTTTCCCGTTAGCTCACGCTGGCCAGGGCTCTCGATCTGAAAAATACCCAGGGTGTTGGTTGTCCTGATTTGCTCAAAGACGCTCTTGTCCTCCCTGTCTACAGCATCGAGATCTACCTTTTTCTTTTTCACCCTGGCTATCTCTCGGATCGTGTAGGCCATGGCGCTCTGCATCCTCACCCCAAGGACATCGAGCTTTAGAAAACCCATGGGGTCCATGTCGTCCTTATCGAACTGGCTCATGGGTAGTCCAATACCGCTTGGCTCGGTTGGTGTTAGCGAAAGCAGGCTCGAGTTTCCAAGTATCACCCCGCAGGGGTGAACGGAGATGTGCCTTGGGAGCCGATCTAGCCGCTCGGTGATATCCACCAGCAGGTTGAGCCTGTCGTTTGTCTTTGTATCGCTACTAAACCTTGCAAGCTCCGGCTTTTTCTCCATCGCCCCTCGAAAGTTTCTGGCAGAAAATCTCCAGATGTTTTTTGCAATCTGGTCTATCTCATCCTCATCAATGCCTAGAGCCATGCCGCTGTCGCGTACTGCCCCTCGACTTCGGTAGGTGGACTGCATTGAAAGCAGCGTCACCCGCTTGCCGCCGTAGCGACGAAAGATGTTTTTATAGATCTCGTGCCTTCTGGCTGATTCAACGTCAATGTCGATATCGGGAAGGGTGCTTCTTTCGGTTGAGAGAAAGCGCTCAAATAAAAGCCCCTCGCTTATCGGGTCAACACCGCTAATGCCAAGCAGGTAGTTGACCAAGGAGCCAGCCCCAGAACCCCTTGCGGCACTACGAATCCTCATGTCCCGGATCATTTGTGCGACGTCTGCAACCGTTAGGAAATAGGTGGCAAACCCCAGCTCATTGATTGCGATTAGCTCCTTTGAGAGTCGGTGTTGGATCTGCGCAAGCTGGGGGGCTTTGGCATTGGGGTAGCGCTCATTTACTGCTGAGTGTGCCTTTTGCCACAGCACCTCAAAGGGGTTTCCCTCAATTCCTAGAGCCTGCTGCTCGGGAGTCTTTGGCCTACCAAAGCCGCAGTCGCTCTCGGGGTCCAATATGCAGCGGCTTGCCAGCTGCTCGGTCTTCTGGATTAGCTTTTGAGCCCGCTTTGTGTCCTCGCAGACATCGAGAGCGAGTCGAAACATCATCGCAGCCGGCTTCATCCAGGCCTGGGCGTTTGGCTGCATTGCAAATAGGCCGAGCTGCTCTAGGTGCCTGGCGGAATCCAAGACGTCGGCGGTTAGCGCATCATCTGGCTCTAGGTATCTGGCGGCGTTTGTTATTACCGCAGGCACCCCTGCGGAATCGGCCAGTCTGAGCATGGCTCTGGCGTGCTCCTCAGAGGCGATGCTGCCCGGTTCGCTTAGTTGATTTACCACCTCGATTGCTAAAACACCCGGCTGCGGTATTGCGCTGAGCCAGCTATCAAGCTCTTCCCTGGCGCTAGCGGGGCTCACCAGCACCTTGCTAGCGATACCGCTCTGAGGACCTATCAAGACGCTGCAGCTCGGGTTCTCTCTGATCATTGCTGCTAGCTCATCGAGGCTCAGCCTGGGTCTTCGCTCCTTGCCCCTTGAGTTGTGAGCCAGTGAGATTGCCCTGCAAATAACGCTCCAGCCGCTTCCGGAGGTGTGGCCGTGAGCAAGGATTACCACCCTTCCCATGTCGGCAATCTCTAGATTCACCCCAACTATCGGGTGGATGCCCTCTCTGATGCAGGCGGCAATATGCTTTACCGCTCCGTAGAGGCCGTCCCTGTCGGTTACCGCCAGAGCCTCGAAGCCGAGAGCACTTGCTGCAGCAGCCAACTGCTCGGGACGATTGACTCCGTAGTGTGCGGAGTAGGCGCTTGCCAGGTTTAGATGAGTAAAGCCCATCAGCTCTCCAGCGGGTATATCTCCCAGCTGTCTGCTGGCTGCAGGTGTCTAAGCTCAAAAAGAGTCCTGGAGCTCTCTGATGTAGCCCAGAGCCGCCACATCTCTACCTCCATGAGGGGACCCGCTCCCTTAGGGGCAGCGGAGCTTTCCTCCCACCAGATCCGCCTGGAATACCAGCGCACCGGTCTTGAGGCGACCAGGTATTCGCTACCCCTCCAGATGAAGCAGACCGGTGCACCATCTAGGTCCACTACAACACCCGAAAGGGTCTCTATCTGCACTGTCTAAGCCCCTACCCATTTATCGAACATTTGTTCGAATAAATAGTGTATGGCTAACGCCAGACATTTTCAAAATGGATTAGCTAAACCCGCTCAATCAGGTTCGAATTGTTATTTGAAACACTTCCAACAGCCCCTGACACCTCATAAAACTCGAGGCTCGCTGCCAGCTCATCGGACTCTTGACCAAGAGCCTGGACCAACTCGCTACTTGTCTGGTAGTCAGGTGCGAGCCAGGAACCAAGGTTCTCAGGAGAGAGCAGGATCGGGCTCCTATCGTGAATCTCACTCAATGCGGGGGAGGCAGCTTTGGTCAAAATTGAGCAGGTAAGCAGCCACCTCGCGGGATCGCTTTGATCCTTGGACGGATCCCGCCACCACGAATAGATTCCCGCAAAGGCAAGCATGCCCTCAGCGGGGTGGATGTAGAAAGGCTTCTTGCTTCCAGCCTCGCCCTGCCACTCGAAATAGCCTGAGGCTGGAATTGCGCAACGCTTTCTCAAAGCCGCATCTTTGAAGCTTGGCTTTTCTAATGCGCTCTCGCTTCTTGCGTTAAACAGAGGAGCACTTGGCAGCTCTTTGGACCAGTGCGGAATCAGTCCCCACCTAGCTAGGTGCAGCTCCCTTGAGGGGACTCCCTCTATCTCGCGCTCGACAATCATGCCAATCTCTTGAGTCGGAGCGATGTTGTAGCTAATCGGGTTGTAATCCTTCGGCACCTCATCAAGCTCAAAGAGCTCGGTGATTCCGCCAACCTCCTTGGCAACTACAAATCTTCCGCACATCAGCTTGTTCCAAACGCCTCGAATACCTCATCCGACGTGGGGAGATTTTGGTTAAGCAGGGCCAACCGCTTGCTAAAAGGACGTTGCATTCTCAGCTCGCCAAGGATGATGTCTCCCCAGCTTGTGACTCCGCGAATCCCTTGGAGAGCGCTGAGTGACCAGACCTCGCAGCCTGCTAGCTCCTCCGGTGCTGCGCTTGTCTCCCTAGTCTCATATCCCGCCTGCCCGGCAATTTCAAAAACCAGCTCGCGGGTTATCGACGGCAGCCAGTCGGTTGTTGCATCTGGAGCGCAGAGAACTTCGTCTTGCCACCACACAATTGAACTCAGGGCACCATCGGCAATCTTTCCCGAGTCGCTGAGAATCACGGCCTCATCAGCGCCATGGAGATTTGCAGCCCTGCGTAGCGCCTGGCAGTTTGAGAGATCAGGACCCTTGGTGTGAAACTCAGTTCTTGGGTCGGGCTTATCTAGTGTCCAAAGCGTGCAGACTTCAGTTCTTTCGGGAGCCGGCCGCATTCTTAAAAACAGCCGCTCGCCCTCTGGCTGGGACCTGCGGTATTCGATGCGTGGAAACCAATCGCCCTCTTGCGGAGTTGTCGCAACCAAAGAGGCAAAAAAAGCAGGCAATTGTTTCTGGGTTTTCTCATCGGCTATTGATTTCGAAAAACGCTGCAGGTGGCGATCTAGAGCCCGGGTTTGGCCGTTTGTGACAAGCCAACTGTCCGCGACAGTAAGTAAGTCGGTTAGTGCAATGTCGACCTTTGTCAGTTCGCCCGAGCGGAACTGAAAGAAATCACCTGAAACGCTCACGATTACTAGACTACGAGGCTAGAGGGGTGCCTTATGCCACTGTACTGCGAACGGTTGAACGCCTGGACATCGCTCACTGACACCTTCGTTTCCTTTTTTGGTCATCTTCCAGGCGCATTTTGGCTCGATAGACAGCACCACCCGACCGCTCGCTATTCGGTTATTGGGGCCGGCGTTCCGGCAAGCAGCTTCAAACCTTCGATAACCCGCGAGCACTTGGACGTGCCATTTTCCTTTCGGCCTGGCTATGTCGGAGTGATTCACTATTCCAACTCGGCTCAAGACATCAGCCAGTTTGAGCTTTTGAGCGTGGACAGAGCTTTTGTCTATGACCACGATGCCAAGGCGATGTATTTCATTGGTGACTTTCCAGATCGGGCCGAGTTTGACTCTTGGCACCACGCAGCCCTACTAAGACTGGCGCTTGTTGGCGGGGAGGCCTCCAGCTATGAGCTGACGAACCCTGCCGCTACCTCCGCAGAGCTTTCTGCCATTGACAGTAGGGCGGTTTACAGGGAAAAAATCGAGAGAGTGAAAGAGCACATTGCAGCGGGCGATGTTTATCAGCTCTGCCTGACCACCAAGCTTCGCGGTGATTACTCCGGCGATCCACTGAGCTACTTCCTAAGACTTCGCAAAGAACACCCAGCACCGTATTCA
>ERZ887851.1334-NODE-1334-length-21483-cov-18.257840_pt1 | contig 21483 bp, 19 predicted proteins | sample MGYA00521100_ERZ887851 | MGnify/ENA primary metagenome ERZ887851 (study PRJEB32303, sample SAMEA104408602) | aquatic metagenome | biome: Brackish water; feature: Pelagic; material: water | place: Baltic Sea | collected 2014-06-06T16:11:00 | depth 11,444 m ... | reverse complement strand
CTAGTGCATATGGAGGATGACCCATTATTTAGGCGCACTCGGCAACACGCAGAACGGAGGCTCACCTTTGGAGCGACTCAGTCGGCAAAAGACAGGCTAGAACAAATAAAAGAATTTTTGCGCCTAGAGAAAGAAATGCTCCAACGATATCATCAAAAGGGCGACTCTGGAATTCGTCTTACGCGCTCCAGGTCGGTTATAATGGATGTACTGATCCAAACCCTCTTCAAATGGGCTATGTTTGTGGCAAAAGAAAGCATGGGCACAACTAAGCAGATGAGCATATTGGCGACCGGTGGTTATGGTCGAGGGGAACTGTCTCCACTAAGTGATATCGATATCATGTTTCTGTACCCACGGTCATCGATGGGAAAATCTTTGGATAATTTAAAAGAAATCATGACCCGTGAAATACTCTATCCACTTTGGGATGCAGGATTAAAAGTGGGTCACGCATCAAGAGAGATCAAAGAAGCATTAAATGAATCTCAAAAAGACATTCGTAATAAAAACTCAATGCTCGATGCTCGATTTGTCTGCGGGGATCGTAAAATTTCAAAGAAGTTCATTGCCGGCTTTTTAAAATTTTGTCGAAAGCATCAACCCGCACAATATTTGAATGAACTTCTTCAACATCAAATTGAGAGAAGGGAAAGCAAAGGAAATACCGTATTTTTACAAGCACCTGATGTAAAAAATGGAGTCGGAGGTTTAAGGGATTACCAAGGAATTCTGTGGATGGCTAAAGTGAAATTCAACTTAGTCGGGCTGAAAGGTTTGATTGATAAAAAATACCTTACCGAACAGGAAGCAAAATCCTTTGAAGATGCTTACTCTTTCTTACTACGAGTCCGAAATGAGTTACACTTTCGAAGTAGCCGACCAGTGGAGACCTTGCACCTCGAAAAACAACCTGATATCGCACTCGGATTGGGGTATCCACAGGAATGTATTTTTAGAAGGGTGGAGGCATTCATGGGAGATTACTACACTAAAGCACAAACTATTCATCAAATGAGTGGTATACTGGAAGAACGCCTTGTTCATGCCAATAGTGGTAATACATCAAAACTTAGTTTTAGAAATGTACTGAAAGCCTACCGAGCTGCCCCCTCGCAAAAAGTGGATAATTTTGATCTACGCGAAGATATTTTAAGTACGGTAGATACCAAGATTTTTGACAAGGACCCCGAGCGAATGATTCGACTATTTCGACATGCTCAAAGGTTAAATGCCTCACTTTCTCCTGATCTTCGCGCCTTGGTTCGAAACCGGCTTTCTTTAATAGACTCCACTTTAATAAATTCTAGCTCCGCAAATGTGACATTTCGCTCAATCCTGCAGGAAGTAGGGAATGTAAGTCCTGTTTTATGCGAAATGCATGAATTGGGAGTTTTGGGTCGTTTTGTTCCGGAGTTCGGTAGACTCTCCTGTAAAGTTCAACATGACCTTTACCATCGTTTTACCGCGGATGTTCATGTTTTGCATTGTATTACTACACTGGATGAAGTTTTCCAGGGTAAAAAGAGTAAATCAAAACACTATCTTGAAGCACTGAGAAAAAATGAAGTGCCTGGTCTCCTCTACCTTATTCTTTTCCTACACGATCTTGGAAAAGATCAGGGACCAAAAGGTCACTGTGAACGGGGAGTAGAAATTGCTCGTGGCTTAATGGAACGATTGGGAATTTCAGATGAAATGCACGACCGCATACTCTTTGTAATTCGAAATCACCTCGAAATGTCTAGGTATGCCAACAAATTTGACCTCGAGGATCCGGAGGTTATTGATTCTTTTGCCCAATTTATTGAAGGAGAGCAACGATTACGCTTTCTCTATGTTCACACCTTTTGCGATGCAAACGCTACCGCTCCTGACCTATGGAACGACCATAAAGAAGAACTCCACACTCAACTCTTTGTAAACACATTAAATGTACTAGAAGGCAAACATGCCCGGAAAGACCCGAGCGTGTTGAAAAATGCATATACTGAAATTGAAGTCGAAGGAGTTCCCCAAAACGAACTTATCGAACATCTTGATCAAGTACCCGAGAGATATTTTTCACACGCCGGAAAAGAAGAAGTCGCTCTACATGTTGATATGGTTCACCGGTTTGCACACAATGGAAATAGTTCTGGCAAACCGATACTCAGTTGGAGAAATGATGTACGGCGTACTTTGACAATTGTGGATATTGTAACTCGCGATCGACCCGCACTTTTTGAAAAAATTGCCGGAGGGTTCTCTGTCGCCGGCTTAAATATTTTAGGCGCCCGCGCAGTTACTCGAAAAGATGGAATCGCCATTGATGTATTCTATGTGGAAGGAGAAAATGGGGGAATTGTGAATGACACTAAGACACGTGCACTCTGCGAGTCCTCCATTCACGATTTTTTAGAAAATGAAACATCACCCGATCAACTCATTAAAGAAAAAAGAAAAAAGACGGATAACAACCGACCCTTTTCCAATGAGGATCGCCTAGGCGAAAGAATTCCTCCCAGCGTTGATGTATACCATGATGTATCCTTAGGTCGAATTATTGTGGAAGTGCGTGCATCCGATCAAGTCGGTCTCTTACATTTAATTGCCAAGACTATTTCAAGATGCGGATTCTCTATTCAATTTGCTCGTGTCGCCACCGAGCAGGGAATTGCAACTGATATTTTTAACATCGAAAAATCAACGGATGGTAAAAAGTTTTCCCCCAGTCAATTTCTTCAATTACGGGAAGAATTAAGTGAATCTCTTAACGCAGGTAAATATTACCTTGAAGTCTAGGTTTCTTGACTGGCAAGAGGTAAAGTAATCTTAAAGACTGTCCCCTCCGGACCCGACTTAAGTAAGTCGAGGTTTCCATCATGTGCTCGCAATATTCTTTTGGAAATGGATAACCCCAACCCCGTACCCTCCGTCGTTCCGGTTAGAAAAGAATCAAATATTCTACCCTTTAATTCCTCGGGGATTCCCGTACCCGTATCCTCCACTAAAACTTGTGCTTTCCCCTCTTCGGTTCGACCGACTTCAACTATTAACTTTCCTCCATTCGGCATCGCAACTAGGGCATTTAACATAAGGTTAAGCAGAGTTTGTTGAATCTGGCCCTTATCAACATATACCAATAAATCCTGTGGAAATTCATTTACATGTAAAACCACATGACATTGTTCTAACTTTAATCGGACAAGCAAAGCAGCATCTTCAATAATTTCTTTTAAGGAAAACGGTTTTCGAAAAGCTTCACGACTCTTCCCAAAATCTAAAATCCGACCTGCAATTTGCTCCAAGTGGTCCAGTTTTTCTCGAATGACAGAAAGATCTTTATTTTTCGCCTCATCTTCGCCCTGCTCCAAACCAAGGGAATCAAAAAGCAATCGAACCACCATCAAAGGATTTCTGATCTCATGAGCAATCTCTGCCGCCAATGTCCCCAATGTGGTTAAACGTTCGCTCTTTCGCAGGCTTTCCTCGGAATCAAATACCCGACCATACAATCTTGCATTTTGAACTGCAATTGCACCTAAATCAGCTAGTGCCCGGGCAATTAATGTTTCGTCATCATTAAATCGATGTGATCGATCGACATAAAGTGATAATACTCCGATTGAAATATCCTCATACACAACCGGTGTGACTAACATCGAATGAAGTTCCTCCTCACGAATTAAAGTTACAAAATGATGCTCCTCCGTACGCAGTAAATCCCTTGTCTGCACCTGCCTTCGTCCGCGTAACGAAGTACCTAAGATACTGTCAGAAGGCTTTAAGCATTCCTCCAGTGACCTTGAACCCTGTTGATCCTGCAAGGAATGCAAGCGAAGTAAATCTTCCCCCTCATCATAGAGAAAAAATGCGGAAATCTTACAATTTAATAATAATAAAGCCTCCCTTGTAATCGTTCGCAAAACCTCCTGCACCTCTCTCTTTCCTGCCATATCCTGCCCCACCAAAACTAAAGTTTGCAACTGTTCTGCTTTTCTTCTCAATTGCTGGATCATCCACATATTTTCCAATACTCGACTCGCCTCCTTCGCCATTAATACCAGCAATCTTAAGTCATTTTCATCAAATGCATTCACAATCATGGAATCCACATTGAGCGCACCCACTGTTCTCCCCCCCTCAATTAACGGAGCTGCCATCTCTGACTTGATTCGATCATCCAATGGAAAGTATTTTTCTTCCTCTTCTACATTAGGGCATAAAAAAGGTTCACCATAAAGAGCAACCCAACCGGTTATCCCTACCCCCATGGGTAACTCAAATCCTTTACTCGCTTTTGATAAACCACGCTCCACCTCAATCAGTAATTTATCGGAATCTGCATTAATCAGACAAATCGATGCTGAGCTTGCACCAAAGATACCCACTACTTCATCCAAAATTCCCGACAAAGCTTCAACCGGATCTTTTTTATTTCCCGATAACGTACTAATTCGATACAGGGCATCCACCGCCCTCCTGTCTGCTAGTTCCATCTCATCTCCTTGCTCCATAAAAAAAGAAATAGCAGAATGAACTGCTAAGGCGAGATTGGAAAATTACTTCTCCTTTGACTGAAGAAAATACTCCCAGGACTTCTCCACTTGCTTTCCGTAAAGCGAAGACATAAATGGGCGCCGTGGAGGTCTCTTTGGTTCTTTAAGCAACCTCATGCCAGCCTCTTTCGGTAACCGGTTACTCTTTTTACTATTACAACGAATACAAGAAATGACTACATTTTCCCACGATGTCCCTCCCCCACGGTCTCGTGGAATGACATGGTCCATATTCAATTCCTTACTCGGTAAATTCTTTCCGCAATACTGGCATCGATGATTATCGCGTTCCAATAAGTTTTGCCGGTTAAACTTCATCTCCTGCAAAAGCATTCGATCAAACCCTCTGAGTAAAAGAACGGCAGGAACAAGAACAGATTGATTCACCGTCCTCACCACCCGGGCACCGGGTGCAAACTCCGATTCCCTACAATGTTCAAACCATGCCCCAGCATCAAGAACACGAAAACTACCATCCTCCGCATAAATTACTTGGGCATGATCAAGAGATAATAAACTGAATGCCCGTTCAACTCCCACTACATTCACGGCCTGCCAAAGCCGATTCAGTACTAGTGTTTGATAGCTTGTCTCCATCCGTTCTTAATTTAAGGAAATAACAAGCCAACCTGTCAAAGGCTTTTTATTCTTTTTTTGTATTAACTCACCTTCGAACGAAATAACATAAAAATATAGTTCTCTACTCAGAACCTCTTCAGGAATTCTAATAGCTCCGTCCGTTTTTGTTTTCGTAAAAATTCAAAAATGCTTTGTGTGCGACTCGATATCCTCCAGGAGTTGGATAATCTCCGGTAAAATACCAGTCTCCCGGATGGTCTGGGAGGGCTTCGTGTAGATTTTCAATCCCCTGGTAAATCACCTCGACCCGGGGCTCACCATTTAATTCACTTGGAGTTACTAACTCTGCTACCTTATTGGAAATTTCTTCTGGGGTGAAATTCTCATACACTTTTTTCACATGATTCACCAAATTGGGACGAGTTTCCTTAAGGGCTTCACGGCAATTCTTGGCAACTTCAGCAAGCAGGCCTCCATAACCATTTTCATTGATCAGCGCGACTGCTGCCTGAAAAGCGATAAACTTTCCCAATTCGGACATGTCGATTCCATAGCAGTCTGGGTAGCGAATTTGAGGAGCCGTGGAAGCAATCAACAATTTCCTTGGCTTGGATCGACCCAGAATTTTCAAAATACTTTGCTTAAGTGTGGTTCCCCGAACAATCGAATCATCAATGCAGACAAGTGCATCAATTTTCTCCCGCACAACACCATAGGTAATATCATAAACATGAGATACAAGTTGATTCCTGCCAGATTCCTGGGAGATAAATGTGCGTAATTTAATATCCTTGTTGGCAATCTTCTCCCCTTTTGGCCAATTATCCATTACCAATTCGTTGATTAATTCATCGGTTAATTCGCCCTTATTTTTAGCCTCAATTAACTGTTGCTGTACTTCTGCCCGACGAACCAATCGAAGTTGCTCCATAAACCCGTAATATGCACTCTCTGCAGTGTTGGGAACATAGCTAAACACACTGTTGGAAAAATCATTCCCTACGGACTTGAGAACATCAGGCACCAATAAGGCACCGAGCATTTTGCGCTCCGCATAAATATCGGGGTCATTCCCCCGGGAAAAATAGATTCGTTCGAATGAACAACCAGTCTGGCGAGCTGGGTCATCGGCGAATCGCTCCACTTGAACCTCTCCGTTCGCCTTGGCCACCACAATGGTGCCTGGTTTGATTTCCTGAACCTCGTCCACTTTCTTGTCAAACACAGTCATTAAAGGTGCCCGCTCGGAAGCAACTGCAACCACCTCATCATCTTCAAAATAAAACCCTGGACGGATGCCCAGCGGGTCGCGCATGGCAAAGGCATCCCCGTTTCCAATTATACCGGCGAGTGCATAACCCCCATCCCAATGTTCGGAAGCCTTTCGAAAGATATCTGGCAAATCGACTCGTTCACCAATCCATTTAGAAAGATCATCCCCACTTACTCCTTCTTTTAGAGCCTCTGCAGAAAGCTTGTCATTAGTTGAATCAAGATGGTACCCGGTTTCTTCCAAAATTGCCTGTGTATCAGTATCAAAAACCGGATGTTGGCCACGCTCAACGAGTTTTTGGTTCAATTCTTCGACATTGGTAAGATTAAAATTACCCGCCACCATCAGGTTTTTCCCTGGCCAATTACTCTTACGAAAATATGGGTGGCAAGTGGTGGAACCATACGCTCCCGAGGTTCCATAGCGGAGGTGCCCCATGAGAATCTCACCCCCGTAGTCAAAGTGCTTCTTGTAAGTTTCAGGAAACTCAGGAAATGCAGTCCCATCCTTAACCATTTTTTCCAGTTTCTTGTGCTGACCACCAAAAATTTTAGACAAAGCCTTGGTGCTCGTACTCCGTTCGCGAAACATAAAAGCTTCACCGGGAGGCATATTTAATTTCATCGACCCAATCCCAGCACCATCCTGACCCCGATTGTGCTGCTTTTCCATCAATAGGAATAATTGATTAAAGCCCCATAATGGAGTGCCATACTTCTGTTCATAATAAGCCAGTGGTTTCCGTAAGCGGACTAGGGCAATTCCGCAGTGGTGGCCGATTTCATCACTCATGGTGGTTTAGCTATGATTCATTTTTTGTGGGATGGCGTCGCTCCAAGTCTTATGCAGTTGATTGACAGAAGAATCAAGAATTTCATTACCCGACACTGAAAGTTTTAACTGTCCGGATGAATCGGAGTATCCTAATGGATCAATGCTCAATCCATTTTGGCCCGCAGATAGTACTATTCCCTCACTTTCACTTTTGGATACTGCAATTAATACACGGCCCTGACTTTCTCCAAAAAGGAGGGCGTCCAGTCGATTGGATTTCCCTTTGGAACCGATTGAGAGCGATGCTCCAATATTCGGGTTTTCAAAAAACATTTCAGCCAAGGCAACCAAAAGTCCACCCTCAGCAATATCATGTGCAGCATGTACATGCCCGGCTTCAATTTGTTGTATAAGGAAATCCTGTACTTTCTTCTCGGATGCCAAATCAACATCCGGACAAGTTCCCTCTTTTTTTCCATATTCGGTCTGAAGAAAATAACTTCCACCCAATTCATGAGGTAGACCGCCGAGCAGAAGAATTGATTGATCAGGTTGTGAAATAAAGCTTCGGGTCACACTTGATGATTTTTCAATTAAACCAACCATGGAAACCACTGGTGTCGGGTCAATTCCGCCCTCGCCATGTTCATTATACAAACTCACATTTCCACCCACTACCGGAACATCGAAAAAGGTACATGCATCCGCTAACCCCTTTACACATTCCTTCAGCATGTGATAAGCCTCCGGTTTATTGGGGTTGGCAAAATTCAGATTATCGGTAACGGCAAGTGCACGAGCGCCTGAGCACGCCAAATTACGCATGCACTCTGCAAACGCAATCTGTGCTCCCTTGTAGGGATCCAAATAACAGAATCGATTATTACAATCATTCGAAATCGCTAATCGTTTATCAATGCCAGCAATACTCAAATGAACCACTCCAGCATCACTTCCTGGCTCAACTGTACAGCCAGACATAACCATATGGTCATATTGTTGCCAGACCCACCGCTTGGAAGCGATCGTAGGGTGAGCTAATAATTTATTTAAAGAAGATTCAACCGATTCAACAGCAAGTTCGGGAACAGAACTTATACTCCAATTTCGAGCCACTTCAATATGAGCAGGCTCACTGGCCGGTTGGTCATAAATAGGGGCTTCATCAGTAAGGGATTTGGCGGGCAGATCCGCCACAACGACTCCCTTATGCCGAACTACCATTCGATCTCCGTCCTTTACTTCTCCAATATGTGCCGCGTGTAAATCCCACTTTTCAAATACTTCCCTAATCTCATGCTCCCTACCCTTTTTCACAATAACGAGCATTCTTTCCTGGCTTTCAGAAAGCATAATTTCATAGGAATTCATTCCCGTTTCTCGCTGTGGAACAAGATCGAGATCAATTTCAATTCCTAAACCTCCACGGGACGCCGTCTCACAAGTCGAACAGGTCAAACCTGCTGCTCCCATATCCTGAATACCCACCACTAATCCTGGAATCGCCATCATTTCAAGGCATGCTTCTAGAAGAAGTTTCTCCATAAATGGATCCCCCTTCTGCACCGCAGGACGATCGGCAGCACTCTCCTCAGTCAATTCACGGGAGGCAAAACTGGCTCCACCTAAACCGTCTCGACCGGTACCGGCACCGACATAAAAAACAGGATTCCCTACACCAGTGGCTGCACCACGATGAATATCCTCGTGTTTGAGAATGCCGGCACATAGTGCATTGACTAAGGGATTCCCTTCGTAGCAATCATCAAAGTAAACATCACCCCCCATATTAGGAATACCCATACAATTTCCATAATTTGAAATCCCGCTCACTACTCCCCTAAAAAGTCTTTTTACATGTGCAGATTCCAAGGAACCAAAACGAAGGGAATTGGTCAGTAGAACCGGACGGGCTCCCATCGTAAAAATATCCCTTACAATTCCACCCACTCCGGTTGCTGCTCCCTCAAAGGGCTCAATTGCACTGGGATGATTGTGCGATTCAATCTTAAAAGCAACACCCCACCCTTCTCCCACATCAATCACGCCCGCATTTTCCTCACCCGCTTTAACGAGCACCTGGCCAATTGCTTCTTTATCCTTTTTTTCGGTGGGAAAAAGACGAAGTAATTTCCGGGTATTTTTGTAGGCACAATGTTCCGACCACATGACCGAAAAAATTCCCAATTCAGTCAAGTTGGGCGTGCGACCAAGAATTTCTAAAACTTGATCATACTCTTCCGGAAGCAGACCATGCTGTGCCACTAATTCCGGTGTAATCTCGACATTTAAACATGGATCTGGGTTAAGGGGTAATGAAGGAACTGTATTTTCGGTCATGATTCAGAAAGTTCTATTGGGGAACTCGATCGTATAGGGCCAAGAAAAGCTTCCAATACCGGTAAGCCATCTTGACTGGGATGAAATTTTTCAACCGCACGCTCAGGGTGTGGCATCATACCGTAGACATTTCCCACTTCATTTCGAATTCCGGCAATATCATTGATTGAACCATTGGGATTTCCAATATAACGAAGGAGAACCTGATTATTTGATTCCAATTTTGCCAACGCATCCTGCTCCAGGCGATAATTTCCCTCTCCATGAGCAATCGGTATAGTTAACTCGCTTCCAATTGTATCCGAACTAAAATGTTCATTTGAATCTTCCACTTTTAATTTTTGGTTTACGCAACGAAATTCCAGGCAATCATTTCGGATCAAGGCCCCGGGGAGTAAGCCCGCTTCACAAAGAATTTGAAACCCGTTACAAATCCCTAATACCGCTCCGCCCTTCTCTGCAAATGATCGGAGGTCCTTCATAATCGGAGAGAATCGGGCGATCGCGCCACAACGAAGATAATCCCCGAAGGAAAATCCTCCCGGTACAATAACCGCCTCCGTTTCTGCCGGCAATGGCGACTTATGCCAAACTCGATTGGCGGGAATTCCTAAAACATCCTGCACCGCGTGTTCCGCATCCCAGTCACAATTGGAACCGGGAAATTGTAAAATTGCTACTTTCATGAAATTACTTCTATTTTACTGTTCTTTTGGAGTTTCGGCTTCCTCCTCATCAAAAATTTCTTCCACCACCGGATTGGTCAATATACCAATCCCTTCAATCTGTACGGTGACTTCGTCCCCAGGCACAAGGAATCTTCTCGGCTCTCTTGCTTCTCCCACTCCCGATGGAGTTCCCGTTAAGATAAGGGTTCCAGGTAGTAATGTGGTACTCCCACTTAGAAAGGAAATCAAGGTGGGAACATCGAAAATCATATCACTTGTTGAAGATTCCTGCATCTTTTCTTCATTCAAGAATGTTCGCAATGTAAGTTTACTGGGATCGGGAATTTCATCCGCGGTGGTCAAACAAGGACCAACTGGGCAAAAGGTATCAAAACTCTTTCCTCTACAAAACTGGCCTCCCCCTTTTTCCTTCTGCCAGTCACGGGCACTTATATCATTCGCACAGGTATATCCTAGTACATAAGAAAGTGCCTCTTCCGGTTTTACATTTTTACATGGCTTTCCAATCACCACGCCTAATTCTCCTTCGTAATCTACTTTATCACTCCGCAAATAGCGTGGGATTACCACCGGATCTCCCGTACCTTGAGTGGTGGTCGGAGCTTTCATGAAAATCATCGGATATTTCGGAGGTTCCTTTCCTGTTTCCTGAGCATGGGCTTTATAATTAAGCCCGACTCCATAAATGCACCGAAAATCAATCGGAGTAAGAAATTGAAAAGGGGTAATACGATGAGTGGTAGCCTCGAAATCTCCATTATCCTTTTTTAAGATTTGAAACATTTGGCCCTGTTCATCAAATCGACCGAACCCCATTGATCCGGACTTATCGAGGTATCGAAAAATCTTCACCCCGCTTCGATCTCGAAACGATAATCCTCAATCACTGGATTACTTAATAATCCATCGCATAATTGATCGACCTGAGCACGCATCTCGGGCGTATCCTCTCCATCAATCTCAAAGGTGACGGTCTTGCCCACGCGAACAGCCCCCACAGTTTGATGGCCTAAGCTTTTGATAGCTTGTTCGACCGCTGCGCCTTGGGGATCCAAGACAGTTGTCTTGGGGGAAACAAATACAGTAACCTTCACGACATACTTAAAGAAGAGCTATGCCCAACCTTCAACCTTATTTTGCGCACGTTGAGAAAAAAATTGTAAATTAATCACTTTTTTGAGCCATAGGATGAAAATTCGCATGTTCATCAAGTAACCGTTCAACTTCCACCTGAGTGTAAACCTGAGTCGTTCCAATATCTGCATGACCCAACATTTCCTGAACCGCACGAATATCCGCTCCACCCATTAAAAGATGAGTTGCGAAAGAATGCCTCAATCCATGGGGACTGAGATTTTTCTCAATTCCCGCCTTTCGAGCATAATCCTTAACTAATACCCAAACCATTTTTCGGGAGATTGCTTTTCCACGAATACTCAGAAAAAGTTCTCCTCCCGTTCCCTCCTTTACCAATTGTGGACGTCCACCATGCAAATAATTTCGGATTGCATTCGCGGCATGCTTGCCCACCGGGACAATTCTTTCCTTTGAACCCTTTCCATAAACCCTTGCATACCCCTCTTCACAATCCACCGATGTCATGGGAAGCATACAAATTTCTGAAACCCGCAAACCACTTCCATACATCAATTCAAATAAAGCCCGATCTCGCTTTCCCAATGGGCGAGTCAAATCGGGAGCTGAAAGAAAGCGTTCCATCTCCTCAATCGTTAAACAATCGGGCAAACGCCTTCTTTTTTTCGGATTGGGTAGAAGTTCGGTAAAATCTTCTGTCATTATTCCCTCGCCAACCAAATACTTCGCGAGCATACGAACAGCGGATAATTTTCGAGCGAGGCTTGCAACTGCATACTCGTCCTCTGACATCGAAGCTAACCACTTGGATAAATTAACCAATTCCACAGCCTGCCATCCAGAAACACCCTGACTGTGTAAATGTTGGGCACATTGAATTAAATCATTTTCGTATGACTGAACCGTATTTTTCGCTAATCCCTTTTCCAGCTGAACCCAAGCAAGAAAACCACTCAATTCGGCCTCAAAGGAGGGAGGGAGTTCAAGCCTGACTTCTCCCTTTTCTCTTCTCTTTACCTTACTCTTTGCCCCCATTTCTAATCAGATCAGTCTTCTGGCAAACTAACGGGGGAAAGCTCGCCTGCAAATAATTTTCGATAAATCCGATTTACCGGAGTCTTCATTCTACTCACCATAAATTTTTCCTTCCGTAATGCACCGTACCCGTAACGATAGCTAGCCGCGAGACGCGGATAAGAAAACAAATCCACACTTTCAAGCATTCCCTTCAATCTGGCTAAGTAGAGAATACCCACCTCCACATTGGTTTCCCATTCAAAAGCCTGCCGGTAGTGCAACTGGGTCACATCCTGCCAAGCCGCCTCCGTTAACTGCATCATTCCACGAGCCACCGAGGACTCGGCATTTGCATTTAAGCTACTCTCCGCATGGCAGATCGCATAGATAAAAGAAGGATTTAACCCATGCCTGGGTCCCTCGGTCTTTATTTTACGCCATACTTCTTCTTCAGAAATAAAATTCGCATTTCGATCGAGATACTTACACGAAGTACTCCCAAACAAAAAAATTATAAAAAACTTTATTCCTCGCCATATTTTCATCCCGTATTAATAAAAAGCACCCGTTTGCTTGCTAGGCAAGAAGTTTGATCTCACTAAACGGACACTCTAAAACGATGCAAGAAAAAGGAAAGCTCCCACAAATAAAAGGGCAAAGACCGCGGTTAAGCCAATCGGGTGTAACCCTAATTTTGCACGCTTATCCATTTTACTTTTTGCCTGACCGGCAGTGGTAGTCGAATTCGCGCCAAGGTAATGGAGCCATTCCGCGACCAGGGTCATCACATAAACCTGACCGGCCTTGGCAAAACCATTTACCCTACTCACAATTCCACCCATAAATATTTTGTGAACCCATTTATTCAATCCATTCCAAAATACATCCATCGCAAATAAAAACTTTCGGCCCGCCTTGCGGTATACCCAATCGATATCGAGATTGACCGAGGGTAATTCGGGAGGATATTTCCCCCACAAATTAAGCAGGGTAAAGGCAAGTGCAGAAAAGAGTAGAATCTCGAGCTGGGTAATGACATGAGTCGCATCATAGGGGTGGTACCCCGCTGCCCCGTTCGGCAACATATCATAAAGCCACTGAGGATTACATCCAAGAAAGATGCACATGAAGGAGGAAATACCCATGGCGATAAGCATATTAATCGGAGCCTCTTTCGGCCGAAGTCCGGAATCGTGAGCAAAGAAAGCAAAAAACGGGATCTTAATTCCCGCGTGGTGAAAAACACCCGCGGACGCGAAAAGTAGGCACATCCAAATAAAGACATGACCATTTCGTGCGGTTTCGGTAATAATGATCGACTTACTCACGAATCCACTGAAGAGGGGAAAAGCGGAGATAGATGCGGCACCCACTATACAGAAACCAGTGGTCCAGGGCATCGATTTATAAAGTCCTCCCAAATGAGAACCCCGAATTTCCCCGGTCCGGTAAAGCACCGCTCCCATACTCATAAATAGCAATCCCTTGTAAAGAACATGGGTGTAGGCATGAGCAATTGCACCGTCGATGGCCAATGGGGTACCAATTCCGATTCCCACCACCATGAATCCGATCTGATTAATCTTACTGTAACAAAGCACACGACGAAGGTCATTCTCAATCACCGCATAAAAAATAGGGAACATCGCCATTACGCCACCAATCGCGATCAGAATCTCAGCACCCGGAAATAATCGGGCCAACATACAAACTGCACACTTAGTGGTAAAAGCACACAACCAAACCGGACCGGTGGGCGTCGCCTCGGCATAACCGTCCTTCAACCATACATGTAACCCGGGGAATGCTGCCTTTACCCCAATCGCCAATAAAATCAGCCATGCTCCGAAATCTCCCGCCTCCAGTGCCTGAGTCAGTGGTTCCAGAGAAAATGCCGACGCCCCTTCCCCGTGGTAACGCAGAAGAATACCGGCAAGCAAAAGCAGACCCGAAGAAACATGAAAAAAGAGGTATCGAAATCCGGACTCCTCCGCCTGCTTCGTCTTGCGACCCCAGATCTGAAAGACCGAGGTGATCGCCAGCCCTTCCCACCAAAGAAAGAGTGAAAGCATGTCCCCGGCAAAAGCAACTCCCACCGCAGTGGCAGCATAAAGTAAAGCCATTGAGATCTGCCACGGATCACGGAGGTGAAAGGAATAAATTCCGGCCACCAGAGCCGCCAAATGAAAAAGGTAACCAAAAAGCTTGGCCTGTTGATCAACCGCTACACCAATAATATCATAGCCGAAAAGAGCCAAGTTTGACGTGCTTCCCAACTCCAATGTGTAAATATGCCAAAATCCCAAAATGGGAGCGAGTACCAACGCCATGGAAGCAAAGCGACCACGAAGAACGGCGGCGGCGAGGCCTCCCAATATCAAAGCAGTTGCGGGATGGGTCCCAATTTCCATGGTTATTGCGAGAGTATTCATGTTATTTATCCCAATAATCCTCGTCTCTCATCAGTGTCTTTTTTCCCTTCCAGTCCCTCATCAGTTTGGAAACATAGACCAGGGCAACGCAGGCCAGAAATCCATAAATACCATAAAACGCCGGTAAGGTTTCCAGGGAACGCAGGCTGAACTCTTCCGCAAAAGCAGCATGCTTGTGCCAACCGACAGTGAAGACAAGGTCGGCTACCACCACCAAGCCACAAAGCCAATAAAATCCACGGATGATCTTGCGTACATTTTGTGGTTCATCCAACCATCTCTTCGGTTCGTCTAAATTCTGTTTTGGGTTACTCATCTTTCAGATTCAAAATTATTCAATTATTTTGACCAGCCGCAAGAGTGGATCGGAGAGAAAAAAGAGTACGAAGCATCCCAGTGCGGTCAGGGCTAAAGGCACCACACAGGCCATCGGGGCTTCCTGTATTCCGGGATTTTCTTCCGTTTCATCCGTGCGGAAGAACGCAGTCACTGCCACCGGCAGCAAATAAAAAACATTGAGCAGAGAACTTACCAGTAAAACGCCCACCACCCAGATTGCATCTCTATCCAGAGCTCCCAGGGCAATGTACCACTTGCTCACAAATCCTCCCAGCGGTGGCAGTCCAATCACGCTCAGGGATCCGATCATAAACGCTCCCATCGTGATAGGCATCCTTCGTCCAAGACCACGCAATTGACTGACATACTTCTTCCCCGAGGCTACAAATATCGCACCCGCACAAAAGAACAGGGTAATTTTACCACAGGCATGCATGGCGATATGAAGGACTGAACCTCCAATTCCCATATCCGTGGCCAGAGTAGCCCCCAACACCACATAGCCGAGCTGGCCAATTGTGGAAAATGCCAGACGACGTTTCAAGTTATCCTGCGAAAGTGCGATCAGTGAGGAAATCAAAATCGTGGCACAGGCAATTCCGATCAGCCAGTCTTCCCCGTCCAGTTCACGCAGGACTTCAGTTCCAAAAATATCAGAATATACTCGAATAACACAGAAGACACCCACCTTGACCACCGCTACGGCATGCAGTAATGCGGAAACCGGTGTGGGCGCGACCATCGCACCCGGCAACCATGAATGGAGCGGCATTAATCCAGCCTTAGCAAAGCCAAAGGTAAAAAGAGCAAGAAGAATAATTTGAGTGGTCTGACTGAATTCTCCCACTTTCCCGGTATCAGCAAGAAAGTCCATTGTTACAGTTCCACCGTCTAGCCAAACATAACACCAACTCAAGGCGGGAAGGAGCAGGCAAAGAGAGGTAAAAAGTAAATACCCAAGATAAGTCCGGCCACCGGTTCGAGCCTCCTTGTCCTGCATGTGAGTAACAAGCGGGAAAGTCGAGACCGAGAGCATTTCGTAAAAGAAATAAATGGTGAGTAAGTTAGCCGAGAATGCGACCCCCATTGTAGCCGATAATGAAATTGCAAAGAATGAATAGAATCTCGTCTGTGCATGTTCATGCAGTCCGCGCATATACCCAATGGCATAGACCGTAGTGGCAATCCAAAGAAGCGAGGCAACACAGGCAAAGAGCAATCCAAATCCATCCACTCGAAGAAGTAAGGGAACATTCGTAAAAATTTGCCAAATATGAAATTCAATAATTCCACCTCCCAATAATAAGGGTACCATTGATAAGACAGCAGACGCCTGAACAATAGCAGCTAGAAAAGTGAAAGTCTCCCGTAGATTTCTTCTTTTTTCGCCCGCCCACACAATTCCAATCAATCCAATTAAAGGAGCGACCAATGCAATTAATGGACGAATATCCTCAATAACGGTTACTTCTGGTGCACTCATTTAATGTCCAGTCCCCCGCGGTAAATTATAATCACTCAGAAAAATCTCAATTAAAGAAACAACGTCCTGATTGTAGATCCCCACTACAATCACAATGGTCGCAGAAACCAATAAAGGAATAAGCATAGATAATGGTCCTTCATCAAAACGGGTCTGTTCAGCATTTAGTCCAAGATCACCGTGCCCATGTCCCAAATTCTCTCCACTTTCTGTTACAGCAAGATGGATTCTCTCTATTAATCGGAAAAATAATACCACCATTACCATGGTCGAGAACATAAGCACGACCATATACTCCCATCGCTGAGATACCATGCCTCCGGTTATTAGGTACCACTTACTGAAAAAACCACAGGTCGGTGGCAGTCCAATAATTGAGAACCCTCCAATAAAAAAGCCGGTCATTGTTAAGGGCATCTTTCCAAATAAACCACGCAGTCCATCAAATTTTGTCGTCTTCGCCTTTCTTAAAATGAGCCCGGCACCAAGAAACAGACACAGCGTCATGCAAGCATCACTAATGACGTGAAAGATCGAACCGATAAATCCGTAGTAGTTATAAATCCATATCCCCCCGACCATGTAGCCAACCTCGGCCACAATCAAATAGGCAAGCATTCGTTTAATTTCCCTCTGAGCCAGTGCCATTATGGCCGCACATAAGATCGCCACAACCACCAACCAAGGCATAACATCAACCCACATAGTGGATTCAAAAGAAAATTCGACTCCGAAAACAGACAACACCATTCGAATCATCACATAAATCATCACCTTCGTGACCAAAGGGGCAAGCAGGCAGGAAGTCGTTGTGGGTGCGTTGCAATACGCGTTAGGCAACCAGGCATGGAAGGGAAAAAAGGCCATTTTTATAAGAATTCCAATCCCGACTAAAACAAAGGCAACTTGCATAGTAGCCGAGTCGGCCAATCCATTTGCTTCAATTGCCTGCTGTATCCCAATCATGTTGAGGGTACCAGTTTTGATATATATGTACCCCACCCCAAGGAGATAGAGTGAAGCTCCTATCGTTCCGAGCATGACATAATTAAATGTGGCCGCAGCTGCCCGGTTTGAACCCATTGCAATTAAACCATATCCAGTCAGCGCAGCCACCTCGATCAGGACATATAAATTAAACGCGTCTCCCGTTAAACATATCCCCGCCAATCCGGTAATCTGGAGTAAAAAGAGGGTGTAAAAGAGAGGCTCTTTTCCAGGAGTCTCCTCCTGAACCGGTAATTTTGAATAAATGGCCACGATTAACCCAACACCCAGAACTACCAATGTGATTAGTATTCCTAAAATATCTGCATAAAATTCGATACCGACTCCCCGTGGGTATTGATCGAGCGTCCATCCGCCAAATATGTAGGAAATGGTGTGTTCCTCAGAGGCAATGACCTGCCTTAAGGCTTCAATCCCTGCCCAGAGCGAACCCGCCATGGAAAGAACTGCTATCGGATAACAAATTTTCTTGTTCCCCATTCCCAAAATTGCACAGGCTACCGATCCGAATAACGGGAAAATTAAAATCCAAGCTATTGCATTTTCCATCATTTCTTCGGCGTCTTGGGCTTAGGCTTCGAAGCCGTTGCTTTTTTTGCAGTGGAGGTGGCTTTTGCTCGAGCAGTCGGTTTTGCTTTTGGTTTTGCTCTCGGCTTTGGCTTGGCTTTGGTAGTCGATTTGGATGCCGCCGTTTTTGGCTTCGCAGGAGATTTTTTAGATCCAGTGGTCGTCGATTTAGATGCTGCCGCTTTTCGCTTAGGCGAAACAGGTTTGGCTCCGGAAGTTTTTGCCTTGGTTGTGGGAGAGGTAGCCTTTGCTTTAGTTCTGGGGCTCGCCTTGGATCGTTTAGGGCTTGGAGATGAAGATCCCTTTGGCTTGGATGCCGGTTTTGCAGATTGAGAAGTCGCCGGTTTTGAAGAATCCACAGATTTCACAACAACACTTGGCTTGGTGCCCATTTCCTGCCCTTCAATCTTAGCAAGAATTTCATCCTCTTCAATCGTACCATAACCCTGATAAATTCGCAGGCACAATGCCAAGGCTAAGCCCAATGTGGCGACTCCCACTACAATTGCAGTAAGCATGAGAACATGCGGCAATGGATTTGAATACCCCTTGACCAACTCGGCATCTAATACAACTGGGCCATGATTCGACTGCTCGGTTTCATTTCCATCCGAGTGAGAGGCATGGGAACCATGCGGATCGTGTTCGGGTAAATAAATGGGAATGGTGGCCCCCTCCTTTACCCCCACGGAAACATAAAATAAAATAATCGCGGTTTGAAAAATGGACATCCCAATCAACTTTTTGATCAGGTTATTCTTGGCTATCATAGCATGAAGTCCAATCAACAAAAGGACTACATAAATCAAGTAGTTCAATCTTTCGATGAACAATTCATTGATTATACTTCCGTCTTCAAACATCGCGATATTTCAATTAAAGCCCACCCTTCAGGCGCCCCTCTGTAGATAAATTGGCGTACAAAGAAAACATAATTGCCGTCACTGTGAGTCCGACTCCAATCTCCACCCCGAGCATTGCATGATACCGTGCCATTTCCCGGGAAACCGGAAAAATATTCGCCAATTCAGCATAATCCAGGAATTCTCCTCCCAAAAACATCGAAAGAAGACCGATTCCCCCATACAGTATAATACCCAGACCCGCCACCACGGTACATCGTTCCACTGGAAAACGGGCTAAGGCAGTATCCAGGTCCCAGGACAATGCAATCATAATAAAACTAGCTCCCATCACCACCCCTCCCTGAAAACCGCCCCCCGGACTGACATGGCCGTGTGCCAATACATAAAAGGCAAAGATTTGAATGACCGGAATGAGCAAACGAACCGTATTGGTGACAATAATATCTGGTTCGGTTTCAATATGGAAAATTTTCTTTTTCGAATTCGGACCGGAAGAATTTTTCAGAATGGCCAACACCGCCATACCGGCAATAAAAACGACCACCGTTTCAAACATCGTATCAAAACCCCGATAATCTGCCAGCACCGCAGTCACCATATTGGGAACCTCCGTATCCACTCCCGTATTGGAAATAAAGTGAGAGGATAAAGGCGAGGCGGAAGCTGGGGCTGACGGACTTCCCCATTCGGGAAAATCTTCGGCCGCATAAATAAGCAAAGCACCCACCAATAGAACCGGAATAAGAGAAAGCTTCTTCATTAATCTGACGACTTTCTCTTTAGGTTAAAAATGGTCGCAATCATAACCACCGTACTAATCCCCGCACCTACTGTTGCTTCGGTAAAGGCTACATCCACAGCCCCCATTTCTGCCCAGAGCAGACACATTAAAAAACTATACACCGCAAAAACCACCGAAGCAGTGAGCAAATCCTTCACCCGCAAGGCGATCAAAGCGGCAACCACAAGAAGCAAAAGTATTAATGTATTAAAGAGTTCCAATCCCATTACTTCTTTTCCCCCTTCCTTTTCTTCAGGTCTTTTTCATCCAAAGGCATATGGTTATCCTCAAAAGCCGCCTTCATAAGCACATGCGTACTAGTTGGACTGGTAATATAAATAAAAAGGACAATCGCCATTATCTTAATAAAGACCAACCCGCTCACGATTGAATAATCCTCCATGGTCAACAACCCAAAACCAATAAGCATGAGCATGGTGGATAATGTATCCCCTTTCCCAACTGCATGCATACGGGTATAAAAATCGGGAAATCGAATCATACCCACTGCGGAACCCAGAAAGAAAACCAATCCCAAAATACCCAACAGCATGCCCAGGATTTGTAGCAACCCAAGATCTTCTGCGGATGAAGCCACCGTTTCAGCAAGCACAGAACTAATTCCAAAAGCTTCCATCCTATGCCTTGGCCCCCTTTGCTTTTTCTTCCATTTCTTTTAAAGATGCAGTCCGATTTAGATAACGTGACACCACAACCGACGCCAAAAAGTTAAGTAATGCATAGGCAATTGCAAAATCCACAAACATATCAACCCGCTCAAACAAAGTTCCTATAATGACCAATAAAACAGCCGTCTTTGTACCAATTGCATTAACCGCGAGGATTCGGTCATATGCAGTTGGACCCACCCAGATCCTGTAAAACATCGGAATCATCAGGAAAAAAAGAATCGCTCCAACAATTATGGCAAACCACTCAATCATGCGCTTTTCAACACCTCAGGTTCAAAGATTTCCGCCACTTTTCTCTCAATCGCACCCTCTAACAAATCATCCTCCAAAAACTGACTCATCACATGGACATGAATGACATCTCCCCTGATTAACATGGTAATGGTTCCTGGAGTCAAAGTAATTGAGTTAGCCAGTACAAACTTGGCAAAGTCCGTTTTTAAAATCGTCTTAATGGTAACTACTCGAGGGGCCATCTCCACATATCCCTTATTGGTCATTGCCAGCTTGAACACATGAATGTTTGCCAAAATCACCTCCCAAGTCAGCCATGGGATATAACATAAAAAAGCCCACACCTCATGCATCCGTGCCCGTAGTCCTTTATTCCGATCATAAAAAAGTAAATCCTGAGACAACCAAGTCACCACAACACAGGATACAATCCCGAGCCCTAAATGGAACGCATCAAACTTTCCTGAAAAAATTATCCAGTTCAAAAAAAGGAGTATAAATACAACAATTGGGTACACAGTTAAAATAAAAGTTAAAGTAGAGAAAAAGGCATTTTTCGTTTGGTGCAACCCCGAACGAAAAAAAAGCTGATTTTTAATATTTTTTAACTATTTCAATAAAACTTACTTTGAATCACGGGGAGAAATCCAATTCTTTTGTGTTTCATCAAAAAACATGGCTGAGGGCATATCGTGCAGTTGGCCGGCACTTAGCCATAAGCTTGGTCTTTCTTCCTTTGCCGCCCGAAAAATGGAAGGGAATACCTGTTCATT
>ERZ887851.1329-NODE-1329-length-21496-cov-31.293783_pt1 | contig 21496 bp, 17 predicted proteins | sample MGYA00521100_ERZ887851 | MGnify/ENA primary metagenome ERZ887851 (study PRJEB32303, sample SAMEA104408602) | aquatic metagenome | biome: Brackish water; feature: Pelagic; material: water | place: Baltic Sea | collected 2014-06-06T16:11:00 | depth 11,444 m ... | reverse complement strand
GTAAGGTTTGAATACCGGGCACGTAAGGTTTGAATACCGGGCACGTAAGGTTTGAGAACCTGATAAGGAAAATACATAAAAATTATCAATTATTATGTATCATGTAGAATAAGAAACATTTTTCTTCAGTTCTATAAGTATATTATTGAAAATGCGCAATATTACATACTTTGAATATGACCGACGCAGAGCATGAATAATGTTCGATAATGTCCCCATAATTGTTTGTTTATTGTAAAAATATTGACTAGGAATATCATATAATTCATCGTATAGCATTTTCACTTGTTTTCGTATTTTTCTTGCATAATATCCGATTTGTATCAAATAGATTATGTTATGTGTTATGTTGATAGCCTTGTGTATTTTTACTTCGTATTCCCCGGGTTTCAACGGCACTGGTGCAGGTGGTTCAGGTGCAGGAACAGGCTCCGGACCAGGCGCAGGAATGGGCTCAGGACCAGGAACGGGTTCGGGAACCGGTTCGGGTTCATATAATGGTAACACATTTTCTATATATTGACCATATACGTTACCAGGTGGGCTGGTATTCATAACAATAATCGCCTTTGTGGTATCTCTATTCACGGAAATACCAAACGCCATATTTGTACTACTCTTCCATACAAGACACGTGAAATGTCCGGTTCCAGGTGAACCCTGAGGGTCGTCATATTTGTATTGTTTCACTTCATCATACCATGCATCTATACTTTTTTTTATGAGTTCAACTGGGTCTAATGTATGTCCTTGAAAATATGCCAAGTTCTCACCAAACGAAGATGTATCGCTATGTTGAAACAAATTATTCTTCACAAGGTAGTTTGCCCAGTTACGAGAGAACCCTTCAATTGCACTATCCCAAATCATCGGTGGTGCCTGATGTTTTGCGCGTAATACATTTACATATCTTGTAATAACAGCCTTTTGCTCGGCAGTGATCGCTATAACAGAAACAGACATTATATAATAACTCCATACCTATTTTTATCTAAATAAAATAATTACAGCATAATAGGTAATAGCTACATACAGTAATCACAAATATAGAATGGTAGTAATATAGCCACTATTACATTTTTTGTATTATTTGTTCTGGATAATTCAGGTCTTTGAGAACCCGACGAGCACCTTTTATATTAGAAATGCCTTTTTTTAGCTTATATGTATACGTATAATTGTCATTTTCATCGATTATAACATCCATTTTATAGTTTTGGACACGTTTATGGTTCTTGTATTTCTTACATATAGATGTATAATGGGTTGTCAAAATAAAATTAACATTGTTGTATTGTTGTAAGTATTGTATAAACGCGTTCCCTGCATTTGAAGCCTCAACCGGATTCGTTCCTGAATAAAGTTCGTCAAATATACAGAAATGTCGCGTATCACAGTCGGTGTCGTGAATTATATCAAGTATTTCTTTACATCTGCGCGATTCTGCTTGAAACAAACTGTCACGACCAGACGTATCCGGAATATTTATATACGAATGAATATGCGTATACGGGTTGACAAAGGCTGATTTGTAAAATCCGTACCCAAATTGCTGTGAGAAAATTAAATTGATAACAGTAGACTTCAAAATAGTGGTTTTGCCCGACTTATTCGGCGACGAAATAATCATATTCTTACTGAAAGTGCACGTATTACAAACTGGGTTCTCGCCACATAGGGGTGGATAATATTGTTTGTCGAATCTGCAGTTACCGACGCTCTCGAAACTTGCGGATGACACCATTCCAGATTGAATATTATTGTATAGACCACATAAATTGTCAATATATCCGTCAAAACCGAATGAATATGTAAGTGTGTTCTCAATTGCCGGCGATTCGTATATTTCATAATAACATTGCAATAAATGTCCAATAGATTTGAATTGGTCGAAGCACGGTTTGAACGGTTGTATCCATTCTAATTTCGTTTTTATACATTTAATATTAGAAAGATGCTCTGAAATGTCATAATAAATGGGTTTATATGTAACTAGGTTCTCAATGTCTTGTAAATAATTCTCCATTACATTCTCAATATTACAAATGTAATTATATAATCTTCTTGTATTGATATTGACTTGTTTCACAATATTATAATAGTTCATGCAGACGCGGACATTTTGGTATATTTGAAATCCATACATACCGAGTAAAAAGACCACGTATAATAATGTCTGTAAATCCATTTTGCCAATACATGACAGTGCTTTACCTATGAAATGGTTCTTGGCTATATTTTGTAGAGTGCTTACGTATATTTGAAGTGTGATTGGAACACCTTGCACTTTTAAAATAACAAACGGAATAACCAGGAAAATAATCGGTAATAGAAAACTTACAATCGGAGAGAACACTTGTACAAACGTCATGCATTGTAGAAATGTACCAGATCGGTTCAAATGCTTCAGCATATCCCAATCTAAATAGTGATGTTTCTCAAGAAAATACGTATCTTGTTTGATGTCTTTCCATATGTTATGTATATTTTCATAGTCAACATCATATTTCAATCTATTATTTGCGAATAATTCATGGGTATTTGAGAACCTGGAAATAAGTGATTGAGAATCATCTAAAAAATGAACGCTATTCGTAAAATGTTTTGACCATTCTCGCGCCATTGTCTTTGCAAATGGGGTTCTCGGTTGAAGCAAATGACCATACATACCCAGTTCTTCCGTGGTTTCGCTGTTACCCACGATGAGTTCAAGATCAGTTGTAACGTCTTCGCTAATAGTATGTATATGTTTTTGTTCTAAATATGAAATAGGAAGTTTGAATGTGAGTGGGATTGCAGTTTCTACGCCGCTATCGGAATTAGTTGTCTCGTTCATATAGACAATGAAAAGAGAAACAAACAAAATATATTACGCAGTTTGTATAAGGTTGGAAAATTGAATTAAAGACCTGTTATATAATTAATGCATACAGACAACGATATTATGACAATGTACACGATTGAAGACATTAATAACATTTCACTTACAAAGTATTCATATACACTGGAAGCAGGTGTTACTGATGTAATACGCAAGTTAGGTGAGGAGTTTGGCGTTTCCATTGGAGATATCCGCCCGAGACAACTGCGCTCACCGGCATCATCGCAAGATATCTGGAAGAAACATGCAAGCGAACCATTCAAGGTGACGCAGTTTGACAAAAAGGAAGGACTTACAAAAAGTATTAGTGAGTTCAGACTTAATATGAATAAACTTTCGAATAAAAATTATGATTCCCTTTACGAAAAAATGATTATACTGATAGACGAAATATTGTCGGTGGAAGAGACGGAAGAAACGCCGATGGACGAACGCCACAAGCAAATTGTAAATTGTATATTTGATACAGCCAACAACAATCAGTTTTATGCTGAAATATATGCAAAACTATATAAATCTCTCATGGAAAAGTATGATTTTTGCAAAGAAATGGCCAGCACAATTATTCCAGTATACAATGACAGTCTACAAAACATTCGCTACATTGATCCAAATGAAGATTATGACGGGTTTTGTGCGGTGAATAAAGAAAATGAAAAGCGAAAGGCAAACTGGTCATTCATTATTCATTTGATGAAACAAGACATTCTGGAAATCGATGACTTGGTGAAAGTATTTGACAAAATGTGTGAAATTATAGATGCACAAATGGACGACGAAAAGATGTCATCAATTACAGACGAAATAACTGCAAATATATTTGTATTGATATCATCTGCAATGGATAATATGATGCAACTTGACGTATGGGCGAATATTTATGAGCGGATTCAGGCGTATTCAAAATATAAACATAAAGACCATCCTGGATTGTCAAGTCGCACGATTTTCAAATACATGGATATTGTGGACTTGGTAAAAAAACATTCAAAGTAAAAATACAGTATATGGCTGCAACTTTATTCGCATAATATAGTATACAACTATGGAGTCGGCTATTACAAAAGAAATAACTTATAAAAAGAGTAAACACTTGGACGACGAAGATATAGATCATTCATCGTTTGTGTATGATTACAATTTGCATAATGCAAATATTGAAATTGTATTGGGGAAAGAGAAGCATACGTATTCAAAGTATAATGTTGTATATTTCCCTATTTATTTAGTCGTTAATGAAAACATTATGGAGAAAATCGGAATATTTGAAATAGATAGCAACAACGTGATTTCGTCAATAGATGACGAAGGCGGTATTGATCTTAAGCAGGGACATCTATTATTTTTTATCGAGAAAGCTAGTCTCCATTCTATTATTGAAGAGGATAATACGGATAAAGAAGAACCGAGTGAAGAACGTAGCGAAGAACCCATCGATAATCAAGATGAGCCGCGCATGGAAGTAACTGAGTTAACCGACGACCCTACTCGCATTCATATCAATGAATTGAAAAAAACAAAGTCATCCGTTGTAGCTGAAAAAATCGTATCAGACGGTGTAGTGAGTGTAGACAGTGGGCATAAAGAACTTCCCATTTTACCAGAAGAAAATAAAACCGATTCCGAGCGGGAAAAGGCAGATTATAAAGACTTGATCCATAACAATTGGGTTGTAAAGTTTACACATAATAATAATTATAATATATTAGATAACGAAAACGGTAACGACAGCTTATTTGCGGTATTTCGCGATTCATTGAAGGAAAAGGGTATCCATACGACAGCGGACAAATTGCGCGCAACCATATCACAAGAAGCTACTCAAGAAATATACGAAAAATATAGAACAATTTATTTGAATTATATTGCAGAAATGCAAGAAATAGACCGTAAAATGAAAACGATGAAAGCAACGAACGTAATATTGAAAAAACGTTGCAACCAAACGAAAGGAACATTGGAAAAAGAAGAACACCAAAAGTTGCTAGACGAAGCGGCCGATTTGGAAAAGAAACACGCAGAAATAATTAAATTGAAACGACACGCTCGTCAATTATATAACCAAATGGCATTTATGGATAACATACATAGCTTCCAAGAGTTTCAAGAGTTCATATTATCAGGACAATACAAACCAGATGCTTGGGGAAAAGACATTTTAGAAAATGAGTTGAAAGTGAAATTGATTATATTATCGGAAGACGCATGCAAACAAGGCGACAACGGCGCGGTATTACAATGTGGAAAGAATATGATACAAAATGTGGATAAAAATGAGCCAGAGTATTATATTATCGTAACCGAAAGTAACCAGAACACATATCGAATAGTGTCATATAAGAATAAGAAATTATTGACATTCCGCGAAGTACCGTATGATATGAAGTCATTGGTTGTCAACAAGTGTTTAGAAGAAGACGCTGGAGAATATACACATATGAACGATTTTCGCAATTTCAAGACACGTTTAGGATTAGATCCAGAATTAGGACATACCCAACCAGACGAAGAAGAATACAAAAATAACGAATATTATTCAGGAGATGCGACATTAATGTTTCACGCAAAGTCTAGAGGTAAGGTTATACCGGGGAGGGGTGCTGGAGAAGATATAATATCCAACCGCGTTTCAGAGTTCAATGATTTACATTTACACCAAGACTGGCGTAGAAAGTTGGACGATTCGTGGGGAGCACCGATTACATTAGACAATAAAAAGTGGAATAGTGTATCTCATTTTGTTTTAGGTTCTCAATACAAAAAAGGATTTCCGGATTTTTATAACGAGTTTTCAATGGATAGTGGTAGCAAAATATCGTCAGATGTGGAGCTTGCGAAGTCCGCTGCAGGGAAGTCGGGAGAACACAACGGTAATGTATTGCGACCGGAAAACGTGAAGACTGATCCTGATTATTTTGAAATAGGTGTAAACATTCCGCATGATGTAGCAAGATTGAATGCATTGCGTGAAAAGTTTCATAATCATATAGAATTGCGAAGTATATTATCCAAGACGAGAGACGCGAAGCTATTACATTATGTGATTGGTGCACCCGCCGAAATAGATTTACCTTTAATGAAAGTAAGAAGCGAGGTGCGAGAACGTAGTGTCCCCGAAAATCTACAGAAAATTGATTAAAATATTGATAATCTATAACACTGCATAACTTAACAGTATTATAGATATAATGGCATCAGCAACTATCTTCAACAACATGACAAACACCGAAAATATGAAAAAAAACACGAACGACCAGGTCCAGGTAACCAGCCGCGATTTGTATCCGTTCGTCACCCGTAAGCCAGGAAGCCTGACGACAATGGAACTGTCTGAAGCGGACTGGACCAGCATTTACATTCCCTGTATCACAAACAATTTGCGTTTGGTTCAAAACAATGGAGAAGCGTTGCACTTCTATCCAAAATATTTGAAAGGGTTTCTGGAGCAAACTCTATGCATTGGTAAGGTAAAGAGAATTGATTTCGTAGATCGTTTTCCAGAAAAGTCGCGCGTTCCAGTGAAAGGAGCATTCGTGCATTTCGAGTGTTGGTATGACACTGATATGGCACATTATATCCGCAATAGCATGAACGACGGAAATGGACGCATGAAACTATCAGAGTATACAATTGAAACAACAACAGATGCCATGTGTGCGGGCAGATTTGTTCGCTATAGGCACTCTTCTGATGATATGCCGATTGGGTTTATGGAGTTCCGCATCAATTATAAACCGATTAGTGATGTGGAAATGGACGTGAACGTTCATCAAGTCTGCGCCGAAAATCAGAAACTCAAGCTGATTGTTGCGGACCGAGACGAGGAAATCGTAAAACTAAGAAAACTTCTAGCCCGCTATGATATCGATGTGAAGGAAGAATAACTAAATATAGTGCATGTACGAACTAATAACTAAAAATATAGAAAAATTGTCCCTTTAACACAGGGTGAGAGTGTTTTTTTATCGCATTTCGTATGAAACCATGCGAAGTGTATTTCGTAAAAATAGTGGACCATCTGCCACAATATTTTGTTTTGAGCGTATGTTTTGCAAAAGAATTGGGTCTTCGATGTGCATGAGTATCAATTCAACAAACGAAAATAATGAAGAATTGACATTTACATTTCGGTCATCGAACCGTATAGAGCGTGAATTATTGCTACACCATTGAATAAAAGTGGGGAAGTTGGATATCGCTACCAGTTTAAAAAAATGGTAAGACAATATCGGAGTTTGTTCTGTGTACTCGTTTGGCACGGTTACGCGTTCTTTTTCGGCGACGATATTCAATTTGTTAAATATTTTGTAACATTGATATGTAGCAAAACAAATCTCATTTTTCATACACCTTGAGAACACGTGTAAAACTTGTTTGAAATGCGCGTTAAAAGACGGTATTAGATTGACAGAATAAAACGACACAAATAAACAGTTTATTATAGTAGCCCACGTTTCTGCATAACACTCACATAGTTTATAGTCATTGTTTGTATTGAAATAAGTGTTGAGATGTTCATTCGTAATAGTATCACCGTAGCCAGAAAAATCTAACCCGAAATAATGGAAGGATTCGTGTATGAGTGTTTTGAACCATTCTTCTTTGCGATAAATAACAATATAGTTGTTGTTTCTACATGGATATGTATACGCACTATTGATATGTTCTCTATCAATACTATTATTAGATGTAGGTATTGTTTTATTCATATCAGTTAAAAATAAATGAAGAGTGATATTCTTCGAACAAGTAGTATTACCATATTTACGGACGACATCAAACCATATATACGCTAATCTAACAATATTATTGATGTTTTTCGTATTATAGTGATAAATATGTAACTGAACAATAGAATCGTCTAATGCAAACTGCAGTGATGACACTGCGGTATCTTTGTTTTGAATATAATCACGGATAATGGATGGCGATGCATCGTATATTTCACGATTGATGCCGGCACTGGGAACAGTATCTATTTTAGACAATATATAGTTTGAATTAATATTCCAAAGTGCGGAGGCAATGTGTATTCTTATGACGATTAATTTCAATAATAGAGAACTAGGTATAGTAAGAACGGTATTGTGAATGCGCGAAGATTTGGATAAACTTTTATCAATGAACGTTTGTATTTGTTGCGACTTGTTAGTTAACATATATTGGGTTGTAATATGATGATAAAATATACTGTAAAAAATTGATTGTTCAGCCGCGTATATATAACGGTTAAATAATTAAATAATAACAATGGGTGTGAAACAACTAAACCGTTTTCTCAAGGACAACTGCAGCAAGTATTCAATTGCCCAACAGCATTTATCCTTATACAAAGGACAGCGCATGGTCATAGATACCAGTATATTCATGTACAAGTTCATAACAGAGAAGTCATTGTTAGAACAAATGTATAATCTGATATCCATATTACGGGATAATAATATTCAACCGTTGTTTGTATTTGATGGGAAACCTCCTCCAGAAAAGATGGAGATTCTAAGACAGCGACGCGAAACTAGGTGGAATGCAAAGCAAGAGTTCAATCAATTACATGACAAATTACAGATGTTGAATACTGATAAAGATGAAACCGCTATTCGAAACAAAATGAATGCGTTAGAAACAAAAATGGTAAGAATAAAAGACGACGACATTAACAAAGTGAAATCACTCATGGACGCATATGGTGTAATGTATTACGATGCAAAGGGCGAGTCCGACGATGTATGTGCATTTATGGTTAAAAATGGAATAGCTGACGTATGTTTGAGCGACGATATGGATATGTTCCTGTATGGAATACCATGTATTATTAGAAACATAAGCATGTTACACCATACCGCGATTGGGTATGATTACAATAAGATCTTGGAAGAATTGGAAATGACCGACCGAGAGTTTCGCGAAATAATGATATTATCAGGTAGCGATTATGGTATGGAAGACCATACGAGCATTCATAGGACGATCGAATGGTTTTATAAATATCGTAAGCATATAACAGATGAGACATGCGAATGCACCACATTTTATGATTGGTTGGTCGCAAATACCGAGTATGTCAATGATATAGATAAATTGAATAAAATATATGATTTATATGAATTGAAAAATACGAGTGTATTTGACGAATTGCAAAATATGGAAATAAAATTGAAAGAACCGTGTATGATAAAGCTGAAATATATTCTATATGATGTAGGATTTATATTTTAGTTGTATCAGAAATTAGATATGTAATAAAATCGGAATGAAAACAATGGTTAACAAACATGCGATTTTTTATTGTCACATCTGCCCAAATAGTATAATTCGTTTCCTTTATATTTCTGAAAAATGTTTCTTCCTCGCAAATAATTTTGTTATCAATGATAGCACTAATAAAAAATGTATATGTTGGAAAATCGCAATAAGGCGTATCATATCTCAATACTTGGTCCAAATCCGCCATTCGGTTGAGAACGTCGACTGACACTAATAATAAATTGGTAGATATCATGTTTACTTGCATCAGGTTTTTTGAAACAACCACTTCAATGCTGGCATTTCCATAATTCACTTTATGGTTTGTCAAAATACTAGATATATTGTATTCGTTTTCTTTGGGATTTTCCATGTATTGTGTGAGTTTATCACTATTTTTTGTAATACGCCCCCAGTTATACGAAGGTTCTGGGCACACTACACCGCATACTCGTTTATCTGCTACAATTAGCTTCAAAATATCAGTTGGTTCCCATTCCACATTGGAGTCTATATATAATACGTGTGTATATTCTGGTCGATGTATAGCAAATGAAAATGCTTCATTCATAGTAGTATATTTGTTGTTTTTGAAGTCAGTACACACAATCGCGTGTTTTATATTTTTTTCTAGCAATAGCAGCTGGGTAGAAAGTAACGTCCTTACATATGATGAATGATAAGCATTGTCTATACCGGCTGTTATGATACATAGACAAATATCGTTATTTTGCTTGTAACTATCGAATAGTCGGTGAATATCTAGTTCTTGTGCAGGTTGCATGCTGTAATAATACATAGGGTATTGTTTTTATGTTAGTTTACACAATTGGACTTTTACCATCGATTATGAAAAGTATTTGAAAAAATATGAATACATAAAGAAATATTTGATTTGCTTATGTATTAGTTGTTAGGACATTTGTTATGTAATTAGGCGGTAGCCTTAACCGACTTGGCGAAGTGGTGCTTCAAGTAACGCTGAAGGTTGAAGTAGTGGAGCTCGTTCGCCTTGGGGTCCTTGTCGTAGTTGAGGAGCTTGACAAGCTTGGCATCGGGGTGGATGATGCGGCCATTGTCCTTGTCCTGAAGATTGTGTGCGCGAATGTATTCGGTGATCTCCTTGCTGGCCTGAGTGCGGGACATCTCAGTTCCAATCTCCTTGCCGAGGAACTTGGCAAGCTCGTCGCTGATGCGGGTGGGCATCACGAAACCAGTGGGCTTACGCTCGCTGTTAGACTTGCGCTTCTTGCCGGCAGCCTTGGCTGCGTTCTTCATCTCGCGGGCGATGGCCTTCTCAAGGGTCTTGAAATCGGTCTTCACGTTGGAGAAGAGGGTGGTAAGCTGCTGAAGCTTGGCGGAGAACTCAGTCATCTTAAGGGCAGTAGATGGCTGCTCACCGGGTTCTGCGACGGTGACCTCGTTGACGGGCTCGGCCTTGGCAGGAGCCTCCACTGGGGCTTCCTTGGGGACAGACTTGGTAGTCTTCTTGGTGGGCTTGGGGGTAGTTGCTTTTTCGGATGACTTGGACGCTCTAACCATTCTTGGTAATATACATAGTAATAGGGGTTCTTTTTAAGTGTTTTACACCCATTATATATATTATTGGTTATTGTAAGGTCATGTATGGTAATATAATTGAGTTCAAACTACCAAAATGTTTTAGGAAGACTATGCCACCGATTCATACAGCCATGGGAGAACTTCTCTAGCGGGTTGTGAGACCAGAGTAAGTGCGGATAATGCATGCATTGTTCCAATTTTTCGTATTTCAATATCAATTCCACAATACACAAAGTTCTCAAGAACAATAAGACACATTTTTTTTGCATTATCATAGGTGATATCATTTACAGACCGAGACCGTTCTACTATACCATCAAACGGATTATAAAACGGACAAATACGTCTTTGTAAATCATATGGTATTCGAGAACTAAAGGCCCATGTCTCGTATAACATGCGGTATAACATAATATATTGTCTTCGGGTAAGCTCATTGAACCATTCTGCATTCGTATAATTACCCAGTGAATCTATTTCCATAAATAAGTTTTGTATACGGGTTTCAACGTTTTCTTCTCTCATGCGAGAAATGCGGTTTAGTTGATCTAATTGACCACTATTTTGTATGGCGGTATAATTAACGCGTGGGCGGTACTGATTGAAGTTACTCACAATAACACGCGGTCTGGGGCGAGCATATTGTCTAAATCTTACGGTTCTTGATACATAGATATCATTATCTTTACGGAACGCACTGTGTATGATACATGTAATGTTGTATGTTAATATGATATCATTTGTCACCTTTTTGCAAATGACTGCGCGGGTATATGGGTTCATAATTTCACTATTATGACTGTTTTTAAGAATGCCGATTAATGTTGATATATCAAACCCGTATATTTGACCCTTATCATCATAACTATAAAATTGAACGTGTTCTATTTCATCGAGCGGCTCTAGTGTAACCGGGTCAGTAGCATTCACACAGATTTCTCGGTTAGATGAAGCGGGTCCTCTCTTTCTAAAGAATATTCGGCCCATATGTTTTCTATAACAATGTTGAACCTTTATGGCACCGGATATTTGTTTCATGTGTTCATTTATTCTTGTCACTAGAACCCCCTTTGTTCCCGATATTCGTAGCCCTTCTTTGCGGCATATATCTTTTAGTTCGGGTATTTTGTATTTTGAAATGACTATATTCTCTTGTAAATATGACGCATATGAGAACTCTGGTTGTGCGATCTTTGCATATTTTCGTTTCTTTGGTGGCTTATTATCCGTATTGTGAGTAGTGATTTCATTTTCCATATACAATATCCGAATATAACTCCAATTGAATATACCGTATAAAAACTTTTATGTCGTTTTCCTAAACCTTCTTATTTGTATGCAGAGAATATTGACATATACTTGTCATGAGAACACGATGTTTGCTAATACTTTAGAAAATTGATTTAAAGACGTGGCTCTAGTATAACTCATAACCAGCAGCACAGATATATATAATGTCGTCTTCTACTCTCGTCATCGAACCTACCACCTGGGAGCCTTCCAGTATCCGCTACATGCAGCCTCGCGTAAATGAGCGCGGCGGAAAGTCTATCAGCATTATCAGCACCCAATCAAATCGCTCACTACATGTGTCTACTCCTCTTCTCATGACGTGGGGTATTTCAGATTTCGTGAACGACCAGGGCGAATCAGACGGTAAGTATAGCATGTCCCTTGTTTTCCCTAATGAAGATTATTCCACAGCCGCTTCTCGCGACTTTCTTGATAAATTGAAAAAGTTTGAAAACCAGATTCTGGACGATGCTGTTAAATACAGTGAAGTCTGGTTTGGTGAAGAAATGTCTCGCGAAGTAGCAAAGCATACATTCTTCCCTTTCTTGAAATATTCTAAGGATAAGCTTACCAAGAAGGTAGACTATACAAGACCTCCAACTCTTCGTGCAAAGGTTCCTTGCTACAACAATAAGTGGTCGGTTGAAGTATATGATACCCAAGGTGATCGTCTATTCCCTTGCGAAAATGAAAATATGTCCCCTCTTGATTTTGTCCCCAAGAAGAGCAACGTAGCATGTGTTCTTCAGTGCGGAGGACTTTGGTTCGGCGGTAAAGGTTGGGGTATCACATGGAAGCTCAATCAATGTGTTGTGAAGCCATCAGAAATCCAGAGTGTGTTTGGTAAGTGTCACATTCAGTTGTCAAGTGAAGACATCAAGACAATGAGCGCCCCTATTGTTACCGCCGACGACGCATCTGATGATGAGAAGCCAATTGAACAACCAGTAAAGGTTGAGACCGCAGTGGAAGACAGCGATGAGGAGGAGCCCGAGCAAGAGCAAGAGCCCGAGCCTGAGCCAAAGCCAGAGCCAGTCAAGAAGAAGGTTGTCAAGAAGAAGACAGTCAAGAAAGTCGCCGCATAGAATGAGTAATATTAGAATATTAGACATTCAGTAGTTAGGATATTATTTTAACCCGTATATAAACAAACCCTTTTTTTGCGTTATTGTAAATATGCTTCGTGTCAATTATTGGAATACCCATATTTTGAAATATGAGTATTTGCTCTTTTTTCATATATAATGAACTTACTCGAATACGGATACCAGGTATCTCGTCGACAGTAAGTATTTCTTCATTCCATATTTCTGATAATTCAAATACTTTTTCCAAGTGGATATTGTTGTATTCATCAATATGCATGTTGTTTGGTAGGGTTGGAAAGCACTTGACAATAAGATCGCCACCACTCGTATCATATACAAGTTCTTCGTGCCACAGTGGTATTACAAAGCCCTCGTTATTATGTGATAATTTGTATAAATTACTGTCCAAGAGGTCTTGCAATGAAGGGTTCAAAATAACACATTCGTCCTTACTATGCTTCGACAGTATAATATTGTTTAATTTGTTTGCAAACTCCTGACTAATATGAAACGTTTCACGGTGTTTGCATAAAAGGTTGTATATTTTTAACAACATGGTTTTTTCTAGCCCCTCCAATGCAGATAATGCTTTCGTCTCACACAATGATGTAATTTTTCGGAAAATAGCACATAATATAATATTATCGGTTTCGCCATTTAATAACGACGTCAAACAATTATACAATACACTGGAATAATTCATTTCGGTTCGCGCGTCATCGGTATATCCTTCATGTTGTAATAAAAACTCATATGAATCGTGTACTTCTTGAAACAGCTCCGCTGCATTTACACACTTGTTCTTGTCGGGGTGATATTCGAGCGCTTTCAGTTTATATTTTTTACGTATTAATTCTTCAAATACTTTTTCCGATGGATCTATGTCTAGAACTTTACATGCTTTACTATAATTCATTATACCCCTGCAGTTTATTTACCATATACAGTAATATACTCTCTAAATGATATATGGGTCGATAGTTATTGTTATAATATTTGAAAAAGGGGTATGTTTGTTGCATAATATCAGTTATTCCGTCTGCATTCAGTAACTTGTTTTCGGTAATATGAGTTATAATATACAAAATTACTTCATGAATATCCAAGTGATATGTCAAAATGTTATATATGTCGTCTCGAAACTCCATAAAATTAAACGGGGCATTTGCGTGTATAGAATGCACTTTTCGTAGAACTTGATCACATACTATATTAAATATGTCATTCGGTAATACTTGGGTTTGAAGTTCACCATTCACCTCCCTAACCAACAATGGAAATGAACGGGTCTCTTTGATATTTGTAATTTCACATGGTGATATTGTGCTGAATATATAATCAATGTCACTGTTATCCGATACACTATAATCGGGTACACTATAATCGGCTTCATTATTATCGGTTTGTATTTTATTTTTTGAATGTGCAATTCTCTCTACAAACGTTTCGGGGGCATTTGTATCACTGTATAGATTATCGTTATTCTTAGTTATATGAATATAGTCAGTTTTCGATGGACGCTTTACATTCAACACCGAGAATGCATGCCGTATGTTGTTTGGTATAAAACTAATATGTTCTGTTATTATGAAAAATATTATACGGATATTGGTTTGTGAATGATTGTAATGCTGTATGTAACTATAAAATGTTTCTAACAACTCGGAATGTATCATATGAAAGTTTTTACACACAATAATCCCAACTTTACTCTGTTTCACATTGACAATATCTATAATTTGCGAAAATATTTCGTTCCATAGCTGTTTTGAATTGCATCCCAACATAGCCATATCTATTTCATAATGTATATCACTTATACGATATTTGTATTGTTGCTTGTCTGTAATCGCGGTAATACGTTTATCATATTTTAATTCGCTTTGACTATATTTATTTATAATGCGGAGAACCTGAGTATATTTTCCAGTCCCAGATGCACCATAAATCATGAGATTATTCAAATAATGTATGTCTTCAGGTAAATTGTCGATAAAACCATCTATTTCAGGATGCATATTATATGTAGTTGCTGCCTGAACGTAGTCTTCATAACTTGTTTCGTAATATTTCATATATGTAGTATAGAGAACATACCACATATATTTATGTGTTTTTGAACGTAATCTTATTTTGTTGTTGCAAAACGAGGCAAATCTAAAAATCCAATCGAGTCTGCGTACATATGGTTTGCCTTGGTAAGAGTGTATAGTGATAAACAGATGAATACTATTTTGATTCCGGTTCTTATATTAGACACGCTTTCGTGTCCTTGGTCAGTCATATAGTTCTTGAAAAATATATACGGTAATACCACGATTGCTGATAATATAATATTCACAATCAACTCAAATACATGGCCGTAAAAACTATCCGCATATTTCTTTGGCAATCTTAGTTCTTCTCCGGTTCTCATACCTTGTGTTTGAAATGTTGTAGAAATAGGTATTATCATAGTGCTGAATGCAAGCGCAAATAACACAAGTGATATTATAATACAAGCATGTGGGAAATATGTGAGAACATTTCCGCGAGTAATGGAAAAGAAACTGCCTATAACCGATAAAATCCATAATCCATTTATATTGGGCATTAAATATGTCATTATTGCTTGTAGTCCCAAGAACCCGTATAGCCTTACAAATAATATTCCTTCACTTATTTTTGCAATGCCAAACGACGTAATCACATTTATTAACGCAATTATCATTAATGATGGAAAGAATAGAGAACGTAGTTGTAACAAGTTGAAAAATAAAACATATAATCCCACGATAATAAATGAAATCCCTTTATCGGTTGAGAATGCATCAACTAAAGCCTTTATTATTGATTCCATTGTTATAATAACATTATATTTTCTTATGTGAACTCGATGTTGTATGTATCTTGTAGCCATGTTAACATATCATCTTCAGAACTATTCAAAAACCCATGCGGACATTTCTTAATATTAAAAAAAGATGGCTTTTTCATTTTTGGAGTTTGATGAAACACATAGGCTCCATGTTTACCGCGTCGTACCGATGTATACGCATTCAGTTCACGTAAAATATTCATATGTTTGGGTTTTTCTATTAGTGATATAACGTCTTCTTTGTCATACTCATCAAACTCTTTATTGATAGTTTTCATTGAGAACGTATTTCCATCGTAACTTGCATAAATACCATATGGACCACGTTTTAATAATATAGGTTTATCCTTATGTTCTCCCAATGAACGTTCTACATAGTCTCGTAATTCTTCTACACTATACTTTCCCTCTTTCATACGGGCGAAATCAACATTTATACTTTTTTTTACGGGTATATATTCAATATTTCCGGTTTCAGTTGTATGCTGTATAACTGGACCATACTTTTCGATCATGTAAATGTATCCGGGTTCGATAGGATACGTTTGTTTGGTGAGGTTATTCAAGTCAGCAGACATAAGTTTGATATCTTGATAGCAGTTTCTACATAAGTCTTGCCACTTTGTATCGGAATTATTGACAATATCGTCTAGTTTATCTTCCATGGTTCTCGTATAGTCATATGAAAATAGATTTTCAAAATGAGAAACTAGAAACTCCAGTGCCAATGCCCCTACGTCTTGTATTACCAATTTGTTCTTTTCGTTACCGAATACCTTTTCAGTAGTGTTTTTTTCTATTTGAGAACCACTTAATTTGTATTCGTTACAATTATGCGTTTCCCCTTTAATATCAGTAACAAGAACATAGCCTCGCTCCTTGATTGTCTCTACGATGCTCGCAAACGTAGACGGGCGTCCAATGCCTAACTCTTCTAACTTACGTATCAAACTAGACTCAGTATAATGTTTGTGCCCGGTATGAACGACCACCTCACTATTAATGCTGTGGTATTGGAGGGCATTGTCTGCATCAGCAACACTTCTATAGAACAAAAGTGTAGCGTTTACATCTTCGTCATCTTTTTCAAATACTTTTCTCCATCCGATAAATACTGGCACATTTACAATATTTGTATATTGTGTGTTTTCTGGTGCAGAAATGGTAATCTTATGTGACTTGTAACTAGCATCCGACATACAACTTTCGACAGTGTTTTTCCATATTAGATTATACAATGTTTGTAGTCTAGTATCATTACACGATCCAATGTCTCTTATTTTGATACTAGTTACACGTATTGCTTCATGCGGATTATTTTCATTTGATAGTTTAAGTTTTTCATCATTTCTTACGTATGAAGGAGAACCATATTCGGATATTATATATTCTTTTGCAGATTTTAAAAAGGTTTCGCTGTATTTTGTGCTTTCGGTTCTCATATATGTAATAAAACCATCTTGATATAATCGCTGACACACTTGCATTGTTGCGCTAGGTGAATATCCTAGTGTATTATTTGCAGTTTGTAGCAAGCGCGATGTGTGGAATGGAACTGGAGCAGACTTGATAAGGTCTTTCGGTTCTTGTAATTGTAATTTGTGAATATGTTTCTTTGATTTTTCTAGATGATTGAGAACCTGTTCTTCAGTTTTCATCTCTTTTGATAGCGAAAATGTAATCCGTTTTGTAAAAAACGTACCAGTTATTTTATGTGTTGCTTCTATTTCACGGACCTGCTTCTCATTATCATATACCAATCGCAATGCCGGGGTTTGACATCTACCAGCAGATAACGAGTTCTCCTTGTTGCGATATATATATTTCCATAAATAAGGTGATATTTTATATCCAACGATAACGTCGAGAACCTGACGGGCATGCTGTGCGTTTACTAATTTCATATTTATGCGAACGGGATTAACAATTGCAGTTTCAAGCGCGGGTTTGGTCACTTCGTGAAATATTATGCGCTTGGTGTTCTCAATTGATAGACCAAATATATCACAAATATGCCATGCTATCGCTTCGCCTTCTCTGTCGTCGTCAGAACCCAAAAATATACAATCTGGGGAGAACTTTTCAATGACAGCACCTAATATTTTTATATGAGCTTTCTTTTCCGATATTTCAGAAAAAGTGGGCTTAAACGTGCTTTTCGTATCTACCGACCGTAACCCGTTCAAACAACGTAAATGACCTTTCGTTGCTACACAACAGTAATTTACTCCAAGATATGTTTCTATTTTACTACACTTCGACGGCGATTCTACAATAATTAAATATTTTGCCGTAGTTAGATTATGACTATACACACTTGTCGGTTTATTTGCATATGTTGTCTTTTTCGCATACTTATATTTTGGCGGCATATAACAGTACTAACAAATAGTCTCTAAATGTATAATTGTAAATGTAATAGATACTGTCGCTCATATAATATAGCTTAGTCATGAAACGTATTAAATTAATCGTAGAAAACCGACAATATACATCATGGAAGTTTTGCGACCCATTAGACTTTTCTACGATTTCAATTGATGAAACCCACGCATTGAAAATGATTGACCCACTGAAAGAAAAACATTTTATGGATGATGTATTTGAAATACGTGATATCGGAACACCTACCGAGAATATTTCATTCATACACTCCATGATCCGGTCGGGTATAACGATTGCGGGTATTCTACAATTAGATAACAATAGAACATATGGTAGAGATGTGAAAAACCGACTGCTATATAAATGTATACCTGATGATATTCATTTACCACACTTTTTAGTTCCGTACGATATCAAGCAAAAGTTCTCAAAGGCACACAAAAATAAATATATTGTGTTTTCGTTTTCAAGTTGGGATAAGGTTCATCCTATCGGAATTATTCGCGAAACATTGGGAGACGTAGACAACTTGGACATGTTCTACGAATATCAGTTATATTGTAAGCGGGTTCATGTGTCATTGACCGAGTTTTCAAATAAAACACGAGTATCATTGAGAGAAAAGACAAACGACGATTATATCAAGCAAATTGAAAATAATCCAAAGTTCAATATTATCGATAGACGTTCCGATTACGTATTCACCGTTGACCCAAAGAACAGTGGGGATTTGGACGACGGACTTAGTATTATAGAAATGTATAATGATTTGGGCGAACAAATCGGTTGGAAAGTATCGGTCTATATTGCAAACATATACGTGTGGCTCGAGACGCTTGGTTTATGGAATGCATTCAGTAAGAGAGTGTCTAGTATATATTTACCAGACCGAAAGCGACCTATGTTACCAACTGTATTGTCTGACAATTTATGTAGTCTCAGACAAAATACTGACCGGTTTGTTGTAGCGACTGATTTCTTTTTTGATTGTAATGGGGCAATGAATGGAAATATTCAATACCATAACGCAGTCATTCATGTTTCACATAATTATGCTTACGAAGAAAGTAAAATGACAAAGTACGATGTTTGTTATAAGAAATTGTTTGCATTGTCTGAACTCATGGATAAAAGCGTTCGTAATAGTCACGATTTGGTGTCATTTTGGATGGTGCAATTGAACGCGTATACTGGATTATCAATGATGGGATTGAAAACAGGCATTTTTCGGTCTGTTACATTCAATGTTAATGAAAAAAATACTGTATTGGACGATGACATTACCGAGGACTGCGCACGGATTATACGAACATGGAATAATACTACAGGGCATTATTTAATGTTTGACGATAAAACCGACTTGAACCACGAACTTATGAATATAACATCATTCAAAAAAAATAGTATTGCTACTAACAAAATAAAGGCGTATATACATATTTCCAGTCCGATTCGTAGGTTAGTTGATTTATTGAACCAAATGATATTACTCGATACGCAGAAAATGATAACCGAACGAAGCGACGATGCAACCAACTTCTATAACGGGTGGGTAGAACAATTGGAATATATCAACCGTTCTATGAGATTAATACGTAAAGTGCAAGTCGACTGTGAAGTAGTTCGGAGATGCTTTGACGATGATACCATTACGCGCGACTTACATAGAGGTATAGTGTTTGATAAGATCGTGAAAAATAATGGTCTGATTTGTTATATGGTATATTTGGAAGATATAAAATTGTTGTCGCGAATAACGACTACGATAGATATGCCGAACAACACATATGCAACATTTAACGTGTTTCTATTTGAAGACGAAGATAAGGTGAGACGTAAGATTAGACTGTCTCTAATATAATGGTTGTATGTCTTCCAAAAAGAATCTTGTAAAACGACTTATAAAGATTATCGTTTAGTATTGTATAACGTATAGTTGATTATGTTGAGTTTTTTAGTGTGTGCAATGCTTAGTGTTTCTTCTGCAAGCTTAGTAGAACGTTTTGAGTCGTGGGTTGAAGAGTTTGAAATGCGTTTTGATAATGGTGAGCATAGAAAGAACGTGTTCTCGAAATGGCTATCCAATGACCGTTTTATTGAGATGGTAAATGCTGGAAACCGAACGTATTCTTTGGGGCATAATCATTTTTCAGGTATGGACGTTGATGACTTCCGTGAGTATTTGAACCGTTCGGGTGCTATGTCTGGTGATGTAGAATCGTCCGACGAGCATATAGTTGGTGCGAGCAGCCCAGATGCGGTTGACTGGGTTTCGAAGGGCGCGGTCACCCCTGTGAAGGACCAAGGACAATGTGGTTCGTGCTGGAGTTTCTCCACTACTGGAGCACTCGAGGGTGCTTATTACATCAAGTACCATGACCTTGTTTCGTTTTCTGAGCAACAGTTGGTTGATTGTGATACGTTTTCTAACGGTGGACGCGACCACGGTTGCAATGGTGGATTGATGGATAATGCGTTTAACTGGATCGATAAGAACGGTGGTCTTTGCACAGAGCAGGATTATCCGTATGTGTCTGGAACCACGATGACTTCGGGTAGCTGCAGTGATACTTGTGAGTTGGTTGATAACAGTAAGGTCCATAGCCATGTAGATGTTAAGCCTTCTGATAGTTCTATGATGTCCGCTCTTGCGCAACAGCCAGTTTCAATTGCAATCCAGGCCGATCAGCGTGAGTTCCAACTATACAAGTCTGGTGTATTTACTGAGGCATGTGGTACAAACCTAGATCATGGTGTTCTAGCTGTCGGGTATGGCTCCATGAATGGTGAGGATTATTATAGAGTGAAGAACTCATGGAGTTCGACATGGGGAGATAAGGGATACATTTATCTGGGAAGAGGCAGTCAGTATAATAATGGAAAAGGTCAGTGTGGTATGTTGATGCAAGCCAGTTACCCGGTTCTATAAAAAACCATTTGATGAAAATGTGTAAGAATAAATATTTTTATGCATTTTCAGATTTCGTCGATGTCTATTTCGTCTTCTTCGTCCTCTAAATCCTCTATTCTCATGGGTTTTACATCTGGTTCAATTGTGATACCCGAATCATCCGCGTATTCTATCATATTATCTAAACCCGATTCAGAATTGTTTATAATTGTTTGGAATAAAGTAAAATGAAATAATTGAATGATGGACTGTGTAATATTAGGATTAAAAACGTG
>ERZ887851.1325-NODE-1325-length-21535-cov-35.412430_pt1 | contig 21535 bp, 19 predicted proteins | sample MGYA00521100_ERZ887851 | MGnify/ENA primary metagenome ERZ887851 (study PRJEB32303, sample SAMEA104408602) | aquatic metagenome | biome: Brackish water; feature: Pelagic; material: water | place: Baltic Sea | collected 2014-06-06T16:11:00 | depth 11,444 m ... | reverse complement strand
ATACCACCGGTTTTTCCTCTTACCCTTGAAAGGGGGTCTTGAGTGTCTCTGGTACCTACCCTCATCCAAGGGGGGCACTTAAAAATTCCGTTTCCTTTTGAGTAGGCTTGAGAGAGTAACTCTGTCATCCCATATTCACTGTGTATTGTTTCTACCCCAAATCCTTTAGAGAGTTTTTCGTGTAAGCCCTGTTTAATAAGTTCTTTTCTGCGCCCTTTCATGCCGCCAGTTTCCATAATGATAGTATGCTCTAGCTTAAAAGTGTGCGCTTCTATAAGGTCTAAAAGAGCGTAAGAAACCCCTAATAACAGTGTTTTTTTATTTTGTAGCTCTAGCGCTTTTATGGTACTGGCCAATGCATCTAGATTGTCTAGATAAAACCCGCTTTTAGGCTGTTTGCTCATGGCAATAAGCATATCTACCATATAAACCAGTGAAGAGCCACCACTTTCAAGATAGCTTGGTAAAAGCGCTAGTATGGTATAGTCTTCTATTGGGCCATATTGTTGTTTAAAGGCTGTTGTAAAACTAGTTTTGTATAGTTTTAAATCTGCCACATAATGTTTGCTAGTTGTATTTGATGTGGTTCCACTGCTAGTAAATATTTTTTCTGCAACACAATTATTTGCTAAAATAGGCTGTTGCTTAAAAAAAGTAATGGGTAGAAATGGGATATCACTAATTTTTAAAACCTTGTGTGGGTTTACCTTTAAAAGATCACAATAGGTCTTGTATATAGTAAGGTGCTCATACTGAAATTTGAAAATTTGAAGTGCTTTTTTTTCAAATTCTAGTTGTGTTTGTATGTTGAAAACGGGTATAATTGGCATTTTAAAATTTCCGAAGTGACCCCTCAAAAGTACACAATAATATTAGGTAAAGGATCTTTTTCTGTAAAGCTACTAAAAATAAAAAGAGGCTGTCTTATGTGAAAGACAGCCTCTTTAATTACAATGAAATTTGTGCTTATTCTACAATCAATTTTGTAGTTGTAATTGCGCCGTTTTGCACCGCTTTTACAATGTACATTCCAGAGGTTAAGCTTTGGATGTTTACACGATTTGCATTTTCTGTGGTAAGTACTTGTTTTCCAAGAATGTCAAAAATTTGTAAAGACATAGGGCTATTGCTAGCTCCTTTTACTTGGATGAAAGTGTTTGCTGGGTTAGGTGTCATCACAAAACCTTCGATGGTGTTGTCATTAGCCCCTAAGTCATTTGCAAAATCAGAAAGGCTTCTTGCAGTAATATAGTAGCTACCATCGTTACGCTCTGTAATAATACCAGCGACTACTGTGGTGTTACTTGTTGGTACATCTGCATCAATGTAGTCTGCGTCATAGAAAGATGTTCTAAATGTATAATCTCCACTTTGAGTGAGCATTTGATACTCTGTTCCTACAATCCAAGTTGGGTTTGTAGCAGCGTCAATAACTGCATACTCAAAGATGCGCACATACTCAGACTCATAATTGTTTGGATTTGCATTTAAATCTGAAGCCAGTACAGACTGCGCTACTATTGCATTGCCAGTAGAAGAAGCAGAAATATTCATTGTTGGTCTAAACTGCATCATTCCTCCAAATTCATCCAGTGTTCCAGTAAGGCCAGTTATACCATCACCTGCAACAAGAGCAGAAGTTATAATTCCACTGTTGTCATCAATTAAAATTGCAGCAGTACCATCTTCAATAAATTTTTGATTTCTAAACCCTTGCACAAAAGTAACAACTGCCTCACCGTTTAATGTATAATCATTACCAATGGTACCAGCTCTTAATTCAGCAATTGTATTTACTGTAGATCCTGGCTCACATGATGGTGAGTTAATTGTGTTTGATATGTCGCAATTTTCGCTCGTTAAACTGTAGGTAAAATCTACTCCTTCATTCACGCCAGAGATTGTAATTTCTCCAGATGCGCTTGATGATGGATTATCTCCACTAACAGTTCCTTGTGATGCTGTAAAAGTATATGTTGCTGTACCGCCACCTGTAAAGCCTAGGGTAGAGGTGTAAGTGTCTACGCCAGATGTTACCATGTCACAAGTAACACTTACAACAAAAAGACTTATTGGACATGCAGAAGAACAATCTATATTTGATGCTCTTGGAGTAGGGGTTCCTGTACAAAAACCATTTGTTGAAGCATCAAACTGAAGAGACTCAACATCCTTCAAACCGTTTTGATTCTCATCCCACTGCGTGGTTTGATTTAATCCAGCCAAAAGTTCTAAATCATCATCATCACTCGTACCGTAAACAACAGCGTCTACAAGACCACTGCTTGTAACTGAAGTTCCGTCAGGAAAGTTTGCTGCATCTGCTGAGTAAATAGCAATTGCATCTGCTCCGTTTTGAATAGTGTTATCTGGTCCCATAATGATATCTGCTCCAGGGAAAAGATCACTTCCAATAATAAAATATCCATTAGAGTCAGAAGAAAACCCTGTAAGGTCTAGGGTTCTGTAACTTTGATCACTGTTACCATTATAAAATACAACGATGTACCCATTTAAAGATTGGTTTGAAGATTCAGTAAGAATCTCAAGAAACTCCATATCATCGGTGCTAGTTTGATCTGCATCAATCTCCACGATTTTAATATTTTGTGCAATAGTTAGGGTTGCAAATAGCATTGCAACTAATAGCGTAATTTTTTTCATTATTGTTAGGTTTTAAATTTTGAGTAAATATACTCATTTAGAGCCCTTTCATAAAAATAATTACAATAATTTAACCGTAGCTTAATATTTGTGTCTTTATTAGTATATATCTTTAAAGAATAATAAATTTACAGTAACTAAATACGCACACTACTTTACAGGATGAAAAAAAAAGACACTACAATATTACTCGTTGATGACGAGCTAGATATTCTAGAAATCATTGGGTATAATTTATCTGGAGAGGGCTATAATGTAGTTACTGCTCAAAATGGTGTTGAGGCTATTAAAAAAGCTAAAAAACACAAACCAGAACTTATAATACTGGATGTAATGATGCCAGAAATGGACGGTATTGAGGCTTGTGAAAAGTTACGGTTAATTCCAGAGTTGTCTGAGACAGTTATTACATTTCTTACAGCACGTGGCGAAGACTATTCTCAAGTTGCAGGTTTTGAGGCTGGGGCAGATGATTATATTACAAAACCAATCAAGCCTAAGGTGCTCACCAGTAAGGTGAAATCTTTACTGCGCAGGTTTAAAACCCAAGATGATTCACAACAAATACTTAAACTGGGTAATATAACCATTAACAGAGAGGAGTATAAAATCTTTGTAGATACCCAAGAAATGGTTTTGCCTAGAAAAGAATTTGAGCTGCTATCTTTGTTAGCATCAAAACCAGGTAAGGTGTTTAAAAGAGAAGACATTTTAGATCGTGTTTGGGGTAATGATGTTGTAGTTGGCGGCAGAACTATTGATGTACACATTCGTAAATTAAGAGAAAAAATAGGCGAACAAAAGTTTAAAACTATAAAAGGAGTAGGGTATAAGTTTGTGGAATAATGCTAAAAAAATTAAATAAAACATATCGATTTGCACTTCTTACCGCAGCCTATGCAAGCATTATTTCGATGCTTATCTTAGGGTTTTTTTCGCTGGTTATCTCTGGGTTTAATTTATCGCATATTTTTGTTTTTGGAATCAGCTTTTTTGGTATTTGTTTTGCCCTTATCCAATACAGATTAGAGCGGTTTATATACAAAAGAATTAAAAACATGTATGATGACATCTCCCTTTTAGATGCTACTTCTTTTAGCCAAAAGAGCATTTCTACAGACATGGAAACCCTAACGGCAGAAGTAGGTCGTTTTGCTGAAAACAAAAAAATTGAAATTGAAACCTTGAAGGTAAGAGAGAATTACCGCAAAGAGTTTATAGGTAATGTCTCTCATGAACTTAAAACCCCTCTGTTTACCGTACAGGGATATATTTTAACCTTACTTGATGGCGCCTACAAAGACAAGGCGGTACGTAAAAAATATTTAAAGAGAGCCAATAAAGGGGTAGAGCGATTACTGTATATCATCAAAGACCTTGATATGATTACTCAGCTAGAAGTTGGAGGCCTTACCCTGGAAAAAGAAAACTTTAATATCATCAAGCTTGTCAAAAACGTATTTGACTTGTCAGAAATGAAGGCCACTAAGAAAAATATTTCTCTGGTGTTTGACAAACACTATAAAGAGAGTATTAAAGTCTATGGGGACCAAGAGCGCATACAACAAGTGCTCTCCAATTTAATAGTTAATTCTATAAAGTACGGTAAAGACGATGGTACTACAGAAATTAGTGTAGAGCACCTTGTTAAAGATAAAGTAATTATTAGAGTTACAGACAATGGCGAAGGTATTAACAAGGAGCACTTACCTAGACTTTTTGAGCGTTTTTACAGGGTAGATAAAAGCGGCTCAAGAAAAGAGGGTGGCAGTGGTCTGGGGCTTTCGATAGTCAAGCACATTATAGATGCTCATCATGAAAATATATATGTAGAGAGCCAACACGGTATTGGTTCTGAGTTTTCCTTTACAATGCAGCTAAGCAGTTAAACCCTAAAATTGTTTTGCGCAAAAGGGTAAAACAAAAGTATTAATAATTGCCACTGGGGGATATTTCCTTAATTTTGCCAAAAACTAAAATTTTGGGAAGTAAAAACAAATTAAAACGATTTAGAGAGAACGATACTTTCTCTAATGTTGTACAACCCTCTAGGGCAGAGGCCGAATCTGACGGGCTGCTTTTAAAGGGAAATTGGAACAAATATTTTTTTAAAAATGACAATCCCATTGTCTTAGAATTGGGATGTGGTAAAGGAGAATATACTGTCAATCTTGCCAAGATGTATCCTAACAAAAACTTTTTGGGTGTAGATATTAAGGGTGCTCGTTTTTGGAGAGGCGCAAAAACCGCCCTTGAAGAAGGGTTGGATAATGTAGGTTTTTTAAGGACTCAAATAGAGCTTATAGACGGCCTTTTTGATCAAAATGAAGTAGACGAAATTTGGATAACATTTCCAGATCCGCAAATAAAATACAAACGCACCAAGCATAGATTAACCAATGAAGATTTTTTAAATAAGTATAAAAAAATTCTAAAACCAAAAGGAATCATGCATCTTAAAACAGATAGTGAATACATGCACGGCTATACCCTAGGGCTATTAGAAGGTTTAAAACTCCCTATAGATTTTGCCCACCATGATGTGTATGGTATTGGAGACCACGCTCCACAACAGGTTGTTGGTATTCAAACATTTTATGAACGTCAATATCTTGAAGTAGGTAAAAAAATCACCTACATACGGTTTGGTTTTTCTTCTTAAAAAATACCGTATCTTCACATAGTACAAATGGCCCTACTTTTCAACTTTATTATTGGTTTTTCCGCAGCTTTTATTGGAGTAATCCCTCCGGGACTCATCAATATGTCTGCCGCTAAAATAAGTATGAAAGAAGGCAGAAGAAATGCAACGCTTTTCTCTTTGGGTGTATGTGTTACTGTAATGCTACAAACCTATATTGCGCTGCTGTTTGCTAGATATCTAGAAAAAAATCCAGATGTCATTGCTTCTCTAGAACAAGTTGCACTTGGAATTTTCATTTGTATCACCATTTACTTTCTTTTTATTGCCAAAGATACCCGTAGGGCGATCCCTGATAACTTGGTTAGAAAATCTAAAAAGAAACGTTTTTTCGGGGGCATATTTATTGCCTCACTTAATGTTTTGCCGCTCCCATATTGGGTATATGTTAGTGTTACTTTTTCTGCTTTTGGATGGTTTTCCTTTGACACCCCAGAATTACTAACCACTGTTTTGGCCTCTGGTTTAGGTACTTTTATTATGCTGAGGTTATACATCCATTTTTTTAAACGAAAAGACACCTCCATAAATACGCCCCTTAAGGTAAATATGAATTTTATTATTGGTGCTGTCACAGCTTTAATCTCTTTAATTACAGCTTTTAAAATCTTCAAAGATTTATAACCATGGAGCAGCTTTCTTTTTTTCAAAGAGTTTACAAAGTTGTACTTCAAATACCCTATGCAAAGGTCACCAGTTATGGGGCTATTGCAAATTACCTAGGTAGTAAGGGCAGTGCTAGAATGGTAGGATGGGCCATGAATGCTAGTAAAAAGCATGAAATTCCAGCCCATCGTGTGGTTAACAAAAAAGGCTTGCTCACTGGAAAACATCATTTTCAAGGCACTAGTTTAATGCAGCAATTGTTAGAATCAGAAGGGATTCAAGTAGTAGATTTTCAGATTCAAAACCTAGAGACTCATTTTTGGGACCCTCAACAAGAATTACCTCCAGAGAACTAAACTAGTTAAAGAAACTTTAACTAAAAAGACCAGCGGTAATCATTGAAATCATTTCAATAGGGAGCTGTATTTTCTTAAGTTTTACAATTATCTTTGTACTTTAGAATCTATCTAAATACCGAAAAAGAGTAATGATGAAATTTAATAAAAGTGACATCCTTCTAGCCCTTGAAACTATTACTATAGCCGGGGAGGGTGAGAACATGGTAGCCAGCGGCGCTGTTACTAACGTAATGACATTTGCAGATGAGGTTGTTGTAGACATTACTATGGCTACCCCAGCACTGCACATAAAAAAACGTGCAGAAGCAGATATTATAAAAACCATACAAGAAAAGGTTTCTTTAGAGGCAAAAGTACAAGTTAATATTACCGTACAAGCTCCTGCAAAACCTTCTAACCCAAACCTTATTAAAGGGAAACCTATTGCTGGTATAAAAAACATAATAGCCATTGCCTCTGGTAAAGGAGGTGTGGGGAAATCTACAGTAACGGCAAACCTTGCAATTACACTCTCAAAAATGGGATTTAAAGTAGGGGTATTGGATGCAGATATCTATGGTCCGTCTATTCCAATAATGTTTGATCTGGCCAATGAAAGACCACTTTCTGTGAACGTTGACGGAAAAAGCAAAATGAAACCTGTAGAGAATTATGGAGTAAAGGTTTTGTCTATAGGGTTTTTTACCAAACCAGACCAGGCCGTTATATGGAGAGGTCCTATGGCTTCTAAGGCCTTAAACCAATTAATATTTGATGCAGCCTGGGGAGAGCTTGATTTTATGCTACTGGATTTACCTCCAGGGACGGGAGATATTCACTTAAGCATCATGCAATCTCTGCCTATTACAGGTGCTGTAGTGGTGAGTACACCGCAAACAGTAGCCTTAGCAGATGCCAAAAAAGGTGTTGCCATGTTCCAACAAGAGAGCATTGATGTGCCTGTTTTGGGTATTATAGAAAATATGGCTTATTTTACACCTGCAGAATTACCTGATAACAAGTACTATATATTTGGCAAACAAGGTGCAAAGCATTTGGCAGAAGATTCAAAAATTCCATTTCTAGGAGAGCTACCTCTGATACAGAGTATAAGAGAGGCCGGAGATGCAGGTCACCCAGTGGCGCTTCAAGATGGAACTGCCATTGAAGAGATTTTCATTGATATTACAAAAAATGTGGTGCGTGAAACTGTAAAGAGAAACAAAGCATTACCTGCAACACAGGCAATTCAAATAACCACAATGGCAGGGTGTAGCGCCGTAAAATAAGAGTATGGAACAACAACAATTAGTAGAGAAAGTAGAGATTGCATTGGATGAAATTCGACCATTTCTACAAAGCGATGGCGGTGACATTAAACTTTTAGGCATTGAAGATGGCACCACAGTTAAAGTGCAACTACAAGGGGCTTGTGTGGGGTGCAGTGTCAACCAAATGACCTTGAAAAGTGGCGTTGAAATGACCATTAAAAAACATGCTCCACAAATTCTAGAGGTGATTAATGTAGAACCTTAAAGGATGATTTGTTTCATCTCTTTAGATAACAATAAGCGTTAGTTTTACTAGCAAAATAGCGATTAATTTACATGATAAAGACAGACATATTAATAATAGGCGCAGGCCCTACTGGGCTCTTCACTGTTTTTGAGGCAGGGTTGTTGAAATTAAAATGCCATCTTATAGATGCTCTACCCCAGCCAGGGGGTCAATGCAGTGAAATTTATCCAAAAAAACCCATTTATGATATTCCGGCTTTTCCTGAAATATTAGCGGGAGATTTGGTTGATAATTTAATGAAGCAGATTCAGCCTTTTCAGCCAGGGTTTACCCTTGGAGAAAGAGCTCAAAGCATACAAACGCTAGATGATGGTACTTTTATAGTTACCACCAACAAAGGCACAAAGCACCATGCCCCTATTGTTGCTATAGCAGGAGGGCTAGGGAGTTTTGAGCCAAGAAAACCACCCATTCCAAATATAGCAGACTTTGAAGATAAAGGGGTGGAGTATATCATTAGAGATCCAGAATTATACAGAGATAAAGATGTTGTCATTGCTGGTGGTGGAGACTCTGCCCTAGATTGGAGTATCTTTTTAACAGATGTTGCCTCTAGTGTTACTTTGGTGCATAGACGCAATGAGTTTCGTGGCGCATTAGATTCTGTGGAGAAAGTACAAGAATTAAAGGATAAGGCAAAAATACAACTTATCACACCTGGTGAAGTAGTTGGTATTGTTGGAGAAAAGAAGCTCACTGGTGTTACTATTAAACAGGCAGATGGTGTCTTTGAAAAACCCTGTGATCATTTCATTCCGCTGTTTGGACTTGCACCTAAGTTGGGCCCTATTGCAGATTGGGGTTTAGAGATCGAGAAAAATGCAATTAAAGTTGATAACACACTAGATTACCAAACAAACATACCGGGAATATATGCCATTGGTGATGTAAATACCTATCCCGGGAAGTTAAAACTGATTTTATGTGGTTTTCATGAGGCTACTTTAATGTGTCAAAGCGCCTACAAGCGTATTTTCCCTGACAAAAGACATGTAATGAAATACACCACTGTTGGTGGTGTAGAAGGCTTTGACGGCACTAAAAAACAAGCTCCAAAAGCTGTTGTTAAAGCAATTAATTAAGCGTAAAGATGGATGACAAGGATGTTTTAATTCATATCACAGATAGAGACGGGGTTTCTCATCAAGTGAATGCCCCTACAGATATGAACATGAATCTTATGGAGGTTATAAGACTTTATGAGCTTGCCCCAGAGGGTACTCTTGGTGTTTGTGGAGGGATGGCCATGTGCGCCTCATGCCAATGCTACATAGATTCAGACCATCAGCTACCACAAATCAGTGATGACGAAAGTGCTATGCTTGGCGAAGCTTTCCATGTTTTAGATTCAAGCAGGCTTAGTTGTCAAATCCCTATAGACGGCTCTTTGAGCGGCCTTAAACTAACTATGGCCCCACAGGAATAAAAAATCTTTACACTAATTTTTCAATAAAAAAGCCACTATCTAGATAGTGGCTTTTTAGTATATTTTGTAAACGTGTTAGTCTTTATTTAAAGGCATTAATTCCAGTAATATCAAGTCCTGTAATTAAAAGATGAATATCATGAGTTCCTTCATAGGTTACTACACTTTCAAGGTTCATCATATGTCTCATAATTGGATACTCACCAGTAATACCCATACCTCCTAGCATTTGTCTTGCATCTCGTGCAATTTTAAGTGCCATGTCTACATTGTTACGCTTGGCCATAGAAATTTGCGCAGACGTTGCTTTGTTTTCGTTTTTTAGTTGTCCAAGACGCAGGCAAAGCAATTGTGCTTTGGTGATTTCAGTAATCATTTCTGCTAGCTTTTTTTGTTGTAATTGGAATCCTCCAATTGGTCTTCCAAACTGTACACGTTCTTTAGAGTAACGCAAGGCGGTATCATAGCAATCCATAGCGGCGCCAATTACACCCCATGCAATTCCATAACGGGCAGAATCAAGACACCCAAGAGGGGCTCCTAATCCAGATTTGTTTGGTAATAAGTTTTCTTTAGGAACTTTTACATCCTGAAATATTAATTCTCCAGTTGCACTGGCTCTTAATGACCATTTGTTGTGCGTCTCTGGTGTTGAGAACCCTTCCATGTCTCTCTCTACAATAAGACCATGTATGCGTCCTTCTTCATTTTTCGCCCATACAACGGCAACATCACAAAACGGAGAGTTTGAAATCCAAAGCTTTGCTCCATTTAAAAGATAATGGTCACCCATATCTTTATAGTTGGTAGTCATGCCACTTGGGTTAGATCCATGATCTGGCTCGGTTAAACCAAAAGATCCCATCCATTCTCCAGAGGCTAATTTTGGCAGGTATTTATTGCGCTGCTCTTCATTTCCATATTTCCATATAGGGTACATCACCAGTGATGACTGAACAGATGCTGTAGAACGTACACCGCTATCACCACGCTCAATTTCTTGCATGATTAAACCGTATGATATTTGATCCAAGCCTGCGCCACCATAAGCTTCTGGAATATAAGGTCCAAAAGCGCCAATTTCTGCCAGTCCAGGAATAATAGATTTAGGAAAAACAGCATCTTGTGCCGCTTTCTCAATAATAGGAGAAACATCTCGCTTTACCCAAGCTCGTGCAGCATCACGTATTAGTTTGTGCTCTTCTGTAAGTAAATCATCAATGTTATAATAATCTGGAGCTTCAAATAAATCAGGTCTCATAGTCTTGTTTTTAATTGTTTTGTAAATATAAATACCGCTTTTTTAGTTTCCTACATTTTAACATAAAAATCACGAACTAAATTTTTATACTCCTGAGTGTAATTGTGTCTTGAAATTTCTATTGTAAGCTCCTGGGTTTTTGGTTTGCTCTGGCGGGTTGAAAATGCTAACATACACCGTTTTATCTTAGATTTTTTTGTACCCCGAATAGTACATATTTTTGAAATAAACAGCTTGTTTTGTGCTGCAATTTCAATAAAAGAGGCAACTTCTGTTTGGGGTAATATGGTACAAAAAACACCATTTTGGCTAAGCAAGTGAGCGGCGCACACTACAAGATGTGTAAAGGGTAAGGTGTCTGTAAATCTTGCTACAGCTCTTTCTTGACTTGTGTTTTGTGTTTGAGCATCAATGCTTTTAGGAGCCTTAAAAAAAGGAGGGTTACTCACAATTAAATCATACTTGTGCTCCATTTCACTTGCAAATTCTTGCACAGAGGCGTGGTAACAAAACAAACGATCTGCCCAGTCAGAGTGTTCAAAGTTGTGGGTGCATTGTTCATGGGCTTGATCATCAATTTCTATTGCGTCAATAGTACTTGCCGAAGATCTTTGGGCTAATTGTAGTGCTACAACTCCAGTTCCAGCACCAATATCTAGTATGAATTTTGGCTCGTGCTCAATAGAGCTCCAGGCGCCAAGCAAGACCCCATCTGTGCCAATTTTCATGGCGCATCGATCTTGATGTACCTTAAATTTTTTGAATTGGAACGGCTGTTGAGACATTACAGGTAAAGTTCGATAAGCCCCTGAGGAACATCCAGTCCTAGAATCTTATTCTCGCGGTCCACCAGTTTAATGAATAGATCATTAATAGGAATCAAAATTTCTTTGCCTTGATTTTCAATAACAAATAAATGCTGCGCTGTTTTATCATTTACCCCTACTAAAACACCAACATCTCCAAAGCGGATGTCTGTTACCTTAAAACCTATTATTTCATGGTAATAAAACTTGGTGCCTTCCAGAGGTGGTAGAAAGGATAGTGGCAGAAATAATTCTGTACCTATCATTGCATTTGCTGTGGCTTCATCATAAACATCCTCAAATTGAACACGTAGCAGGCTAGATTTGTGTAGCTGGCTGTGTTCAACAAAAAATGGAATCAGTGTTTTGTGTTGTTCCACAAAAACTGATTCCATCTCTAAGAATAATTCGGGGTCATCTGTATCAAGTTTGATTAACAGTTCTCCCTTAAAACTATATTTTTTAACGACTTTTCCAACGAAGAAACAATCTTCCTTTTGCATCGCTAAAGAGTTTTATTCTTCTTTTTTAGTTGCATCTGCCTCAGGAGCAGCTTCCTCTGCAGGAGCTTCTTCTACAGTTGCCTCTGCCTCTGCAGCAGCTTCCTCTGCAGGCGCTTCTACCTCAGTAGTTGCCTCTGCTACAGGAGCATCTGCCTCAGGAGTAGCTTCCTCTACAGGTGCTACTTCCTCTTCAACAACAGGTGCATTTGCAGCCACACGTGCAGCGTTAACTGCTTTCTCTGCAGCCAATGCTTCTGCTTTTAATTTTCCTTTAGCGTCTGCTAGTGTTGCTTTTTTAGCCTCAACAGCATTCCCTTTTCCTTCTAGCCACGCGTTATATTTTGCGTCTGCTTGCTCTTGTGTTAAAGCGCCTTTACGAACACCGCCGGCCAAATGATTTTTCATCATTACTCCTTTGTAAGAAAGGATAGCTCTAGCAGTATCTGTTGGTTGCGCTCCATTTTGAAGCCACTGTACAGAACCATCAACATCTAGGTTGATTTGTGCAGGATTAGTGTTTGGGTTGTAAGTACCTAATTTTTCAAGGTATTTACCATCTCTTTTTGCGCGGGCATCTGCCGCCACGATCCAGTAAAAAGGTTTTCCTTTTTTACCGTGTCTTTGTAGTCTGATTTTTACAGGCATAACATTAATTTTTGAAGTTCACGACTTCGGTTTTAATTTTAAATTTTCAAAGGGATCTTTATACAGGTTGTGTTTTAAAAAACAATACCCCTTCCAGATTTTTGAGTGCGCAAAGATACCCTAAATTATATTTGTAATTCAAGCAATTACACTATTTTTTATAAGCTTTACTAATCTTTGGATAATACTTCCGCAAAAAGAACGAACCACTGGCTGCAGTGTTTGTTTGTAAGTGGCTATTAGTTGTTGGTTTTTTCTTTGTAAATGTGAACAACTAGAGATAACTTTAGGTCTTGAAAAACACATTATTTTTTACATTTACAAGAGGGGTTTTGCAGGTTGTTTTTTACTTGTAAATGCTTGTTTTCCCATGTTTTGTTGGGCTCTTATACTTTTTTAATTCTAAAATCGCTTTGACTTGTATTTAATTTTTGATACCGAAACCACTGGACTTCCTAGAAATTGGAAAGCCCCATTGACAGATAGTGATAACTGGCCGCGCTGTATACAGATTGCTTGGCAGTTGCATGATACCATGGGAAGGGTTATAGAGCATCAGGATTATTTAGTGCAGCCAACTGGATACAACATCCCTTATGATGCAGAGAAAATTCATGGAATTTCTACAGAGTTAGCACAGCAAGAAGGGATTGAGCTTTCTTTGATGATAGAGAAGTTTCAACAGGCGCTTTCTAAAGCTTCTTTTATTGTTGGGCAAAACGTGAAGTTTGACCTCAATATTATGGGAGCAGAGTTTCTGCGTTTAGGAATGGAAAACCCTTTGCCTAGCATGCCTCTTTTGGATACTTGTTCAGAAACTACGGCGCAAATGTGTCAAATACCAGGGGGTAGAGGTGGAAAATTTAAATTACCAACCCTAACAGAGTTGCATCAATTTTTATTTCAACAACCCTTTGCACAGGCTCATAATGCCACTGCAGATGTAGAGGCTACAACACGATGTTTTTTAGAGCTTGTTCGTCGTCAAATCTTTACTCTTGAGGAGCTTGACTGCCCACCAGATTATTTTGAGCATTTTTCTAAAGAAAATCCTCAAACCATCCCTCTTATTGGTCTAAAACATATTAATCTCAAGAAGGCCTCAGAGAAAATAAAAAAACAGTTGGAGGCAACAATGGTTTCAGAGAAAGTTTCTTCTCAAAAAATCAAAGAGAATATTGCTGTATTAAAACAGGCTCCTTTTGCCCATCTGCACAATCACTCTCAATATTCTATTTTGCAATCTACCTCAAGCACTCAAGATTTGGTGGATGCAGCAGTGGCAGACAATCAGCCTGCGGTTGCTATTACCGATACGGGTAATATGATGGGAGCGTTTCATTTTACACGTTCGGTAAATAACCATAATAGATCCTTAAAAGCGGCCTACAAGGCAGATTTGCAGGCCTACAACGCCATAGATGATACTGCCACAGATTTTGATGGTGTAGTACCTGAAAAACCTAAAGAGCCTACGTATTTAAAAGCAATAGTAGGTTGTGAGTTTTTTGTGTGCACAAACCATAAAGACAAAACACAAAAAGATAATGGCTACCAAATCATACTGGTAGCAAAGAACAAAAAAGGCTACCATAACCTAGCCAAAATGTCAAGCATATCATACATAGACGGGTTTTATTATGTGCCTCGAATAGATCGTGAGGTAATTCTAAAATACAAAGAAGATCTCATGGTGTTTTCTGGCGGTATGTATGGTGAGGTTTCTAGTAAAATTTTAAATGTTGGAGAGAAACAAGCAGAGGATGCTCTTTTGTGGTGGAAAGAAACCTTTGGTCCTGATTTTTACTTGCAAATTATGCGTCACGATCAAGAAGATGAAAATAGGGTTAACCAAACCTTGGTTTCATTCTCTAAAAAGCACCAGGTGCCACTAATTGCTGCAAATAACACCTACTATATTGATCAAAAAAGCGCAAACGCACATGATATTTTATTGTGTGTAAAAGATGGTGAGAAACAGGCTACCCCAATAGGTAGAGGTAGAGGGTATAGATACGGGCTTCCAAATCAAGAATATTATTTTAAGAGTCAAGCTGCCATGAAGGCGCTTTTTAAAGACCTTCCGCAGGCCATTGCAAACATTAGTGAGGTTATAGAAAAAGTAAGCCCCTTTTCTTTGCAGCGAGATGTCTTGCTGCCAAAATTTGATATACCACAAGAGTTTCTTGTTGAGAAAGACCAAGAGGATGGCGGGAAAAGAGGAGAAAACAAGTTTTTAAAACACCTTACTTTTTTAGGCGCTCATAAACGCTACCCAGCTCTTACAGGGCAGAGTGATGCGCATAAAAAAGCAGCTGCTGACATTACAGAGCGTATCAATTTTGAGTTGGATGTAATTCAAAACACAGGCTATCCAGGGTACTTTTTAATTACAGAAGATTTTATTAGAGAGGCAAGAAATATGGATGTTTCTGTGGGTCCTGGTCGTGGTTCTGCAGCAGGTTCTGTTGTTGCTTATTGTTTGTGGATTACAAACATAGACCCTATTAAGTACAACTTACTTTTTGAGCGTTTTCTGAATCCAGATCGTGTATCGATGCCCGATATTGATATAGATTTTGATGATGAAGGAAGAAGTAAGGTTATGGATTATGTCATAGAAAAATATGGTAGCAATCAAGTAGCCCAAATTATCACCTACGGAACCATGGCAGCAAAATCTGCTATTAGAGATACCGCCCGTGTGCTTGATTTGCCGCTCAGTGATGCAGATCGCGTAGCCAAGTTAATACCAAACATGACCAAGCTTAATAAAATATTTGGCATGGATGAAAAAGCGCTTCGGGGTAAATTCAGAAGTGATGAACTGCCCAAAGTGCAAGAACTTATTGCCCTTGCAGATGGTACAGATTTGACTTCTCAAACCATAGGGCAGGCAAAAATATTAGAAGGTTCCATACGTAATACTGGTATTCATGCCTGTGGGGTAATTATTACTCCAAGTGATATTACCAATTTTGTACCTGTAGCCCTAGCAAAGGATAGTGATTTATATGTTACCCAGTTTGATAACTCTGTGGTAGAGAGTGCAGGACTTTTAAAGATGGATTTCTTGGGTCTTAAAACCTTGACTCTTATCAAAGACACGGTAAAAATAGTAAAGCACAAACATGATGTTGACTTAGATCCAGACAACTTCCCCCTCGATGACCAGAAAACCTATGAGCTGTTTCAAAGAGGAGAAACCGTAGGGATTTTTCAATACGAATCTGCAGGAATGCAGAAGTACATGAAAGAGTTGAAGCCTACTGTTTTTGGAGATCTTATTGCCATGAATGCCTTGTATAGGCCAGGGCCTTTAGAGTATATCCCTAGCTTTATTAGGCGTAAAAATGGAGAGGAAGCCATACAATATGATCTTCCTGCCATGGAAGAGTTCTTGGATGAAACCTACGGTATTACCGTATATCAGGAGCAAGTAATGTTACTCTCTCAAAAGCTTGCAGATTTCAGTAAAGGTGATGCAGATGTCTTGCGTAAGGCCATGGGTAAAAAGCAAAAAGCAGTACTTGATAAAATGAAACCTCGTTTTATAAAAAATGCAGTTGTAAATGGTCATGATGCGGTAAAACTAGAGAAAATATGGAAGGATTGGGAAGCCTTTGCTAGTTATGCCTTTAATAAAAGTCACTCTACCTGCTATGCCTGGATTGCCTATCAAACCGCTTATTTAAAAGCGCATTACCCTGCAGAATATATGGCAGCAGTTTTGAGTAACAACATGAGAGATATCAAACAGGTTACCTTTTTTATGGAAGAGTGTAAGCGCATGGGGCTTGCCATTTTAGGGCCAGATGTAAATGAGAGTTTTTATAAATTTTCTGTAAATGATAAAGGTGCTGTTCGCTTTGGTATGGGCGCTATAAAAGGAGTAGGAGCTAATGCGGTTGCAACTATTGTGGAAAACAGAAAAGACGGACATTATAAATCTATTTTTGACTTGGCTAAACGCATTGATTTGAGAGCCGCCAATAAAAAAGCCTTTGAAAACCTTGTGTTGGGAGGAGGTTTTGATAGCTTTAATAATCATCGTGCTCAATACATGCATGAAGATACAGACGGCATTACTTTTTATGAAAAAGTATTAAAGTATGCTGCTCGTTACCAAGAAACAGAAAATAGTAGCCAAGTGAGCCTTTTTGGAGAGGCCAGTGAAGTGCAAATTCCGGAGCCACAAGTGCCATCGTGTGAAGATTGGGGGACCATGAAAAAATTAAATTTTGAGAAAGAAGTAGTTGGAGTTTACATTAGCGGACACCCACTTGATGATTTCCAAGTAGAGATGGATACCTTCACAAACTGCCGTGTGGCAGATTTTTATTCCTTAGAAAAACATATTGGTAAAGAACTCACCTTTGGAGGCGTTGTTACAGATGTGCAGCACCGAGAAACAAAAGCAGGAAAAGGTTGGGCTATATTTACGGTAGCAGATTTTGGCGAAAGTTATGATTTTAAAATATTCAATGAAGATTATTTAAAACTCAGACATTTCTTGGTGCCAAATACCATAATACATGGTAAAATTTATATCAAGGAAGGTTGGATAAATAAAGACACTGGCAAACGAAGTGAACCAAGAATGCAATACAATAGCATGCAACTATTACATAATGTGATGGATAGCCAGGCTAAGAAAATAACCATACAATTACCCATTGAAGCCTTGCAGGATGACACCCTCTTGTTTTTAAAAGAAATGGTAGCTACCCATAAAGGAGACAAGCAACTATTTTTTACGGTATACGAAGTAGAAAACAAAATAAAGCTTAACATGCCAAGTAGAACCCATAAGGTGGATATTTGTAATGAGTTTTTAAAAGGACTTCAAGACCGGCAATTAAAGTATCGATTAAACTAAGCTAAAGTGTTTGTGGGCTCTATAAATAAAACCAATTAAACCATTGTTGAAACTGATACTTTGACCCCGGGTTTTACTGCAAAATTTAACTACTTTTGTAACCAGATTATTAACGATATTTTCTCTGAAGAGAAATGTAAAAAGAATATAGCTATGGCATTAGAAATAACAGACGCAACATTTGAAGAAATAGTATTAAAAAGTGATAAACCAGTATTGGTAGACTTTTGGGCTGCATGGTGTGGACCTTGCCGCATGGTAGGACCTATCATTGACGAAGTGAGCAATGATTATGAAGGTAAAGCTGTAGTAGGTAAGATGGATGTAGACGCTAACCAAGAATTTGCTGCAAAATATGGGGTTCGTAATATCCCTACCGTACTAGTGTTTAACAACGGTGAACTTGTTGGACGTCAAGTAGGTGTTGCACAAAAAAGTGTATATGCAGAAGCCATAGACAGCCTTTTGTAATAAATAAAATAAAATCAGTTAAAAGGCTTGGCTTTATGTCAAGCCTTTTCTATTTTTAAACAAATGCTATGTGTTGTAGTTTCTCATGAAATTTTATAGCCGTGTATTGTTGTATAAAGAAAAAATGAAGTGTTCAAATGCAGTTGTGCACACCCATAGATTATTAAATAACCGCCACCCTGCAAACATGGCACTAGTATAAAAACACAATATGAGTACTCAAAAGAAATCAAAAGTACAGGACACAATAGAAAGCCAACAACTAAATGATCGTACTATATTTTTATGGGGCGGTGTGGATGATAAAACAGCACGTCATGTAGTTGATCGTTTACTATATCTAGATTCTTTAAATCATGATGAGATTAAATTCTACATCAATAGCCCAGGAGGGTATGTAACAAGTGGGTTTTCTATTTATGACACCATCAAGCAAATTACATCTCCAGTGTCTACCATCTGTACAGGATTAGCGGCAAGCATGGGGAGTTTACTGTTAAGCGTTGGAGAAAAAGGACGAAGATTCATACAACCCCACGCGCGTGTTATGATACACCAGCCAAGTGGCGGGGCAAGAGGGCAAGCAAGTGATATTGAAATAACAGCACAAGAAATTTTAAAAACAAAAGAGATTAGCGCTAAAATTTTAGCTGATAATTGCGGGCAGACCTATGATAAAATCATGAAAGATTTTCAGCGAGACCACTGGATGGATGCCGCAGAGAGTATGAGCTATGGTATTGTAGATGGAATTTTAGAGTAATAGTTATTTATTATAAATTAACACGTGAATTTAGAAAAGGAAATAAATGAAATTGTAGGGTTTAAAAACCTAGAATTGCTAGCTACCCAGGTGGTAGAGGGTTTTATTTCTGGATTGCATAAATCTCCATTTCATGGTTTTTCCGCAGAATTTGCAGAGCACAAAATTTATAACAATGGTGAAAGCACCAAACATATAGATTGGAAGCTTTTTGCTAAAACAGACAAACTTTACACAAAGCGCTACGAAGAAGAAACTAATTTGCGCTGCCACCTTATACTAGATAATAGTAGCTCGATGCATTATCCGGCGCTACAAGATATGCACATTGACAATCTCAACAAAATTGGCTTTGCCTCATTAGCCAGCGCCGCGATTATGAATTTGATGAAACGCCAGCGTGATTCTGTGGGCATGAGTATCTACAGTGATCGCTATGAATTTTATAGCAACGAAAAAGCAAGTGAGCGTCATCATCAAATGTTATTACAACAGCTCAATAAAGCCCTTGGGAGTAAAAGTAGTGGCGTACAAACAAATACCTATGAGCATCTACATTTAATTGCTGAAAAATTAAAGCGCAGAAGTTTGGTTTTTTTGTTTACAGACATGTTTCAAAGCGATAAACAGCAGCACGAGCTTTTTGAGGCACTGCAGCATTTAAAGTACAACAAACACGAAGTAGTTTTGTTTCATACCTATGATAAAGAGAAAGAACTTCACTTCGATTTTAACAACCGTCCAAAGAAGTTTATTGATACTGAGACCTCAGAACATATCAATCTCTATCCAGATAATGTGAAAGAAAACTATGAAACTGCAGTGCAATCTTACTTTGATACCCTGGCCCTAAAATGTGGACACTATAGAATTAAATACGTTCCTGTAGATGTAAATGATAGCTTTAATACCATTCTCACCACTTATTTGGTGGAGCGTGCAAGGTTTGGTTGATGCCTCATGCAAGACAAAGGCGGGATATCAGAGCATTACAAAAAAAAACAGAAATATTTAAAATAAATGTTTGCAGTTATAAATGGTAGTTTTATATTTGCACTCGCTTCTAGCAATAGAAGTTAAAGACAAGCTTTTAAAGTCTCTAAAATAGTAGCACGGTCTGGTAGTTCAGTTGGTTAGAATACCTGCCTGTCACGCAGGGGGTCGCGAGTTCGAGTCTCGTCCAGACCGCAGAAAAATGTTGTGTTGAGTCCTTTAAATAGGGCTTGTGGTTTATTAATAGACCGATGAGAAGCTTATCCAAACGGATGGGCTTTTTTTGTTTAAGATATTGACGTATATTACGAACAAAACCAACAAATGAGCACATTATCAAATTCTTTCCCAAACCCTATTCATTCAAACAAATACCTTGTTAACGGTGTTCTTAAGCAATGGACAGGTGCTAAAGCTGAGGTCTATTCAAATATTTATTACGAAAATGGAGCGCCAACGCTATTGGGTTCTGTTCCTGATATGGATACAGAGGCTGCCAACGAGGCTATAAACTCTGCAGTTGCAGCTTTTGATAAAGGGAAGGGTGATTGGCCAACCATGAAAGTAAAGGATAGAATTGCTTGTATGAATACTTTTGTTGAAAAGATGAGGCCACATCGAGAAGAGGTAGTGAGGCTACTGATGTGGGAAATAGGAAAGACTAAAAATGATGCTTGCAAAGAATTTGATAGAACAATAGATTATATCCTAGATACTATTGAGGCCTACAAAAAACTTGATAGAAAGAGCGCAAAGTTTGATAATGAAAGCGGAATACTTGCCCATATAAGAAGAAGCCCTCTTGGTGTAGTGCTTTGCCTAGGGCCTTATAATTATCCTTTAAATGAAACGTTTTGTTTGCTGATCCCGGCTTTGATAATGGGGAATACTACGATATTTAAACCAGCCAAGCTAGGAGTGCTATTAATTACACCGTTATTAAAAGCATTTCAAGAAAGCTTTCCGCCAGGGGTAGTAAATATTGTATTTGGTCGTGGGCGCAAAATTGCTGCTCCAATAATGCAGACTGGTTTTGTAGATGTATTAGCTTTAATAGGGCATAGCTCATCTGCTGTAGCCCTTCAAGATGAGCATCCATTTAAAAACAGACTGCGATTAATTTTAGGTCTTGAGGCAAATAATCCAGCAATTATTCTTCCAGACACTGATCTTGATCTTGTTGTTCAAGAATGTATTTCAGGTACATTGTCTTATAATGGGCAGCGTTGTACTGCTCTAAAAGTACTGTTTGTACATGCAGATATCGTAGATGAGTTTAATAAACGTTTTGCAGAAGCTGTAGACGCATTAAAATTTGGATTACCGTGGGAAGATGATGTTTTTCTTACGCCACTGCCAGAAAAAAACAAACCAGCATATATTGATGGATTAATTAAAGACGCGGTTTCAAAAGGAGCTAAGATTTTAAACAAACGTGGGGGTGAACTCAGTGAAAATTATTGCTATCCAGCTGTATTATATCCTGTTTCAACAGATATGAAAGTTTTTCAAGAAGAACAATTTGGTCCTGTTATTCCAATCATCTCTTTTACTACTATTGACGAGCCACTAGACGCAATTGCAGCTTCACAATATGGGCAACAAGTAAGTCTTTTTGGTAAAGACACCAAGCAACTAGGACCCCTTATTGATATACTCGCCAATTTGGTTTGTAGAGTGAATCTAAACAGCGCTTGCCAACGTGGTCCAGATATTTATCCATTTACAGGAAGAAAAAACTCTGCAGTAGGAACATTAAGTGTTTTTGATGCACTAAGGAGTTTTTCAATACGCAGTTTTGTTGCCACAAAAGACAATGAATATAACAAAGAAATCCTTGAAAAATTATTAGCATCAAAAGATTCTAATTTTATAACCACAGACTATCTTTTATAGCGCCT
>ERZ887851.1322-NODE-1322-length-21566-cov-10.692297_pt1 | contig 21566 bp, 17 predicted proteins | sample MGYA00521100_ERZ887851 | MGnify/ENA primary metagenome ERZ887851 (study PRJEB32303, sample SAMEA104408602) | aquatic metagenome | biome: Brackish water; feature: Pelagic; material: water | place: Baltic Sea | collected 2014-06-06T16:11:00 | depth 11,444 m ... | reverse complement strand
AAAAAGACTATTCGTTTTATTCGCTGTAATAACTATCACTGCATGTAGCAGTGATGATGATAGTTCTGGTGCCATTCAATATGATTTAAATAACACTAATTTAAGCAGTGGAGCTTTTGCTTTTAGTTTCTATGCCCTCAACGGTACTGCAACTAACCTTGTAGATGGATCAGTAATTACGGTTTCGTCCGTAGGCGAAGATTTTAATACAACATTCACATTTTTAGAAGATGGTACTTATGTAATTAATGGTTCATACGTAGAGGTAACAACGGCAACTGATGCTGATGGAGATATAGTAACCTCAACAGAGATTATTGAGTATGATTCAGAAACAGGAACTTATGCTGTTAATGGTATGCAATTAGTGTTGGATGCAGGAACTGAAGATGAAGATACGTTAACAGTTACCCTTTTCAATGCAAATGAAATAAGACTAACCGCAGAAGAAATATTTTCTGAGGAAGATTATGATTATGCTCTTATGCTTGAATTTAGAATGACTAGATAATAAGCTAAAAAATAAATAATTATTAAAGCCCTGTAATTAATTTTACAGGGCTTTTTTATTTGCTTAATTTTAAGGCAATAAGCATTGTCTTATCTTAACATTTTATTAATTTCGCAGCTATCTTGAAGATGATAAATTTTATATTGAAAGCATTACATAATGAGCAGAGCATTTAAAACATACCAAGGTTTAGATCTTCCAAAATTAGGAGAAGAAATACTCGAATTTTGGGAAAAAGAAAACGTCTTTGAAAAAAGTGTTTCTTCTCGCGAAGGAAAAACGCCTTATGTTTTTTTTGAAGGACCTCCTTCTGCCAATGGCTTGCCAGGAGTACATCACGTTCTAGCTCGTACAATTAAAGATATTTTTCCTCGATATAAAACCATGAAAGGCTTCCAAGTAAAGCGCAAGGCTGGTTGGGACACTCATGGACTACCTATAGAACTGGGCGTAGAGAAAGAATTAGGAATTACCAAAGAAGATATTGGTAAAACCATCTCGGTAGCGGATTATAATGCAGCTTGTAGAAAAGCAGTAATGCGTTATACCGGTATTTGGAATGACCTAACTAAACGTATTGGTTATTGGGTAGATATGGAAGATCCATATGTAACCTATGAACCAAAGTATATGGAAACTGTTTGGTGGTTATTAAAAGAAATATACAACAAAGGATTACTTTATAAGGGCTATACAATTCAGCCATATTCACCTAAAGCAGGAACTGGATTAAGTTCTCATGAGTTAAATCAACCTGGTACCTATCAAGATGTAACCGATACGACTGTTGTTGCTAAATTTAAAGCCATCAAAGACACCTTACCGGCGTTTTTAAAAAACACGGAAGGAGACATCTACTTTTTAGCATGGACCACAACTCCTTGGACCTTGCCATCAAATACGGCTTTAACAGTTGGTAAAAAGATTGACTATGTGTTAGTTAAAACATTTAATCAATATACTTTTGAGACATCACAAGTGATTTTAGCTAAAAAATTAGTTGAAAAACAATTTTCAGGTAAGTTTGAAAATGTAGCAACAGAACAAGAGCTATCTTCCTATGAAAAAGGAGCTAAAAAAATTCCTTATATCATTCTTAAAGAATTTAAAGGAGCTGCCGTTTTAGAATCTCGCTACGAACAATTAATGCCGTTTACACTGCCTTATGACCATCCAGAAAATGCATTTAGAGTAATTCCTGGTGATTTTGTAACCACTGAAGACGGAACAGGAATTGTTCATACCGCTCCAACGTTTGGTGCAGATGATGCTATGGTTGCAAAACAAGTTCAGCCAGAAGTTCCTCCTATGTTGCTGATGGACGAAAACCAAAAGTTAGTTCCTTTAGTAAATTTACAAGGTAAGTTTAGACCAGAAATGGGTGAATACGCTAGTAAATATGTAAAGAATGAATATTATGTAGATGGAGAAGCACCAGATAAATCGGTAGATGTAGAGATTGCAATTCAATTAAAAACAGAAAATAAAGCATTTAAAGTTGAAAAATACACACACAGTTATCCAAACTGTTGGCGTACCGATAAGCCTATATTATATTATCCATTAGATTCTTGGTTTATAAAAGTAACCGATTTTAAAGATCGAATGTTTGAGTTAAATTTAGGGATCAACTGGAAACCTAAAGCTACTGGTGAAGGACGTTTTGGAAATTGGTTAGCAAACGCAAACGATTGGAATTTATCGAGGTCAAGATATTGGGGTATTCCACTCCCTATATGGCGTACTGAAGATGGAAAAGAAGAAATTGCTATTGGTTCTATTGAAGAATTAAAAGGCGAAATGAAAAAAGCAGTGGATGCTGGATTTATGCAAAAAGATATTTTTGATGATTTTGTAACAGGAGATTTTTCGGAAGATAATTACGCAAAAGTAGACCTCCATAAAAGCATAGTTGACGATATTGTATTGGTTTCTAAAAAAGGAAACCCTATGAGCCGTGAAGCCGATTTAATTGATGTTTGGTTTGATAGTGGAAGTATGCCTTATGCTCAATGGCATTATCCTTTCGAGAATAAAGAAAAAGTCGATACTACTTGGCGAAAAGCAGATTTTATTGCTGAAGGAGTAGATCAAACACGTGGTTGGTTTTACACCCTTCACGCTATAGCAACTATGATTTTTGATGATGTTGCCTATAAAAATGTAGTTTCAAACGGCTTGGTATTAGATAAAAAGGGACAAAAAATGTCCAAGCGACTAGGAAATGCAACAGATCCTTTTGAAACCATCGATACATTTGGACCAGATGCCACTCGTTGGTATATGATAAGCAACGCCAATCCTTGGGATAACTTAAAATTTGATTTAGCAGGAATTTCAGAAGTAAGGAATAAGTTTTTTGGGACACTATATAACACGTATAGTTTCTTTAGTCTGTATGCTAATTTGGACAATTTTAATTATTCAGAAGCAGCTATTTCATTAGAGAAAAGACCAGAAATAGATCGTTGGATACTTTCAGAATTACATACCTTAATTGAAAGAGTAGATCAATACTATAGCGAATATGAACCAACAAAGGCTACAAGAGCGATTTCAGATTTTGTTCAAGAAAATTTAAGTAACTGGTTTGTTCGTTTAAGTAGAAGACGTTTTTGGAAAGGTAGTTATGGTGAAGATAAAATATCGGCATATCAAACATTACACACTTGTTTATTAACGATAGCTAAGTTAAGCGCACCTGTTGCTCCCTTTTTTATGGACCGTCTTTATAATGATTTATTGAACGGAACTGTTAAAGTTGATGAGATTTCGGTGCATTTAAGTAACTTTCCAACATCAGACTCGTCATATATTGACAGTGCATTGGAACATAAAATGCAAAAGGCTCAAACAATATCTTCATTAGCGTTATCCTTACGCCAAAAAGAAAAGATTAAAGTTAGACAACCTTTACAAAAAATCATGATTCCTGTTTTAAATAATGAACAGCGTGAAGAAATAATAGCGGTTTCAGATTTAATTAAATCTGAAGTTAATGTGAAGGAAATTGAATTGATTGATGAAGGATCTGGAATATTAGTAAAACAGATAAAACCAGATTTTAAAAAGTTAGGACCTCGCTTCGGAAAAGATATGAAATCTGTGGCACAGGTAATAACTAACTTTGGTCAAGAAGAGATTACAATTCTTGAAAAAGAAGGAGAAATTAATGTTTTAATTAACAAAAAAAATACTACATTGTGCAAAGATGATGTAGTGATAAGTTCTCAAGACATTGAAGGTTGGTTGGTTGCAAATAGTAACGGTGTTACGGTGGCTTTAGATGTGACCATTAGTCCAGAATTAAAGAACGAAGGGATTGCTAGAGAATTGGTAAACCGAATTCAAAATTTACGTAAAGACTCTGGTTTTGAAGTAATGGACCGAGTTGAGGTAACTATTCAGGAAGATGAAAACTTAAAAGTGGCGGTAAGTCAAAATTTAGAATATATTAAACGTGAAACGCTAACAGATATTTTGTGTTTTGATCAAAAATTAGAGGAAGGAACTGAAATAATATTTGATGAAATAACAAGCAAGTTGGCCATTAAAAAAATTTAAAATGAACCAAGAAACATACGGCAGATATAATGACGCTGATTTGGAAGAATTCCAGAAACTAATACTTGAAAAAATTGAAAATGCACAAAGACAATTACAATTAATTGAAAGTGCTTTTAAAAACGATAGCGATAACGGTACCGATGATACCTCGCCAACGTTTAAGGCTTTTGATGAAGGAAGTAATGTAATGAGTAAAGAAGCAAATTCTCAATTGGCTATTCGTCAAGAAAAATTCATTCGCGATTTAAAAAATGCATTGATCCGTATAGAAAATAAAACCTACGGAATTTGTCGTATAACAAAAAAATTAATTAATAAAGAACGGTTAAAATTAGTTCCTCATGCCACTCTTAGTATGGAAGCTAAGAATATGCAATAGTAAATTAATAAGATCGTTAAAGTTCCAAATTCTAGAATAGCTAAATAGCTTATGGAATTTGGAATTTATTTTTTAAATACAAATTAAATAATATTATTTTTGTCAAGCATATAAAACACGATGTCTCTTAAAAAATCCATATTTATTATAGTTTTGATCTTATTGATCGATCAGATTTCAAAAATATACATTAAAACTCATTTTGTATTAGGGGAAAGTATAACTGTTGTTGAATGGTTTAAAATTGCCTTTGTAGAAAACGAAGGAATGGCTTGGGGAGCTAAAATCCCTGGTAAATATGGAAAATTAATACTTACCCTTTTTAGATTAGTAGCTATTGTTGGTATAGGTTATTGGTTATGGGATTCCATAAAAAAGAAACAATCTAAAATACTGACTATTTCTATTGCATTAATATTTGCTGGTGCATTTGGTAATATTATTGATTCTGTATTTTATGGAATTATTTTCAACGATAGTCATCTACAAATTGCGACTATGTTTCCTCCAGAGGGAGGCTACGGTACTTTATTTCATGGAAAAGTGGTAGACATGTTACATTTTTCATTATGGGAAGGGTTTTTACCAAAATGGATGCCTTTTTGGGGAGGAAAATACTTTACTTTTTTCGACCCCGTATTTAATATTGCAGATATGTCTATTAGTACCGGTTTTGGAATATTATTAGTTTTTAGCAAAAAGGCGTTTCCAAAAACAGAAAACGAGACCAGAGTTTCCTCTTCAAATCCTGAAGGAAAAGAGTCTTAATAATTAAATTATATTTCTAATTATTGTAAAAAGAATTATTAAAGCTACTATGGTAATAAACCATTTAGCAGAAATAATGATTTCTGGTAAAATAATATTAAATGGTTTTAATGTTATTTTAAAAAAAATAAAAAGCAATAGGGGTGCGAAAAAATAGATGAGTAAATTAAGTTGAGCAGCTTTTATGAAATTACCATGTAATAACTCATGACAAGCACGTTGAGCTCCGCAACCAGGACAATCTAAACCGCTAATAGTTTTACTAATACAAACTACAAAAATTGCTTCTCCACTCGATGGATCATTGGTATAAAAATAATAGATACCAATTCCTAATAGCGTAAAGGCGATAATTGATAAAAGTTTATAAATCAAAATAGGCTATTGAGTAATAGTATAGGTCTCTAATATTTTCTGATAAGCAGCTATTCCCCCAAAAACAAATAAGTAAATTAAATTTAATACTAGAAGTCCTATCGCTATAAAAGTTGCTATTTTTGAGTTTTTAGCAGAAGAATTTGCTCCAGCGAAATCACCTCTTTCAAATTTTGTTTTCACCTGACTTGATAACACAATTGCAATAATTCCAAGAATAAGCCCAATACAACAAGGAGAGCACGGTCCCAAAACAGCAGCAATAATTGCTAAGGTCATGTTATTATTTGGCAGGGGCTTTTCAGAAAAAGAAGCGGTATCCATGGAAGAAGGTTTTTATAAATTCATTTTAAATATACTACGAATTTTTAAAATGCATATATTTTAGCAGGTGTTATGCAAAAATTTAGAGGGATATCTGTCTTTTCATTTGGAATTTCTAATTCTGGCTCGAATAAAGAGACTCCAATAAATAGAGTTTCAGAATTGCATTTTTCTAAAAAACGATCGTAAAATCCTTTGCCATAACCCAATCTATTTCCTTTAATATCATAAGCTAATAGGGGTACAAAAACGACATCAATTTTGGATGGCAGGATTTCAATTCCTGAAATAGGTTCTGGAACTCCATATTTAGATAATTTTAAAGCGGTATTGTCTTGTAATAAAATATGCGACATCGCTCTATTATTTTTAACTTTTGGAATCATGATGCTTTTGTCTTTCCCTTGTAAAATATGAAGTATAAACTCTGTATTTATTTCTTTTTTATTAATGATAGGTAAAAAAATATGATAATTTAAAAACTCCCAAATAGGTAATTTTAAGGAATTATTTGCAATAGCGATACTTAAATCCTCTAAATCTTCATCAGAAATTGCAGTTCGCAACGATTTGTATTTTTTTCTGAAATCCTCTTTATTCATTAGCGCTTTCCTTTTCTTGATCTTTTTAGACACCTTCTTTTGTAGAAATATGAAATATGGCATCTCCTTGATGAACAATTGAAGTTTGGTTTACATTAATAATAAAACCTTTATTATTGGCGGTAACATTAAATTTCATTTTCCCATAAGGATCTGTAATAGTTGCAAGTAGTTCTCCTTTTTCTACCCATTGATTACACTTTATTTTTAAATGAAAAAGCCCACTCTTTTGTGCGCGAATCCATTTTGATTTTTCAACAATAATAGTATCCTTAATTGGGTTGGTGACATTAAACTTTAAATCTAACATATCTAAAAAATACAAAAAACGTTTGACGCCACGAACTCCAAAATTAACAATTTGAGTATTGCTTTCTAATGACTTTCCTCCTTCAAAAAGTACCATTGGAATTCCTAATTTATCACAGGTTGATCGATATGATTTTTTTAAGTTTTTTGAATATACCGTAAATGGTACATTAAATACTTTTGCCAATTTCAAAAGGTTTTCATCACCATTTTTTACTCTCACTTGAGGAGCATTAAAGCGACTGGCTCCACCTGTATGAAAATCCAAACAGTAATCTACATGTGGTAATACCTGTGAAGTTAAACAATAGGCAACTCTGCTAGCTAAAGACCCTCTTTTGTTTCCTGGAAACGACCTGTTTAAATCTCTACCATCAGGAAATGCTCTTTCGGTATTTAAAAAACCAAATACATTTAATATGGGAATACAAATAATAGAGCCTCTTTTAGGTTTGTTTATTTTTCTAGCGATTAATTGTCTGACAATCTCAACACCATTAATTTCATCTCCATGAATAGCTGCAGTAATTAAAATTACAGGACCTGGAATCAACGATCTTTCTATTATAACAGGGATTGCAATATTAGTAGAGGTAAATAGTTTTGCAATATTAAAGTCAACTGTTTTACTTTCACCTAATTCTATTTTTTCACCTAATATCTCAAGAGTTTTTACAAATTCACTCATCAACGTTTATTTCTTTCAATATAACTTATTATTTTTTTTGAAATATTAATTCCAGTGGTTTTTTCAATACCTTCTAACCCCGGGGATGAATTAATTTCAAGCACCAAAGGTCCTTTTTTAGACTGTAAAATATCAACTCCGCAAACATCTAATTGTACTGCTTTTGCTGCTTTTAGTGCAACACTTTCTTCCTCATAAGTTAATTTTACATTTAAAGAGGAACCTCCTCTATGTAAATTAGATCTAAAATCTCCGCTCTTACTTTGTCTTTTCATAGCAGCAACTACTTCTCCACCTACCACAAATATTCTTAGATCGGAACCATTGGATTCTTTAATATATTCTTGAAGTAAGAATTTAACCCCAGCTGTTTTTAATGTTTCAATAGTAGATAAGGCATTAAGATAAGTTTCAGCTAATATTACCCCGTTACCATGGGTCCCTTCTAAAATTTTTATAATAATCGGTTGGTTTTTAAAATTAGAAAGTAAGTATTCTAAGTTTGAAGATGTTCCAAGTATTGTTTTTGGGATTGGAACATTGGCTGTAGAAAGTAATTGAGAACAGGTCCATTTATCTCTGGTTTGCAAAATTGCTCCAGCAGAAACAATTGAAAATACTCCCATGGCATTAAAATGTCTAACTAAAGTAGCTCCGTAATAAGTGTTGGATGCTCCAATTCTAGGGATAATAGCATCTAAATCATCTACAATTTCATTGTGAAACTTTACTATTGACCTCCCGTTTTCGATCGATAAAGAGCAATGAGATGGATCTAAAACTTCCATGACATGCTTATTTTCAGTGCCTGCTTTTAGTAAAACTTGAGTTGAGTAAAGAGTTTCCCCTTTAGATAGAATAGCAATGTTCATTATATTAATATTTCATTGTTGCTAATTTAGTTATTTATCTATTAGGTTTGATTTCTCATTTAATAAAACATCAATTATCTTTGACCTATGGCAATACCATCGGTAGCATTACAAACAACAACTTTACCCAATAAACCGGGCGTGTATCAGTATTATGATAAAGATGATAAATTATTATATATAGGAAAGGCAAAGAATCTTAAAAAAAGGGTATCTTCTTATTTCACTAAACAGCATGATTCAGCTAAAACAAGAGTATTAGTAAAAAAAATTGTCACTATAAAGCATATCGTTGTTGATACAGAAACTGATGCTTTATTATTAGAAAATAATCTTATAAAAAAATACCAGCCACGTTATAACATCTTATTGAAAGATGATAAAACCTATCCGTGGATTTGTATTAAAAAGGAACGATACCCAAGAGTTTTTTCTACTCGAAGAATGATTAAAGACGGGTCTGAATACTTTGGGCCTTATACAAGTAAGAAAACAGTTCATACTTTGTTGGACTTAATTAATGGTCTGTACCCATTGCGAAATTGTAATTATGATTTGTCAGATAAAAATATTAAATCGGGTAAATATAAAGTATGTTTAGAATATCACTTAGCCAATTGTTTAGGTGCTTGTGAAGGGAAACAAACAGAAGAAAGTTACCTTGAAAGTGTTGCAGCAATACGAAATATTCTAAAAGGAAACTTTAAAGAATCTCTTTTAGCATTTAAAAATCAAATGAAGGGTTTTGCTGAAAATTTGCAATTTGAAGACGCTCAAAAAGTAAAAGAAAAAATGGAGGTATTAATGAATTATCAATCCAAATCAACCATTGTAAATTCAAAAATCAATAATGTTGATGTGTTTTCTATCATTACAGATGAAGAATATGGATATGTAAATTACCTTCAAATTTCTTATGGTTCCATAATTCGTTCTCATACTTTAGAAGTAAAGAAAAAATTATCGGAAACAGCTATAGAAATTTTACAATTAGCTGTTATAGAGTTAAGAAATCGTTTTCAGTCTCATTGTAAAGAAATTTATGTTCCATTTAAAATAAATGCTGGAGAGAACATTAAAATTTACATTCCTAAATTAGGTGATAAAAAACACATCCTAGATTTATCTATCCGAAATGCTAAGTATTATAGAATGGAACGTTTTAATCAAGTAAGAATAACAGACCCAAATCGTCATGAAAATAGAATCATGGCGCAAATGAAAAAGGATTTACGGCTATCTGAAGAACCTAGATACATCGAATGTTTTGATAATAGTAATATACAAGGGACCAGTCCTGTGGCAGCTTGTGTGGTTTTTAAAAACGGAAAACCAAGTAAAAAAGACTATCGAAAATATACTATAAAAACAGTGGTAGGTCCAGATGATTTTGCGTCCATGGAAGAAGTGGTTTACCGCAGGTACAAAAGATTATTAGATGAAAAGCAACCATTGCCACAGTTAATCATCATAGATGGAGGGAAGGGTCAATTGTCATCTTCATTAAAAAGTTTAGATAAACTTGATTTAAGAGGAAAAATTGCAATTATAGGAATTGCAAAGAGATTGGAAGAATTATTTTACCCAGATGACCCCATCCCCTTATACTTAGATAAAAAAACAGAAACTTTAAAAATAATACAACAATTAAGAAATGAAGCTCATCGATTCGGGATTACATTTCATAGAAATAAAAGAAGTAAAGAAGCGTTAAATACAAGGCTGGAAGCTATTGATGGTATTGGCGAGAAAACAGTAATTGGATTATTGAAAAAGTTTAAAAGTTTACAACGTATTCAATCAGCTACTTTTGAAGAATTATCTGAGGTGGTAGGGCCAAGTAAATCAAAAAAAATCAAAGAATATTTCAAATAAAAAATAAAAAACAACAACAAATAAGGGCTTATCTTTACTCATGTAATTATACCATAAAACGAAAATGAAAATAGTATTATTAATAGCAATCTTATTTATTTCTGGACTTGTTTTTTCACAAGAAAATCAACAAAAAGAGGATGTAAAAGTAGGCTTGGTATTAAGTGGCGGTGGCGCTAAAGGAATGGCGCATATTGGTGCTTTAAAAGTTATAGAAGAATCAGGTGTTCGTATTGATTATATTGGAGGAACAAGTACTGGAGCAATTATTGGAGGTTTGTATGCTGCGGGATATTCACCTGTTCAAATAGATTCCATATTTAAGGATGTAAATTTTTCAGAATTAATTCAAGATGATCTACCAAGAAGTTCAAAAACTTTTTTTGAAAAATACGAGTCTGAACGATATGTATTGACCTTCCCTTTTAATAATTTTAAAATTTCATTGCCCTCCTCAATTTCAAAAGGTCAAAACATGTATAATTTGTTTTCAAAACTTACTTCCCATGTTAATGAAATAGAAGATTTTAACGAACTTCCAATTCCATTTTTTTGTATTGCTACGAATATTGAATCTGGTAAGGAGACCTTATTAAATAAAGGCCACTTACCTAGAGCAGTATCTGCTAGTAGTGCATTACCAACATTATTTAATCCAGTTAAATTAGGTGACTCCCTATATGTAGATGGTGGAATTACAAATAATTACCCAATAGATAGAGTTCGAGCCATGGGAGCAGATGTTATTATTGGTATTGATGTTCAAGACTCTTTAAAAACAAGAGAAAATTTAAAAACGGCTATTGAGATTATAGGGCAGATAGGCAATTATAAGTCTATTGTGATGATGAAAGAAAAACGCAATAAAACAGATATTTATATCCATCCAAATATCAATGATTATACGGTAGTTTCGTTTGATGAAAAATATGAGATAATTGAATCAGGATCAAAGGAAGCATTGCTATTTAAAAATGAATTAATAGCATTAGCAGCTCAACAAAAAAAAACTCCAAAGAAAGAAGTTGTTTTTCACCCTAATGATTCTCTGTTTATCACAGGAGTCGAAATTCAAGGAAACAAACAATATACAAGGTCCTATATTTTAGGTAAATTAAAATTGAGAATACCTTCAAAAACTACGTACAAAAAACTTAGTGAAGGAGTTAATAATTTATCTGCAACCGAAAATTTTCAAAAAATTAATTATCGTTTTTTTAAAGATGAAAAAGGGGAGTTAATTGTTAAATTTGATATAACTGAAAGTGAAAATAAATCCTCAATTAGATTGTCTTTGCATTATGATGATTTATATAAAACAGCAGTTCTTTTAAATATTACTCGCAAAAGGCTTTTTACAAATAATGATATCACGTCTTTTGATTTTATTGTGGGAGATAATTTAAGGTATAATTTCAATTATTTTATTGACAAAGGATATTATTGGAGTGTTGGTTTTAATTCAAATTATAATGACTTTAATGAAAATGTATCTATTGATTTTATCAGCTTGAATGGAGCTATTCCTAATGATAATACAATTAATAGTTTAAATTTTGAATATGGAGAATTAACCAATCAACTATTTTTGCAAACCTTCTTTAAAAGAACCTATTTATTAGGCATTGGTGTGGAACAAAAATGGAAAGAGTATTTATCTAAAACTATTGGGATTGACGAAAACAATGAGCCTAGAACGGTATTTGATAATACGAATTACTTAAGCGTGTTTGGTTATGTGACTTTTGATTCATTTGACAATAAATTTTTTCCAACAAAAGGGTTTTATTTAAGAGGCGATTATAATTTTTATTTTTATGCAAATGGGACGAATAAAAATTTCAATGAATTTTCAATTGTAAAAACACAAATAGGATATGCGCAAACTATATTTAAAAATTTCTCTGCTTTATTGGAAGCTGCTGTAGGAGTTAAAATAGGAGGTGATGAGACAAAATCGTTTGATTTTTTTGTTGGAGGTTATGGTTATAAAGAGAGCAGTAACTTAGTTCCTTTATATGGTTATAAAGATTTAAGTTTAAGAGGAAATACGTACTTAAAAGCAACAATTACCTTAGATTATAGCATCTATAAAAAAGTACATATTAATGTTGCAGCAAATATTGCAAACGTTGGAGATGATTTATTCGACACGAAGCAATGGATAGATGGAATAGATTATTCAGGTTATGCGCTTGGCTTAGGTTGGGATACTTTTTTAGGACCTATTGAAGCAAAATATTCTTATTCTCCAGAAAGAGAAGAAAGCGCTTGGTATGTGAGCATAGGTTATCGCTTTTAATTGCTAAATATTCACAATGCTATTTTTAATATTTTCTTAATCAAATTACAATTATATTTTTACGATATTTGTAAAATGACTACTCATCGTTGGAAATATACACTTCTCGATATCAAGTTTCTAAATAAAAGAAACCCAGAATAGGCAACCTATAATTTTCAATTAATTATTTAAATCATTTAATAAAAAATTATGCCACGTTATCATACACTCGGAAAAATACCACATAAAAGACATACTACTTTTAAAAAGCCGGACGGATCTTTATACCAAGAAGAGCTTTTTGGAACTGCAGGATTTGCAGGGATGTCTTCTTTAATTTATCATTTACATCCACCTACAGTAGTATCTGAGATAAAAAGAGGAGCAGATGTCTCTCCTAAAATAGCGATAGACAAAAACATGAAAGCATTGAGTTTTAAAGGATTTTCTTTAAAACCAGAAAAAGATTATATAGCCAGTAGAAAAACATTATTTGTTAATAATGACTTGCATATAGGTTTAGCGGCACCTAAAGAGTTTTCTAAAGATTATTTCTACAGGAATTCTGATGCTGATGAAATGATTTTTATTCATGTAGGTTCTGGAACTTTAAAAACGATGTATGGAAATATAGATTTTAAATATGGAGATTATTTAATCATTCCTAGAGGAACAACGTACCGGTTTAATTTTGATACAGAAGATAATAGACTGTTATACATAGAGTCTTTTAGTCCAATTGTAACACCAAAACGGTATCGAAATAATTTTGGTCAATTATTAGAAGGGGCTCCATTTTGTGAGCGGGATTTTAGATTGCCAAAAAATTTAAAAACCAATGATGAACAAGGGGAGTTTAAAATTATATCAAAAAAACAAGGTGTAATTTGGGAATACACCCATTCAAATCATCCTTTTGATGTAGTTGGTTGGGATGGATTTCATTACCCTTATGCTTTTTCAATTCATGATTTTGAACCCATAACTGGGCGAATTCATATGCCACCTCCAATACATCAAACATGGGAGGCAGCAGGATTTGTAGTCTGTAGTTTTGTACCAAGAATGTACGATTACCATCCTGATGCAATCCCTTCTCCTTACCATCATTCTAATATAGATTCAGAGGAGTTATTGTATTATGTAGATGGTGATTTTATGAGTAGAAATGATATAGAAAAGGGACAAATAACCTTGCATCCAGGTGGAATTCCTCATGGACCACATCCTGGAGCATATGAAAGAAGTGTAGGTAAAAAAGAAACAGAAGAATTAGCGGTCATGATTGACCCTTTTAACCCTGTTATGATTACTGAAGATGCATTAAAATTAGAAGTAGACGATTATTATAAATCTTGGATTAAGTAAGATAAATTTAAGAAAAAAACAATATTTATGAGTAATAAAGAAGTTAAATCGGTTGAATACGGTTTAGAAAAAATATTTGAAGGAGCACAAGATTTCTTGCCATTATTAGGAACAGATTATGTTGAGTTTTATGTAGGTAATGCTAAACAATCTGCACATTTTTATAAAACAGCGTTTGGATTTCAATCCTATGCATATAAAGGACTCGAAACAGGTTCAAGAGACAGTGTGAGTTATGCTTTAAAGCAAGATAAAATTGTTTTAATATTAACAACACCTCTTCATAGTAAATCTCCAATTAACGACCATATAGTAAAACATGGTGACGGTGTTAAAGTAATAGCCTTATGGGTAGATGATGCTAGAAAAGCGTACGAAGAAACTACAAGTAGAGGCGCTAAATCTTATATGGAACCCCTTGTAGAGAAAGATGAATTTGGGGAAGTTGTAAGAGCGGGTATTTACACCTATGGTGAAACGGTACATATGTTTGTGGAGCGTAAAAATTATAAAGGTACTTTTTTACCAAGTTTTATTCCTTGGGAGACAGATTACAACCCGGAATCGGTAGGTTTAAAATACATCGACCATATGGTAGGAAATGTTGGTTGGGGACAAATGAATAAATGGGTTAAATGGTATGAAGATGTAATGGGATTTGTTAACTTTTTGTCTTTTGACGATAAACAAATCCATACAGAATACTCAGCCTTAATGAGTAAGGTAATGAGTAATGGTAATGGACGAATAAAATTCCCAATTAATGAACCAGCAAAAGCTGCCAAGAAGTCTCAAATTGAAGAATATTTAGATTTTTATGAAGATTCTGGAGTACAACATTTAGCCTTAACAACCGATGATATTGTAAAAACGGTAGCTCAGTTAAAAGCTAGAGGTATTGAGTTTTTACCACCACCACCACAAGCTTATTATGATGAGATTCCGCTTAGACTAGGAGTGCATATGGATATGATGAAAGAGAATATTAAAGAGCTCCAAAAGCTTTCTATATTAGTAGATGCGGATGAAGATGGATATTTATTACAAATATTCACGAAACCACTAGAAGATAGACCAACTTTATTTTTTGAGATCATTCAAAGAATGGGAGCTCAAGGATTTGGTGCTGGTAATTTTAAAGCACTATTTCAATCTATCGAAAGAGAACAAGCAAATAGAGGAACCCTGTAAAGTGAACAAATTAAAAACGCTATCATCAATTAAATAGTGTTTTTAATTTCAGAATAAAATTCTATTTTTTAGTTCTTATAATTAAATAAACAGATGAAACATTTAAGTATCCTTATTTTATTATTAATAAGTACCCATTCATTTTCTCAAAAACAGGCATATGATGATGGAGAGTTTCTTAAGTTTAGAGTACATTATGGATTGATAACTGCCGGAATAGCAACGCTAGAAGTAAAGAGTGAACTTATAGACACTAAAGAAGTTTTTCATGTGATAGGTTTTGGAGAGACCACCGGGATTGCTAGTTGGTTTTTTCATGTAGAAGATCACTATGAGTCTTATATTAGCAAAGAAAAAGATTTACCACTACGGTTTATTAGAAAAATTGATGAAGGAGGGTATACCAAAGATATTCAAATAGATTTTAATCATAGCAGTCAAAATGCTACCATTATTGATTTTAAAAATGATACAGAAAAAATAGTTTCCTTTCCAAGAGAAGTTCAGGATATGGTTTCCTCTTTCTATTATTTAAGAAATAATCTAAACGCAAAAGATATAAATGTAAACAACGAAATAGAGTTGGATATGTTTTTTGATAGAGAAAATTATAAATTCAAGCTTAAATTTTTAGGAAGAGAAATTTTAGATACCAAATTTGGAGCTGTCTCTTGTATAGTTTTTAGGCCTTATGTGCAATCTGGTAGAGTTTTTAAAGAAAAAGAAAGCCTTACTATATGGATAAGTGATGATGATAATAAAATTCCTTTATTGATAAGAGCAGATTTATCAGTTGGGTCCTTAAAAGCAACTCTTGTAGAATTTAATAATTTAAAAAATTCATTTAAAATAGTAGTCGATTAATTATGGCAAGCCAATCAAAAAGAGAACAACTTATAAATCAGTTAGAAAATAAATTTAATGACATAGGTCAAGATTTAGACACCCATCTAGAAGGAATCTTATATAGTGAACCAATGACCTATTGGGATTACATACAAACTGATGCGTTATTAAATTTGCAAACAAAACGAACTACATTGCCAGATGAGATGGTATTTATTATGTACCACCAAGTAAATGAATTATTGTTTAAAATGATACTTTGGGAAATTGAGCAAGTAGCACATCATAAAGAATTAACGGCAACTTTTTTCACTTCAAGACTCATGCGTATCAGTCGTTATTTTGATATGTTAACTTCTTCATTTGCCATCATGCAAGATGGGATGGAAGTAGATCAATATTTAAAATTCAGAAACACGTTGACTCCCGCAAGTGGTTTTCAAAGTGCCCAATATCGAAAAATTGAATTTGCTTCCACAGATTTAATTAATCTCATTGACGCCCGTTTTAGAGAAACTATCGATAGAAATACGAAGTATGACCATGCTTTAGATCATTTGTATTGGCAAGCAGCTGGTAAAGATTTTAAAACAGGTAAAAAATCGTATTTATTAGAAGCTTTTGAAGAAAAATATAAAAATGAATTTATTGCTTTTACACAAGAATATAATACCATAAATTTATATGCTAAATTTAAAAAATTCCCCATTGAAGTTCAAGAAGATGAAACGTTAATAAAAGCGATGCGTCATTACGATTACACCGTAAATATTACTTGGGTTATGGCACATTATAAAGCTGCAAATCATTATATTTCTGGAGGAACTGCTAAGGGTGAAAAAATCGAGGCTACTGGAGGAAGTGATTGGAAAAAATACATGCATCCAAAATACCAAAGAAGGATATTTTTTCCAACCCTATGGTCAGAACAAGAATTAAAAGATTGGGGAACCAACGTTTAAAATTATAAAAGAATACCAACATTGAAAAAATTACTGCTAATTATCCCCGCTATTATTTTTTGTTTTTCCTGTAATAAAAAAATAAAAGATGACAAAATAATTCCAGCTATTGAGATTGTAAAGGCAAATTTTGAATATGGCTATGATCTTAATGAGTATAATGTTTTAAGAGATACCATACGCTCTGGCGATACTTTTGGAGCAATTTTAGATGCAAATCATGTGCCTCAAGGAGAAATATATGAAGTGGTTTTAAAAATCAAAGATAGTTTTGATGTAAGAAGAGTAAAAGCTGGAAACCCTTATGTCCTTCTTAATTCCAAAGATAGTATTGGTAAAACTCAAGTTTTTATTTACGAAAAGAATACGGTTGATTATGCTGTTATTGATTTAAGAGATTGCATTACTACCTTTAATGATAAAAAGCCAGTTACCTATGTTGAAAAATATGCCAAAGGAGTGATAACAAGTTCCTTATCACAAACCATGGAAGAACAGCGTTTAAGTCCAAATATGACAGATCAATTAGCGAATATATACGCTTGGACTATTGACTTTTTTAGACTGCAAGCTGGGGATCGTTTTAAAGTAGTTTATACCGAAAAATACATTAACGACACTATTCCTGCTGGTTTAGGTGAAATAAAAGCAGTGATGTTTGAGCACCGAGGAAAACCTATTTATGCATTTAGTTTTATTGGAGATTCAATTATGGGTATTACCGATTATTATGACGATAAAGCAAATAATTTAAGACGTGCGTTTTTAAAGGCTCCTGTAAAATTTAGCAGAATTTCTTCACGTTATAATTTAAAAAGAAGAATAAAATATTATGGTAATAGAGTGCGTCCTCACAAAGGAACTGATTTTGCTGCACCTATTGGGACCCCTATATTAGCAACAGCAGATGGCGTTGTATCAAAATCTGAAAGAAGTGGTGGAAATGGCAATTATGTGAAAATTAGACATAATAGCACTTACGACACACAATACCTTCATATGAAAAAACGAAATGTAAAAGTGGGGAAACATGTTGCACAAGGAGATGTAATTGGATGGGTTGGAATGACAGGAAATACTGGCGGTCCTCACGTATGCTATCGTTTTTGGAAAAATGGAAAGCAAGTAGACCCATTTAAACAAGACTTGCCACATTCTAAGCCACTACAAAAAAAGTATCAAAAAACTTATTTTGATCATATTTCTCCCTTACAACAGCAATTAAACGATTTAATTTTTTAATTTTTTTATAGTTTATAAGTCTGTTAATAAAAAATTAACGAAACAACCTGTTAGTTGTCAGATTTTTACGATACTTACAAAAGTAATTACGCAATAATTTTATGCTTTTTTTTTAAACTTTAAAATTTTGTTAAAAAACAAATTGATTGCGTAAATTTGCAACAACTTAAAAACAATTTAATGATGAAAAAAATTACTTTTTATTTAGTAGTTTCCTTTTTATTTGTAAATGTTATTTCATTTGCACAAGGAACTATTACTGGAACAATTAACGACAGCGATTTAGGAGGTCCATTATCTGGAGCGACTATCGTTGAATATGGTACAGATAATGGTGCCATAACTGATTTTGACGGAAACTTTGAACTTATAGTAGAAGGAGACGACGGAACAGTAACTATTTCTTACTTAGGCTATACTACTCAAACGTTTGTTTATGAGTTATCTGATGGCGTTTTAGTTTTAGAAGTTGTTACGTTAGAACCTGATCCAAATTCACTTGTAGAAGTGGTAGTTATCGGAACTGGAGTTGTACAACTTGCAGCTGGAAGAGAAACTCCTACTGCAGTGTCAACCATTTCTGCTGAAGAAATTCAACTTAGAGGAGGAGCAAATCGAGATATAACTGAATCAATTGCATTTACACCATCGGCAACTGTTACTGGTAACAATGGTTTTGGAGATTCTCAATTGTTTTTAAGAGGATTTGATCAAACCAATATTGCAGTACTATTAAACGGTCAGCCCGTAAATGGTATGGAAGATGGTAAGGTTTATTGGTCAAACTGGTCAGGTCTTGCAGATATTGCAACAACCATTGAGGTTCAAAGAGGTCTTGGAGCTTCAAAATTAGCGATTTCTTCAGTTGGGGGAACCACTAATATTGTTATGAAAGCTGCAGATAAAAGAAAAGGTGGATTTGTAAAATTTACAGGAGCAAACGACAGTTATATGAAAGCTACTGTTGGATATGATTCTGGTATGAACGATAATGGATGGGCTTTTTCAGTATTATTAGATTACTGGCAAGCACATAGAAAATGGTCTGCAGGTACGTATGGTCAAGGACAAACCTATTATTTTTCTGTTGGTTATAAGGCAAGTGAAAAACATAACTTTAACTTCTTAGTTACTGGTTCACCACAATTACACGGTCAAAAATGGTCTCAATCTAAAGAGAATATTGCTGCTGATCCAAAATTTAACCAACATTGGGGTTATTTAAATGCAGATGGTACAGATATTTCATCTGAAAGACAAAATTTTTACCACAAACCAGTTACAAACTTAAACTGGGATTTTACTATTTCTGATAACACTACACTATCTACAGTTGCTTATGCTTCATGGGGTCGTGGTGGTGGAACGGGTCCAAGAGGAAACGGGCGTATAAGAACAGCAAACGTTGAAGTAGATGGAGTAACTTTTCCGGGACAAATTGATTACCCTGCAATAGAAGAAGCTAATACTGTAATAGGTGTTGGTGGTGATTATTCCGCTCCAAATGGAGCAGGATATATTAGAAGAGGTTCTATGAACAATCACGCTTGGTATGGAATAGTTTCTAATTTAAATCATGATTTTTCTGAAAACCTATCAGGAAGTGTTGGAGTAGATGCAAGATTTTATCAAGGTGATCATTTTAGGCAAGTAGTAGACTTGTATGGTTTATCTGGATGGTCTAATGATAGACCAGATGATGCTGTTGTGACTAATACCTACGATGCTAACCCATGGTCAACTTTATTTGATTACGCTCCTGAAGAAGATAGAATTGCTTACGATAATTCAGAAAAAATAAACTACCAAGGAGTATTTGGACAAATAGAATATGCAACTGATAAATTCACAATATTTGCTCAGGGTGCTTTTTCTAACCAATCATATGAAAGAGAAGATAGATTCGATGAAGGTGTAAAATCTGATAAAATTAGTAAAACCGGATATAATATAAAAGGAGGTCTTTCATATGATATGAATCCAGACAATACTATTTTCTTTAATGCAGGTCATTATTCAAGACAGCCTTATTTAGATAATGTTTTTAATAGAAATTCAGGTCAAATTACAGAACCAGTATCTCCAGCAGTAGAAAATGAAAAAATTACAAGTTTTGAAGCTGGATACCATATCAAAGCAAATCGTTTTAGAGCAAACTTTAACGCCTATGCAACGAACTGGACTGATAGAACATTATCAAGCTTTGATACAGATGAAGCCTTAGATATAGACTTAACTATCCTACAAAGAGGAATAACACAATTCCACACTGGAGCTGAATTAGATGTTAATTTTAGAGCTACTGATTGGTTAACAATACAAGGATTTATTTCTGGTGGTTCTTGGTATTATAAAGGTGACGCTTTGGTTTCTGTTTATAATAATGAAACACAGCAATTAATTATCGATGAAGAAACAGTGAATCGTGATGGTGTTAAAGTATCATCAGCACCGCAATTTACTACTGGAATAGGTTTTGATGCAAAAGTTGTTAAAGGACTAAGTATTGATGCTCGTATTAAATACAATGATAATCATTATGAGTTTACAGATGTATTTACTCAATCAGAAGATTTTACAGGAGCTCAATTAGATAGTTATGCGTTAACAAATGCTGGTATTACATACCGTTTTAGTTTTGGAGATAATGTCATGACTTTTAGAGCAAACATGTTTAATGTTTTTGATAAAATTGCGATCAATCAATCTGATAGATTCGGATATTTTATTACGGGTGGTAGAACATTTAATGCTTCCATGCGTTATGAGTTCTAAAACTTAGAATATAACAATTAAAAAGCGTCCTAATTTTATTAGGGCGCTTTTTTTTGTAGTTATAATTGCCTTTAAAAATTAACATTAACAAGAACAGCAAGAGCTCTATTAATTAGCGGTTCTTGTTCAGATTATATTAATAGATTATATTAATGGATTATAGTAATTATTCTTGTATTTTTATTTCAATTATTAATTAACTAAAATACCATACTATGAATGCTACAAAAGCTAATATTATAAATTCAGTCTGTTTAATCGCTATTGGATTGTGGGGATATCTTGAAGTAATTTCACCAACTGCACTCATTCCCGTAGGTTTTGGGGCTGCTTTAATTCTTTGTTCGCCTGGCGTAAGAAAGGAAAATAAAGTAGTCGCGCATATAGCTGTTCTTTTAACACTAGTCATTTTAATTGCCTTAGTAGGAATGAGACTGCCTAAATCAATAGATCAAGGAGGTTTAGGGCTTGTAAGAGTGTTATTAATGATTGGAACTTCTGCCTTTTCAATGGTATGTTTTGTAAAAAGTTTTATTGCAAATAGAAAAGCTAGAAAATAAGTTAAAATAAAATTCGCTTTATCCATTATTATTGAGCGTAGCCAATAGTAATATTATCATATAAAAGC
>ERZ887851.1313-NODE-1313-length-21674-cov-41.801101_pt1 | contig 21674 bp, 20 predicted proteins | sample MGYA00521100_ERZ887851 | MGnify/ENA primary metagenome ERZ887851 (study PRJEB32303, sample SAMEA104408602) | aquatic metagenome | biome: Brackish water; feature: Pelagic; material: water | place: Baltic Sea | collected 2014-06-06T16:11:00 | depth 11,444 m ... | reverse complement strand
ACTGTTAATTGTTACTGTATTATTGTCACATTTATATCTATTAATATAATAAAAATCATTATTGCGGCCATGCTGGAATTGGTAGACAGGCACGGTTGAGGGCCGTGTGGGCTTTGCTTGTGAGAGTTCAAGTCTCTCTGGCCGCACCAAAATTGTTACTCTGCTTAAGTAATTTTTTTAATCCTTGTAAAATTAGCATATCGTTACGTCTTTATTAAACGCACAATTTCATAAGAGATTCTCTTCAATATAAAAAAATTAGGATATAATTAAAAATATGAGCAATAAACTTTACACAGACTCAAAATATGAGCGATACAAAAAATATAAAAAAAAGTATTCAAAGGGAAGTAACTTTGATTTAGATTTAAAAGAAATACCTGTGGCAGGAAAAGAAAACGATCCAGGAGCAGCCGTGAAAGATAAGGTTGACTGGGATCGCGTTAGAAAAGAATTTAAATTATCAAAAAAGCAAATCATGCTTTTGATAGACACGGGTGTAATAGACCATACTTGGCAAGATACCACCCATGATGACAAAATGTATAAAGGCACTGTTTCTTTTAAAAATAGAGAACCATTAAAAGAAAAATAAAAAAATATCTCTTTTTTGTAAAAGCCTTAACTAGGTTTTTGCTTTCCCCACATCTCAAAGTATTTTCCTTTTTGCAATAATAAGTTGTCATGCGTTCCTTGTTCAATAATAGCGCCTTCATCAAGAACGATTATGTTATCAGCATTTGCAGCTGTAGAAAGTCGATGCGCAATTATTAAAGTTGTTTTATTTTTAGAAACATTTTCTAAGTTTTTTTGAATTTCTTTTTCAGTACTTGTATCTAGAGCAGAGGTTGCTTCGTCAAAGAAGAATATTTTAGGATTTTTTAGAATAGTTCTTGCAATAGCCACTCTTTGCTTTTCTCCACCAGATAGTTTTAATCCTCTCTCTCCTACAATCGTTTCATACCCATCCGGTAAAATTGATATGAAATTATGTATATCTGCATTTTTAGCAGCACTAATGACTTCCTCTTTAGTAGCACCAGTGTTTCCGTAAGCTATGTTGTAATAAATTGTATCGTTAAATAAGACCGTGTCTTGTGGAACCACACCGATTATTTCTCGCAAAGATTCTTGAGAGATTTTGTTTATATTAATATTGTTAATATAAATCCCCCCTGCTTTGGGGTCATAAAATTTAAAAAGCAATCTACTGATTGTTGATTTTCCAGCTCCGGTAGGCCCTACAATCGCAACTTTTTTTCCATTGGGAACTACAAACGAGATATTTTTGATGATAGTTCTCCTGATGTCATAATCAAAACTAACATTATCAAATTTAATTTCAGCAATATCACTTTGCGGTATGCTCTCAAAAACATCCTGTGTTGTGGGTGATATCTGCAATAAGCTAAACATATTTTCCATATCAGTTAATGCTTGCCTAATTTCTCTATAAACTGAACCCAGCCAGTTTAAAGGTTGGTATAACTGCAACATATACGCATTAATCACCACAAACCCTCCAACATCGATGTCTCCATTTTTAATGCCGTAGGCAGACATTACTAGCATGATAGTAATTCCAGTCATTATTATGAATGTTTGAGCTATATTTAATAATGAAAGAGAATGACGGCTTTGGTTGGCGGCTAATTCATATTCCTCTAAAGATTTATCAAGTCTATCAAATTCAAATTTTTCATTATTAAAATATTTAACTGTTTCAAAATTTAATAAGCTATCAATCATTTTTGTGCTGACATCATTGTCAGCCTGATTCATTTTTTTTCTAAATTCATTTCTCCATTCCGTGATCTGAAAAGTTAAATAGGAATAAAAACCAATAGTTGTGAGAGTTATAACGGCATACCATGGTCCATAAAGATAAAATAAAATTCCTGAAACTAAAAAAATTTCAAAAAAAGTAGGAATAATATTAAACAATACATATCGTAAGAGAAAATCTATTCCCTTCGTTCCTCTATCTATAAATTTTGCAAGCGCACCTGTTTGTCTGTTTAAATGAAATTGTAATGAAAGGTTATGTAGGTGCTTGAACATATTCAGGGATATTTGTCTGATAGAATGTTGTGAAACCTTTGAAAACAAAGCATCCCTAACTTCAACAAATGTGAAAGTAATTATTCTTGCAATACCGTAGCCAACTATCAAAGCAATAGGTACCAGCATAAATAAATTAATACCTGAACTTAATTCTGTTAGTGAGTTTACGGAGGCCCCCAATACCAAGGGAGTAGTCACACTTGCTATTTTTGCTAATACTAAAGCGATAACTGCAAAACCAACTCTTATCTTTAGGTCCCTTCTTTTTTTTGGCCACAAATAGGGAAGTAGCAGTTTAAAAGTCTTAATATATTTTCCTTGTTCCATAATTTTAATATAGCTGATTACTCACAATTTGTTATGAGCAAAAGAGCAGGGGTGATCTATTAATAATTTTATCTTTTGTATTTCATATCTGACATATGAAGTTTTAGCGCTCTAGTTGATATATGAACTTCTACTATAAAAAAAACTATTGATATCAACATGGAAGTGCAGCAAGACACAAAAATAATTTTGGCAATAAATACTTTATTTAAATAAAGAGCAAAAACAGTTAGCATATTAAAGAAAAAACCTAGCGCTGCAAAAAGCATAGTATATTTTGCAATTCTTATTCTACTCTCTAAATTTTCAAGCTGCCTGTCCCAATGAGCGGGTACATGCTTTCCAAATATGAAATCATCATGAATTTTTCTAATTAAAACACTCAATGAATGAAATCTATTGTTATAAACTGTCATTAACAAAGGTATCGCTGGAAACATTAAGGCAGTAACGGTGTAATTTATATTCATGTACGAATCGGATTGTAACATGAGCTAAATTTATAGATTAGATTTTTTTTAATATTACGTGTAAATTTAATCGTGGATCAAAACTTATTTAAAGTAAAGGGAACCTATGTGAACGGCCAATGGATGAATGCATCCAAATCCTATGTGGTCATTAACCCTTCAAACAATAAAAAATTAGCAGATATTCCCGTTTCTTCAGGAGAAGAATTGGAATTGGCAGTTCAGTCGGCATCTAAAGCTCAAAAAATTTGGGCAAAAGTTCCCTTAAAGCAAAGAGCTGATTCAATTCTTAAGCTATGTTCGTTAATAGAAAAAAAAGCAGAAGAGTTTGCTCTTATGGATACATATAATGCGGGTAACGCGATTACCTTTGCTAGAAAAGACGTTATTCAAGCAGTAGAGCACATGAAATACTTTGCTGGATTAATTAGAGAGGTAAAAGGAGAAACCTTTTCAACAGAACCTAATCATTTAAATTTTTCAAGACAACAACCTTACGGAGTTGTTCTGAAAATAAATTCTTTTAACAGACCGTTTAGATGGTGTGCTGAAAAATTAGCCGCACCTATATTAATGGGAAACTCTGTAATAATTAAGAATTCTGAGCAAGCTCCCATATCATCTTTAAAATTTTGCGAATTGTTAAATGGAATATTTCCAGATGGATTAATTAATGTGGTAACTGGTGGTGCAGATTCAGGATCTTTTTTAGTTAAACATCCTCTCATTAAAAGAATAGCAGTAATATCATCTGTCCAAACCGGCATTGCTATTGCGAAAGATGCCGCCCCACTGTTAAAAAATATTTCTCTAGAATTGGGAGGAAAGAATCCTCTAATTGTTTTTGATGATGCCGATATAGATTTGGCAGTTGATTTAACTATTAAAGGAATGCGCTTTGACACCAAGGGCGAGTCTTGTAGCTCTCCATCAAGAATTTTAGTCCATAAAAAATTACACGACAAGTATTTAGAAAAACTTATTTCTGAAGTTGAAAAAATACCCGTAGGTTTGCCATGGATTGAAACCAATGTAGTAGGCCCCGTTGTTTCTAAAAAGCAGTTTGAAAGTGTAAATAAATATATCCAGTCTGGTATAGAAGAAGGAGCAAAATTAGAGCTTGGAGGAAATAGCCCCACCAATCCTGAATTAAAAGATGGATTTTTTATAAATCCGACAATTTTTTCAAACGTGAAGCCTTCTATGAAAATTGCCAAAGAAGAAATATTTGGTCCAGTTATTTCTGTAATGAAGTGGGAAAATTATGATGAAATGATGAGCATTGCTAACTCTACAGATTATGGATTAACGGCTGGAATTGTTACAAACTCCTTAAGCAATGCAATGAAAACTTCTGAGGAAATACAGTGTGGTTATGTTTGGATTAATGCTGCTGGTAGATATGCAGGTGCTCCTTACGGAGGATGGAAGTTGAGCGGCCTCGGAGTAGAGGAGTGTTTTGATGAACTAAAAAGTTATACCAAAACTAAAAACATTAATATGAAGTGGCTTTAATTTAACGAAAGGAATGTCATGGATGAAAAATTATTTAAAGTAGGGTTGGAAAAAAGAAAAAAAGTTCTTGGAAAAGAGTATGTAGAAAACGTCATGTCTTCTACGACGGACTTAAATGACACGTTTCAAAAAGCTATGACAGAATGGTGTTGGGGCTTTGGTTGGGGCGATGAGTCTATTGATATGAAAACAAGATCTATGATGAATTTAACTATGATTGCAGCGTTAGGAAAAATGCATGAATGGGAAATTCATTGCAAGGGTGCTATTAAAAATGGCGTAACCAAAGAGCAATTAAGAGCTATTTTGCATGTGATCGGAATTTATTGTGGCGTACCTCAGGCTATGGAATGTTTTAGGGTAGCTAAAAAAGTTTTAGATGAGGAAAAGTCTTAACAAATTAATTTTAATTTAAGTTAAGCCAGTGCGGTTTTAAAATTTTAATACTAGATTGCTCTACGGAAATAGTTTGCTCGAATAGATGCTTACTTTCTTCTGTATCTAGAACAGCAAAGCAAGCAGGATCTAAAGAAATTATTTTTCCAATTGTTTTTTCATTGTCTTTAATGAGCTGTCCAATCTCAACCGAACCTTGAATGATCTGAATAGGAAAAACTCTTTTTCTTATTTTGTTTTTTAAACTCATTCTTGCAGTATTTTCCTGACCTACAAAACATCCTTTTTTAAAACTAACTCCATTCAGTTCTTTTAAATTTAGCTCTAATGAAAAATAATTAGACAAAGCGCTTGCTGGAACTAGGTCTGTTAGTCCGGCATTGTGATATATTTTAGAGAAAGTGTTTAAATTTAACAAATCTAAATTTAAATCTTTAATCAAATCTTCTTTTTTACTTTCTTGAATAATTCCATGAATTCCAAAGTCATTTAGTCTTGGATCATTAAAGAAAAATCCATAACTATTGTTTAGAGTGAATCCTTTTGTGGCTTGAAATGCAGTGGCAATTATTTCATTTGCCATATTGAAGAAAAAAGATTTATATTCATGATCCTTCTTTTTAATCTCAATTTGAGATCTAAGTTTGTAGATGTTCAATTTGGCAACAAAATCATCTACAATAGTAGTGTTGCATTGAATAAGATAACCACCCTCCAATTGCTGAATAATCATAAAATCATACAAGAACTTCCCTTGAGGAGATAGTAGGCAGGAGTATATGGAGCGATTATTACTCACTAAATTTATGTCATTAGAAATTATATTTTGTAAAAAATGGACGCAGTCAGCCCCTGTTACGGAAATAATTGATTTGTGATCTAATTGGATTGCAAAATTACTGTTCATCTTAATTATTTTTGTATATTAATTCGCTATTCATCATGTCAAATAAATATACTTTAATTATCAAAAATGCCGAATGTTATGTAGATGGAAAGCTCATTCTTACGGATATCGCTATAAAAGATGGCATTATCTCAAAAATATCTAAAAATATAAGCGATGTAGCTGACCAGGTGTTAGACGCAAAAGGTTTAACTGTCTTTCCAGGAATTATAGATACACAAGTTCACTTTAGAGAGCCTGGAGACCCAAACAAAGAAACATTAGAAAGCGGAAGCAAAGCTGCTGTTCTTGGGGGCGTAACTTCAGTATTTGAAATGCCCAACACTTCACCTCCCACAGATAGTCCAGAGCGTTTTCAAGAAAAATTAAACAGAGCCAAAGACAGAATGCATTGTAATTACGCTTTTTACTATGGAGCTACCGAGAGCAATTCATCATCATTGGATGTCACTAAAGATCTGGAGGGATGTTGTGGAGTAAAAATGTTTGTTGGCTCCTCTACGGGAAATTTATTAGTTAAAGACGACAAATATATTGAGCAGGTTATTAAAAATTCTCCGAGAATAGTGTCCATTCACTCAGAAGATGAGGATATGCTTAATGCTAGAAAAGATAAAATTATAAACGGAGATGTTAGGTCTCACTATGTATGGAGAAGCGTGGAATGCGCAATGGCTTCAACAACCAAAGTGGCAAAATTTGCAAAATCTTTAAAAAAAAGAATTCATGTTCTGCACGTGTCCACAAAAGATGAAATAGATTTTTTAAGAGATTATAAAGATTTCGTCAGTATTGAAACAACACCAAATCATTTGAGTTTATTCGCACCAGACTGTTATGAACAGAAAGGAACCTTTGTTCAGATGAATCCACCAGTGCGAGAAAAAGAGCATATGGATGGAATTTGGAAAGGAGTTTTGGATGGAACGGTTGATGTGATTGGTTCAGATCATGCACCGCATACGAAAGAGCAAAAACTTCAAGTGTATCCAGCAAGTCCGTCAGGCATGCCTGGAGTGCAAACTATTTTTCTTTTAATGCTTAAACATTATACCGAAGGAAAGATTGAGCTTTCAAAAGTAATAAGCTTACTCTCAGAGAAACCTTGCGATTTATTCGGCATAGAAAAAAGAGGATATATCAAAGAAGGATTTTATGCTGATTTAACAGTGGTGAATATGAATAAAGAATTTGAAATTACTAATAGCTGGATAGCAAGTAATTGCAAGTGGACCCCTTTTGATGGATGGAAAGTTAAGGCTACTCCATTTGGAACTATTGTGAATGGAAATATTTCGGTTTGGGAAGAAAAATTAATAGACAAGAAATTTGGAAAACCTCTAAAGTTTAACTAGTTTTTTCCAAAAAAATTAATTTAATAAAATCCTAGTCTGTATCTCGTATGCTAATGGAATATATTGCTCTTTTTTTTATAAGTTTTTTTGCTGCAACTATACTGCCAGTTTCGTCAGAGCTAACTTTGGTGGGAATGATGTCTGCCAGTATCTATTCTAGCTCTCTATTGTTGTTATTTGCTAGCGTAGGCAATGTTCTAGGATCTTGTGTTAACTGGTATTTGGGCATTCATTTTATAAGATTTAAAGATAAAAAATGGTTTCCTTTTTCTGATAAGCAAATCCAAAAATCATCTTTTTGGTTTAATAAATATGGAAAGTGGTGCCTGCTATTCGCTTGGCTTCCAATTGTGGGAGACCCACTAACCTTTATTGCAGGAACCTCTCGAGTAAATTTTACTCAGTTTGTAGTTTTGGTTAGTCTTGGAAAAATTACCAGATACGTTGCGGTGATTTATTCTATTAATTTACTGTTTTAATATTTTTTTTGCAGTCAAACAGCGCGGTAAACACAGCTACTAAAGCAGTGATTTTTGATTAGAGAATATTTGCCCTTATAAAGGAATCTTTTATTTCATCTAAAATTTTTGGATCATCAATTGTAGCTGGGATCTTGTATTCCTCCTTGTCAGCAATTTTTCTCACTGTGCCACGTAGAATTTTTCCAGATCTTGTTTTGGGAAGCCGTTTTACAACAATTACCGTTTTAAAAGCTGCAACTGGCCCAATTTTATTTCTTACCATTTCGATACATTCTTTAGATATGTCTTTGTCTTCTTTATTGGTACCAGTTTTTAAAACTACTAGACCTATAGGTAGTTGCCCCTTTAGCTCATTAGCAATTCCAATAACCGCACATTCAGCTACATCTTTGTGTTCGGAGAGAACCTCTTCAATCGAACCGGTGGACAGTCTATGACCAGCGACATTAATAATGTCATCAGTTCTCGACATGATCCAAACATAACCATCCTCATCCATGTGCCCCGCATCATATGTTTGATAGTATCCAGGATAGGTATCCATGTAGTTTTCTTTGTATCTTTTGTCTGCATTCCATAGAGTTGGGAAAGTACCTGGAGGAAGGGGGAGCTTAACTACAATATCTCCCATTTCACCTGGTTTTGCTTCTGAACCATCGCTTCTTAATACTTTAACATCATATCCAGGAGCTGGTTTTCCCGCAGACCCATATTTAGTAGGAAAGAGTCCTAGACCTTTAAAATTAGATGTAATCGACCAACTAGTTTCAGTTTGCCACCAATGATCAATCACTGGTTTTTTTAGCAAATCTTCTGCCCAATGTATCGTGTCAGGATCTGCTCTTTCTCCCGCTAAAAACAAAGATTCAAATTTTGATAAATCGTATTTGTTAAAAAACTCTCCTTTAGAGTCTTCTTTTTTAATAGCTCTAAATGCTGTTGGAGCAGTAAACATTGTTTTGATTTTGTATTCAGAAATTATTCTCCAGAAAGCACCCGCATCAGGAGTTCCCACAGGTTTTCCCTCAAAGATTACAGTAGTACATCCATGAAACAATGGAGCGTACACAATGTACGAATGACCAACAATCCAACCTATGTCACTTGCAGACCACCAGACATCTCCCGGATCTATGTCGTAGACATTTTTCATTGTCCATTTCAACGCAACTATGTGTCCTCCAATGTCTCTTAAAATTCCCTTTGGGACTCCAGTAGTTCCAGAGGTATACAAAATATAAGCAGGATCATTTGCATCGCACTCTACACAGGGAGCTTTAGGAGCTCCTTTAACAAAATCGATCCAATCAATATCATTGTCACCCAATACAGCTTTATGCTTTTCTCTTTGGAAGACGATAGTTTTTTCAGGCTTGTGTTTTGCTAATCGAACTGCTTCAGTTAGCAAAGGTTTATATTCTACAATTCTTCCAGGCTCTAAACCGCAAGATGCTGATAAAATTAATTTTGCTTTCGAGTCATCAATTCTGCTGGCTAGTTCATTTGAAGCAAATCCACCAAATACAACTGAGTGAATAGCTCCAATTCTTCCACAAGCTAACATAGCCATGATTGCTTCCGGTATCATAGGCATGTAAATAATAATTCTATCTCCCTTGACCACTCCCTGTCTCTGTAGGGCTCCAGCTAAAATAGAAACTTCATCTGTTAGTTCTTGGTAGGAATATTTTTTTTTAATATTTAACATGGCACTATCATAAATTAGTGCAGTTCGTTCTCCGTTTCCTTCTTCTACGTGACGATCAAGAGCATTGAAGCAAGTATTTATCTTTCCACCCTTAAACCATTTGTAAAATGGAGGGTTACTTGAATCTAATACTTGATCATATTTTTTAATCCACCTCACATCTTCAGCGGCTTTAGCCCAAAAACCATCCCTATCCTGAAGCGATTCTTTAAAACTCTGATTGTATTTGCTACTCAAATTACCCCCCCTTTTTTTTTGGCTTTAAGAAAATAATATCTAATTATTAACCGAAATTGACAAATTAGTATTAAAAAATAGCATTTTAATAGAATATTTTGCCACTTTAGAGGTTTTTTTATCTAACAAATTCTTATAAAACATATTTAAATTATGCGAATCTAAAAATTTTGCATTTATTGTTTAAACCAAAAAAAAGGGAGTAAATTATGAAAACTGCTATGTTGGCGTCCAATGATTTTACTGGAATTACATTCTGGTTAATTTCAATGGCACTATTGGCTTCTACGGTATTCTTTTTTGTAGAAAGAAATTCAGTAAAAGCATCATGGAGAACATCGATGACTTTATCAGGTCTTGTTACTGGTATCGCGTTCTTCCATTATATGTACATGAGAGAAGTTTGGATCACTACTGGATCTTCTCCAACCGTATTCAGATATATTGACTGGTTACTAACAGTTCCTTTATTGATGATTGAATTCTATTTCATCTTATCGGCTGTTAAAAAAGTATCGTCAGGAATTTTCTGGAGATTGCTAGTTGGAACAATTGTAATGTTAGTGGGTGGATACTTAGGTGAAGCTGGCTACATGAATGTTACTGCTGGTTTCGTAATTGGAATGGGTGGATGGATCTACATTCTATACGAAATATTCGCAGGAGAAGCTGCTCAAGAAGCCTCAAAATTAAAAGGTGCTGCAGCTAACTGTTTTAGTTTCTGCAAATGGATTGTTACACTAGGCTGGTCCGTATATCCACTAGGATACCTATTCGGATACATGCTAGGTGGAACTGATGAAGCAGCTCTTAATCAAATTTATAACTTGGCTGATTTTGTCAACAAGATTTTATTTGGTTTAGTGATTTATTCAACTGCCAAATCTCTTACTACTACAAGAGATTAATTTTAAATCTTAAAGTTAGAAAAAAGGCCTCTTTTGAGAGGCCTTTTTTTTGCCCCACTCAAAGTTAAAATTTAATTTAGCCAACCCGTTCTTATAAACAATTCCACTCGAGCGATCTTTTTTTAGAAAGTAAGCGCCATCTAAATCTAAGTAATCGCAATATTTAAAATATCTGAGAGCGGGATAAAGAGACAAAGATGAGCTTACCATACAACCCAGCATTATTTTTTTTTTGGCATTTTTTGCAATATGTATGTGTTTTAATATTTCTTCGTGAGTTCCAAATTTATCCAATTTTAAATTCACACATTGATAGTGCTTGATGGAATTTTTTAAATTCTTGTTTTTTAAATGAAAGGATTCATCAGCACAAAATTTCAGCTTAGACTTGATATTCTTTAAATAATGATCTTTTCCTTTTGGAAAGGGCTGTTCGATTAATAAAATATTAAAATTTTCTAAAGTTTTTATATTTTCTTCAATAAATTTTTTATTCCAAGATTCGTTAGCATCAATAATTATGCTTGATTTTGGGCATATGCGCTTAATTAATGATAATTTTGGTATAACCTCATTTTGATCAAGCTTGATCTTGATAATTTTAGTTTTAGTAAATTTTTTTAAAATTTTTTCAGTTTTTTTTAAGTTAAAAATAGGAATAGTAATTGATGTGGTGAAGCTTTTTTTAATTTGATTTAATTTGAGAAAACCTACTTTGTTATTTTTCAATTCCATATCCAGGACTGCAGAGGAGAGTGCGTTCTGAAGGCATAAAAAAGGTATTTGTTGAATATTCTTATTTTCTACTATTTTTTCAATTTTTGACTTATTTTTTTTTAAATACTCAAGAATATCCTCAAGCGATTCATTGTATCTGGGGTAGGGAACGCATTCACCAATGCCATAAGTTGCTCCACAGTTAAGAAAAATGTCTACAACCTTAACGAATTTTTTGGAAACCCTGGATATCTTAAACTCATCAGCTAATTTAAATACTTTTGTCTTATAATTTAATTCAATTTTATTTAAATTCTTCATTGTCATTGTCTCTTGGATAAATATAAAGGAGATCATGCCAAAAGTAACCTATATTGAATTTGACGGTACCGAACACATAGTTGATGTTGACAAGGGTCTTTCCATTATGGAGGGAGCTGTGCAAAAAAAAATCCCAGGTATTGATGCTGACTGCGGTGGATCTTGTGTTTGCGCTACCTGCCACGTTTATGTGGATGATGATTGGTTAGATAAATTACCTGAGCAATCAGAGGCAGAAAAAGATATGTTAGATTTTGCTTTTGAAACAAAAACAAGTAGCAGATTAAGTTGTCAAATATTTTTAGATGAAAACTTAGATGGTATTGTTGTTTCGTTGCCAGAAAAACAAGGATAGATGATTAAAACAGACGCTGTAATTATTGGAGCCGGTCCAGTTGGTTTATTTACTGTTTTTGAATTAGGAATACTGGGGTTGAATGCTCACGTAGTTGACAATTTAGATAAAGCTGGCGGACAATGTATCGAGCTTTATCCAGACAAGCCTATTTATGATATTCCAGGACTTCCGGTCTGTACTGGAGAAAGTTTAACAAAAAATCTTTTAGAACAAATTAAACCATTTAAAACTGAATTTCATTTAAACCAAAGAGTAAATTTTATTCGCAAGCAAGGTCAAAACTGGATAGTTGAAACAAGCGATAAGACTGTGTTTGAAACACCGAATGTTATTATAGCCGGAGGTGTGGGATCTTTTGAACCAAGAAAACCACCCATCAAAGGGATTGAAAATTTTGAAAATCAAAACTTATTCTACTCGGTGAAAAACAAAAATAATTTTACCAATCAAAACATTTGCATATTTGGAGGAGGAGACTCAGCCTTAGATTGGGCAGTGGAGCTTTCAAAAATTGCTAAAAAAATATTTTTAGTTCACAGGAGAGATGATTTTAGGGCCGCTCAGCATACAGTTGATCAAATGATGAAGCTTAAAGAATCTGGAAAAATAGAGCTTTATACAGGCTACCAACCAAAAGATTTTGTTGGAAAGCAGAAAATAGAAAAGGTTATCATTGAGCATGCCAGCAAAGGTTCGGAAGAGTTAAGTGTAGATTCTGTGTTGGCTTTTTTTGGTCTTAAAATGGAACTTGGTCCAATAGTTAATTGGGGTTTAAATTTAGATAATAAAACCATTGTGGTGAATACAGAAAATTTTGAAACAAACGAAAAAGGAATTTTTGCAGTAGGAGACATTTCTTCTTACCCAGGAAAATTAAAACTTATTTTGTGCGGTTTTCATGAAGCTGCTTTAGCTGCTCAGGAATGCTTTAAAAGAGCAAAGCCAGATGAGAAATATGTTTTTAGATTCACAACCTCATCTAGCGATATTCACAAAAGGCTTGGGATTAAATAGTTTTAATTTTACCTATCGTATAAAACGCTTAGTTCTTTAATGTTATTAGAGCTTTCTTCTAGTTTTTTCATATCGTCATTTCTGGATAGAAAAAACATGAACAGCATAAAAATCCAAGAAAGCATGGCTGGAATTAAAAAATAAGAAGATGAGTAGTGGGCTGCAAAAGTAAATAGCATGGCCAGCATAGCAGATCTAAGAAAAATAGTTTCACGAAATGTAGCCGAAATACTTAATGAATGCTTTGCCAGTTTGAAAAAACTCATTTTTGAAGGACCAAAATATCTAGTTCCTCTTACAGATTCTATAAATCGAATGGATGAAAAATTTTTAGCAATTGATCCTGAGAAGCTAAGCCAAACTGAACCGTTAGAAAGAATTTTGTCTACAGCTGACTTGGAGAGACATGAATAATTTCCAAATTTGATCATTTTTCCAGTCATTAAGTAAGTTAAGAATTTATGAGCAACGTAACATGCCTTGAATACAGGTCCTTCGCTTCTTTTTACCCTATTCGCTGTGATAATTTCAGGGGATGAGGAATCCACAAGGTCAAAAAAATTTTTTAATTCTTCAGGTCTATCCTCTCCATCACCATCCATGGGAATGATGTAGTCAAAGTCAAAATTTTGATGGGCATATTTTAAGCCAGTTGCTATGGCGTGGCAGTGTCCATCATTATTTATTAAATTTAAAATCTTGACTGACTGAAGATTAAAAAATTTATTATCCATCTCTAGCATTTCTTCAGTAGAAGAATCGTTGATAACCATAACCGATACCTGGAGATTTTTGCTTGTTGCTTCTTGATCAATATTTTTCAGTAGCTCAAATAATGATGTCCAATCATTATAGACCGGAATTAGAATGAGATACTTCTTCATTTGCCCAAACATATCTTTGTTTTTTGTGAAGTTCCAGCTCCAAAGTTCCTAGGAGGAAATTCTGGGAAACAAATTCCATCATCAAAGCTTTTTTTATATCCAACCCATTTAGGTCTAGAAGAAAGATGATAGGACAGATTCCCCGCATGCCACTCATCGCCACTTACCAAGCTTGATTCTTTGCCAATTCTATTCTCAATTTCTTTAGCAATAGCTTTCCCAGGATAATCCGTTCTTTTATTGTCCTGAGAAAGAGAGATGTACAGATAAATTGTTGGGGATATTAAAAATACAAACCCAAACAGAAAATAAAAACTTCTTAATTTTTTTAAATCAATAGTGTTTTTGAAAATATAAACAGCCAATACTCCAGAAGACAAATAGAAGGGAGTCATCCACATGGTTCTAATTTTTGCTCCCATAACTAACGACGTTAAAAACATAAGAACAATTGGAACAATGGTTACGAATATTAGAAATATTAATTTACGGTCCCTAAAGTTTATTTTATTTTTTAATTTTTTAACTAACAAGCCAAGCATTAGAAAAAATAATGCCAGTATACCAATTTGTTTTGTCAGAAATATCAAGGGATTAATCACATTGTTCAAAGCTCCAATGGTATTGCCAGTTCTCTTCAAGCCATACACAACTGTAATATAATCATTTTCTACCAACCACATTAAATGGGGTGCAAGAACAGCTAATAAAATAGTTACCGAAACAATAGATCCTGTTCTAATTTTTTTTTCTTTAAAAAAAATATAAACAAAAAACATTCCAAGACTGATAATCAGGTAGACAAATAAGTATTTGGATAAAATGCCAAGCCCAGCAAACAGACCTAGTAGCGCATAATCTTTTAGCCTTTCATTCTCAACACACTTCCAGGCATAATGTATAGACAATGCCCAGAAAGGAAGCTGGCAGACATTTACGTTAAATTCAGGTGTAGTAAAATTATAAAAAAAAATACTCTCAAGTAATAAAATAGAAATAATTGCGTGGTTTTTATTTTTAAGGAAGTCTTTAGCGAAAATATAAATAATATAAAAAGAAGAGACCACAAAAATTTGACTTAACAGGTAGTAAGCCCAATCAAGGCTGCCAAAGATTTGGTAAAAAACTTCAACAGCAAAAGCGCTCATAGGGGGATGCTTGTTAAATCCCCAATCCAGATTACTACCCCAAGCTAGCGCTTCAATTGTATCTAGGGGCAAATTATGGTTTGAAATAGCTGGTATTAGCGTCCAAATAATTAGATGTGTTGATAAAAAAATAAATAATTTTTTATTTTCTGACATTTATTTGCTTTTATATCCTTTATTATTAATTGACACTTAAAATTAGAACCCTATTATCCAGCCCTTCTATGCCAACAAAAATACCAAAAAATTACAAACCAACTAGCAAAGAAAAGTATATGTGCGCAAAGCACAAGGCTTATTTCAAACAATTGTTGTTTAATTGGAAATTGGAGTTGATTGAGCAAAATAACAGGATTGTTTTTAATGACCATGATGACAATTCAGCTTCAGCCGATGTTATTGATCAGGCAACGTCCTACACAGGAAAAACAGTTGAAATGAAAACTGTAGCTAGAAATAAAAAACTGATTAACAAAATTGATAATGCGGTAAGCAAAATTGAAGAAGGCACTTATGGTTATTGTGAAGAAACGGGAGAAGAGATTGGTTTAAAACGTCTTATGGCCAGACCAATAGCTAGCTTAACAGTTGAAGCCCAAGAAAATCACGAAAAACAAGAAAAAGTTTTTGCTGACGATTAAACAGCAGGAACGTTTTCACCTCTTTTTAAAAAATCAAATCCTTTTATAACAGCATCTCTTTTTGCAATGCTTGAATACCATCTCGTTAAGTTTTTAAAATTTTTTAAACCAATGTCATGAATTTCGTGTCTTGCAATCCATGGAAATGTTGCAATATCTGCAATGGTATAATTTTTACCAGCTAAATATTCAGACTGACCAAGTCGCTCATCTAAATCAGCATAAATTCTTTTAGCTATTTTAAAATATCTTTCTTCTCCAAATTCACTCTTCCCAGGATTGTAATGATGAAACTGGTGGTGTTGTCCTAGCATAGGACCAACGTAAGCCATCTGACCCATTAGCCATTGGTTTATAATTAGTCTCTCATTTAGATTGTAAAACTTTCCACTTTTTTCACCCAGGTAAATAAGTATCGCTCCTGATTCAAATATTGAAATGTCACCATCTTTAATAACTGGAATTTTGCTAAAAGGACTGATCTTTCTAAATTCAGGATCGAATTGCTCGTCTTTATTGATATTTATTTTAGTTGCTGAATACTCAAAGCCTATCTCTTCCAGCATAATAGAAATTTTTTTACCATTGGGAGTATCTGCGCTTAAAAGTTCGATCATTTTCTAATTTGCTGTTTATAGGTATCTATTATATATTTAATTTTTTCTAATAAAAGATATAGATCTAGTTAAATGAAAGTAGAATATTATTACAGCGTAGCATCACCTTATGCGTATTTAGGTGTTAAAAAATTCCAAGAAATTGTTAAAAAGTATTCATTAGAAGTTATTGAGAAACCAATTGATTTAGTTGGAACAGTTTTTGCCGAAACTGGAGGCACCCCAGTTCCTAAACGACACCCATCTAGACAGAAGTATAGATTGATAGAGATAGAACGATTTGGAAAGAAACTAAATATTAACATTAACAAGCAACCAAAGTTTTTCCCCCCAGCAGATCCTCATAAGGCTGCATTATTTACTATAGCTTCTATAAAAGCAGGGTTGAGCATTGATTTTGGTAAAGAGGTCTTAACTAAGTTGTGGTCTGAGGAAAAGGATATATCCCAAGATTCAGTTCTAGAAGAGGTGTGTAGTAAATTTAAACTGAATTTTAATGAGATTAAAGCTGTAGCTAATTCAGAAGAGGTTAAGGGTATCTACTTATCCAACTCTAATGATGCAATTGCCAAAGGAGTCTTCGGGGCACCCTCATTTATAATGAATAATGAGCTTTTTTGGGGTCAAGATAGACTTGATTTTTTAGAAGACAAGATTAAATCTATCTAAAATTAAATGCGTTTTTTAACGAAGCTCTTATGTTTTTGTTTGTTTGTAACGCACGTATTTGCGGAAGAAACTCTATTTAAATCGCTAGCTTCTTCTTATCTTAATAATCCACAAATTAATTCTCAAAGAGAAAAAACAAAAGCTGTAGATGAGACTCTGATTCAGGCTTATAGTAATTTTAAACCAACTATAGAAGGCACCATAAGCAAAACAGATAGCACAAATAAAAACACAACAGATTATACTGGAGCATCGGTAGCAGATTCGAATTCCCAATCTCAAACAAATTCTATAACCATTACACAAAAATTATTTCAAGGAATTTCTAATGCCCAAAAATTTGATAAAGCTGTTGAAATTTCTCGATACGAATTGAAAGAGGTTGAGCAGCAAGTTCTTTTTAAGGCAGTTCAGGCATTCACAGAAGTTTTGCTATTTGAAAAACAGACTCTAGTTAATAAAGACAATTTGGATCTTTCGGATAAGCAGGTTGAATTAGACAAGGCAAAATATAATACGGGTCTAGTTAAGCTCTCTGATTTAGCTCAATCAGAATCTTCATTGGCTTCTGCAAAAGCAAAATTGCTAAGCTCTGAAAATGCATTGCAAACTAGCAAGAGTAACTTTAAAAATATAGTTGGATACGTTCCTGAAAAGCTTAAAATTTCAGATTTAAATAGCATTGAAATTCCCAAGTCTTTAAATGAAACAGTCAGTCTTGCTGAAAAAAATAACCCACCGTTAATAATAGCTGAGCTAAAAGTAAAAAAAGCAAATTATGAACTAAATTCATTTATGGAAGATGCTTTTGCACCTAAGGCATCTGTATCTTTTAAAGTTTCAGAATCTGATGAGTATAGCTCTTCTTATGACAAAAGAACTCAAACGCAAGCATCAGCGCAAGTTACAGTTCCAATCTATTCTGGAGGAAAAGGCTACTCTTTGGTTAAAGAAAAGCAGGCTTTAAAAATAAGTGCAGATTTGGATTACACAGATATAAAAAATAACACAGCAAAAATTTCTTCATCTGCTTGGTCTAATTTTAAATTAGCTCAAAGCAAACTGGATTTAGCTAAAGCACAATTGAAAGCAGCAGAGATTGCTTACGAAGGAATAACACAAGAGTATGAATCCGGACAAAGAACAACTCTTGATGTCTTAAATACAAGAGGCTTTTTATTAGATGCTAAATTGAATTTAATTAACTCAGAGCGAGAAGAAATTCTTTCTAGATTTAATCTTTTATTAGTCACAGGAAACTTAACCGCAAGTTATCTTAAGTTAGAAGCGAAGATATACGATCCAAAAGAATTTTATAAAAAAAGTTGGATTAGGCATATTTTTTAGTAAAAAAATCAAACAAATCAATAACTTAGTTTAATAATTGCAAATAAGAACAAAATGTGTACATTTGTTTTATAGATTCGTTTAATCAAAAATAAAAAAAAGGAACAAAAAATGAGCAAAAAAGAAGGTAATTTAAAAATAGTGAGCGAGGCGCACACTGACCATAATGAGAAGCAAAAAGCTTTAGACGCAGCAATTAGTCAAATAGATTCAAATTTCGGAAAAGGTTCTGTAATGAAACTTGGCCAAAGACATGTAATGGATATAGAGTCTATCTCCACAGGTTCTCTAAGTCTTGATATCGCGCTTGGAATAGGTGGTTTGCCAAAAAGTAGAATTGTAGAAATCTACGGTCCTGAATCTTCAGGAAAAACGACTTTAGCCTTACAGGTTATTGCTGAGGCTCAAAAAAATGGAGGGGTGTGTGCTTTTATAGATGCTGAGCACGCATTAGATCCTAGTTATGCAAAAAAACTTGGAGTTGACACTAAAGAACTTTTAATTTCACAACCTGATACTGGAGAGCAGGCACTAGAAATTACAGATACATTGGTTAGATCGGGAGCCGTTTCTGTTTTAGTGATAGATTCTGTTGCAGCATTAACACCAAGAGCAGAGCTTGAGGGTGAGATGGGAGATCATCACATGGGGTTACAGGCTAGACTGATGAGTCAGGCTTTAAGAAAACTCACAGGAAGCATATCCAAATCAAATACAATGGTAATTTTTATTAATCAGATAAGAATGAAAATTGGCGTTATGTTTGGAAGCCCAGAAACAACTGCTGGAGGTAATGCGTTAAAATTTTATTCTTCAGTAAGATTGGACATCAGAAGAATTGGTGCAATTAAAGATGGAGAGGAAATTGTTGGAAACCAAACTAGAGTAAAAGTTGTCAAAAACAAAGTGGCTCCTCCATTTAAAGTTGTTGAGTTTGATATTATGTACGGACAAGGTATTAGCAAAACTGGAGAGTTGGTAGATCTAGGTGCAAAAGCTGATATAGTAGAAAAATCAGGGGCTTGGTATGCATACAAAGGAGAAAAGATAGGACAGGGAAAAGAAAATGCCAAAGAATATCTTAAAAATAATCCTAAAATAGCAGCAGAAATTGAAATGGCCATTAGAGCAAATGCTGGATTAATAGCAGACAAAATGTCTGGTAATCCATCGGTTAGCGAAAAAATCGAAGAACCAGCAGATTCTTCAAAAGAAAAAGAAGTAGTGAGTAAAATTTCTAAAGAAGAGAAAAAATAAAAAAACTTTATTATTAGCCATCTTAAAGTACACAAAGGCACCTAAAACGGTGCCTTTGTCTTGTGTGGACTTATATTTCAAAAACTGTATTTATTGAAATATGTCTAAAAAAACTCTTCAAGATGTAAGAAAAACTTTTAAGGATTTCTTCAAGTCTAATCATCATGAAGTTGTAGAATCAAGCCCCCTAGTTCCTCAAAACGATCCTACTTTAATGTTTGCTAACTCTGGGATGGTTCAATTTAAAAATGTCTTTACAGGACTTGAAAAACGAAATTACAAAAGAGCAACCACCTCGCAAAAATGCGTTAGGGCAGGTGGCAAACATAATGATTTGGAGAATGTAGGATTTACACCAAGACACCATACTTTTTTTGAGATGCTCGGAAATTTTTCTTTTGGAGACTATTTTAAAGAACAGGCAATTACTTACGCATGGGATCTCATTACCAAAGAGTTTCAGCTACCTAAAGACAAGCTGTATATGACTGTATTTTCAGAAGATACAGAGGCTTATGAATTGTGGAAGAAGATTACAGGTTTTTCTGACAGCAGAATTATAAAAATACCAACAGCAGATAATTTTTGGTCTATGGGTGATACGGGACCATGCGGACCATGCTCAGAAATATTTTATGACCATGGAAGCCATCTAAAAGGAGGGTTGCCTGGAACAGTAGATCAGGACGGAGATAGATACACAGAGATCTGGAATCTTGTTTTTATGCAGTTTGAGCAAATTACTAAAGATAAAAGGATCAGTCTTCCAAAACCCTCTGTTGATACCGGAATGGGCTTGGAGAGAATGACGGCAGTTATGCAAGGTACTCATGACAATTATGAAATAGATTTATTCAAAGAAATTATTAACTATTCAGAAAACTTAATTGAGAAAAAATTTTCAAAAGAAAACATAGCTAGTTATCGTGTGATAGCTGATCATTTGCGAGCAAGTGCTTTTTTAATTTCTGATGGTGTTAGTCCTTCCAATGAAGGCAGAGGTTATGTTTTGAGAAGAATTATGAGACGAGCAATGAGACACGCTCATACCTTGGGAAAAACCGACCCAGTTCTGTTTAAAATACTTCCTTGTCTAATCAACCTTATGAAAGCAGAATATCCACAACTTAAAACCGCAGAATCCTTAATTGCAGAAACACTACTAACAGAAGAGGAGAAATTTTCCTCTATGTTGAAAAGTGGTTTAAAAATTTTGGAAAATGAAGTTCTAAACGTATCTAACAATACTCTTTCAGGAGCAGTAGCTTTTAAACTTTATGACACTTATGGATTCCCATTGGATTTGACAGAAGATGTTTTGAAAGAAAAAAAAATCAAAGTAGACCATTCTGAATTTGAAAAAATAATAAATCAAAAAAAACAAGAAGCAAGATCATCATGGAAAGGAACCGGAGCCCAAGGAATAGAGAAAGTTTGGTACGAAATTAAAGACAAATTTGGTCCAACTGAATTTCTTGGTTACAATTTTGACAAATCGGAAGGAAAATTATTATCCATAGTAAAAGATGGAAAAATAATTTCTTCAGCAAAAACTGGTGATAATGTTCAATTAGTCTTTAATCAAACGCCATTTTATGCTGAATCTGGAGGTCAGATTGGTGATCGTGGAGAAATAATTTCAAATTCAAACATTTGCGAAGTCAAAGATACGCAGAAATTTTTTGGTGACCTATTTGTGCATTTTTGCGAAGTAAAATCTGGAACGTTTATTTCAGATCTTGAGGCGACTCTTTATGTGAACGCCGAAAGAAGGGGTAAAATAAAATCTTATCACTCAGCAACACATCTTTTGCATGCAGCATTAAGAGACACCCTGGGAAAGCATGTTTCACAAAAAGGATCTTATGTTGGTCCAGATAGGTTACGTTTTGATTTTAGTCATTCTCAATCACTTAAAAAAGAAGAGTTGATAAAAATAAATTGCATAGTTAACGATGTTATTTCTGGAGGCGGAACTGTTAATACAAAAATTATGTCACAAAACAAGGCCATAGAGTCAGGAGCTATGGCTTTGTTCGGAGAGAAGTATGGAGAAGAGGTTAGGGTTGTTACAATGGGAAATTATAAGGATAATATTTTTTCACTAGAGCTTTGTGGAGGAACTCATGTCCAGAATTTATCTGATATTGGAAAATTTGAAATCATTAACGAATCTTCAATTGCTTCTGGTGTTAGAAGAATTGAGGCTCTGAGAGAAAGTGAGCTTTTTGCTCACAAAGATTCGTTAAATTTGGCATTTAAAGAAAAAGAAGAAAATCTAACTGCTCAAATTAAAGAATTTGAAAATAAAATTATTTTCCTAAAAGGCAAT
>ERZ887851.1312-NODE-1312-length-21689-cov-27.979800_pt1 | contig 21689 bp, 16 predicted proteins | sample MGYA00521100_ERZ887851 | MGnify/ENA primary metagenome ERZ887851 (study PRJEB32303, sample SAMEA104408602) | aquatic metagenome | biome: Brackish water; feature: Pelagic; material: water | place: Baltic Sea | collected 2014-06-06T16:11:00 | depth 11,444 m ... | reverse complement strand
GGCAGATTTAGGCGGAAACATCGCCTCAACTGAAGAAACTGGTGCCCAGGCTGAACCTAACGTTACCGTTCTGCCGGCAGATTTAGGCGGAAACATCGCCTCAACTGAAGAAACTGGTGCCCAGGCTGAAACCGTAAGCGAATCAGCCGGTGGCTCCGGACCTGGTTCTCTTGTTGGACGGGTTGTCCTTGACGGAACGGCAACGAACCTGCCACCGTTGATCGCCATGGGTGCAGACGTGAAAGACAAAGAAGTGTGTGCCAAGTTCGACGTTCCTGATGAGCGTCTTGTCCTCGGCGCCGACAACGGAGTCGCGAACGTATTTGTGTATATGCAGAAAGCTCCCAAGGGAAGTGGTGCTCTTGAATCAACCGATGAAGCGTTGATTTTCGATCAGCAGTACTGTCGCTTCAAGCCTCATTGTTTGATTGTGCCGACGGGTGTAACTGTCAAAGTGTTGAGTGAGGACACAGTCGCTCACAATACTCACTCTTACCCGAACAAGAATCAGGGCGTCAACAGCGGGGTCGCTCCCGGAGATCGTGAAGGTAAACTTCAGATCACTTATAACCGAGCAGAATCAGAACCTATTGCAGTGAAGTGCGACTATCACGCCTGGATGAACGCGTACCACCTGCCAATTGATCACACGTTCGCTGCAATCACGGATGAAAACGGCAAGTTTGAAATTCCGAACCTGCCCGCTGGTGAACATACATTTGCTGTTTGGCACGAAGCTGCCTCTGGAAAGTTCGTCGAACGCAAGTTGGTTGTGACGATTGCTTCCGGTCAGGCAAAGGAAGTCGAAATTAAGTACCCGTCCAGCAAGCTTGAATTTTAATTGAGCCGCTAACAGTTTGAGTTTACTGCCAAGCCGATTGAGAGCTTATTGATGTTGGTTAAGACAAACAGACAATTCACTATTTTGACGATTGGCTTGGCACTTGTGTCATTCGCTGGTTGTTCAGGGTCGTCTGACTATCCGGAAGCGTTCAAGTCGCGATTCGTCTACAGCGATCGTACTGACTCTTTGATTGCCGAAGCGCAAAACGGCATTGGCGAATTACCCGGCGTCAAGAAGTTGGTTGATGATCGATTTGGCGATCCTCAAGACCTCATGGCGTGGACGAAGTTGCCAATCGACTTTGGTGGAATTTCGGGCAAACTTGCTGAAACGCCCGACGCTTCAATTGCTGTTAAGGAACTGAAGATCAGCTTTGATGGCGAATTGGCAACAGCTGAAAACGAAACCATCCTGCTTCAGTTTGTAACAGGCACGGCCGCTCCCTCTGTGGTCGTCGTCAATGCATGGCAGCCTGAAACCGGGTTGGCGTCGTTGTCTGCTGCAATGGAAGTGGCCCCTGCAGCTGGCGACGAAGTGATTGTTGGCGGCGGACAGAAGCTTGTTCATGGACGCGGCTTGTACATGCGTCATTGTTCGCACTGCCACGGCACCAGCGGAGACGGAGCCGGGCCAACAGCACAGTACTTGACACCTCGACCTCGTGACTATCGTCATGGTGTTTTCAAATTCACATCAACAGATGCGTTGTCGAAGGCTAGTAAAGACGACCTGTCTCGCGTTCTTCGGAATGGAATTCCAGGCACTTACATGCCTTCGTTCGTTCCCATGTTGAACGAAGACGACCTCGCTGACGTTGTTGAGTACGTGCGTTTTCTGGCTATGCGTGGCGAGTTTGAACGAAAAGTTGTGAGCGAACTGGCGTCCGACTACTCAGAAGAAGCTGTTAAGTCTCGCCGGGATTCAGGTGAGTCACGAAAAGACATCGTTGAAGAGCTGAAGTCTTTTCTTGCGGAAGATATGCAGGACAGCCTTGAGTTTGTGACTGACGATCTGTCTGGCCGCTGGGATTCAGCCAATTCTGAGGATGCCCTGGTCGTTCCCGAAATCGCTCGCGTCGAGGATACCATTGAGTCACGCAGAATTGGTCGTGAGCTTTACCTAAGCAAGACCATCAACTGTGCGGACTGCCACGGAATTTCAGCCAAAGGTAATGGTCCTCAAACAACGATCTACGAAGAGAACCCTGTCACCAAGCAGCTGTATACGGAACCTGGTCTGCACGATGTGTGGGACAACGTTAATCAGCCACGAAATCTGACACAGGGAATTTACCGAGGTGGACGTCGACCAATTGACTTGTTCCGACGTATCCACGCAGGAATTAAGGGTTCAAGAATGCCTTCCTTCAAGAATTTGAAGCATGAAGACATCTGGCATATCGTCAACTATGTCCTGAGTGTGCCGTTCAATGCAGAACCCGGCCACGCACCTGTGGCAACATCAGAAGATCCGGCAACAGCAGCATCGCTCTAGTTGCGGCCTGTTAATGATCTGGAGAATTTACACGTGAAGAAGTTCTGGGCACTATTCTTTTTCTTCTGGCCAGCAGTCGCAATCTGGATTTGCATGATTGCGTCTTCAAATGGCTGGTGGTTCCCAGGGGATGCCATGAGCCCTCTGGGAAAACGTATCGACGAACTGTTCTATCTCATTCTGGGGATTGTGACAGTGGTTTTCGTGGGCACACAGTTTGCGCTGGGCTACGTGATCTGGAAGGGCGCCACCAAAAAGGACGGCGAGTCTGCTGAGTTTTCTCACGGTAGTCACAGCCTTGAATTGATCTGGACCATCGTTCCCGCCTTTGTGCTGGTGTTCATTGCTTTGTACCAGATGGATGTTTGGGCAGAGTTCCGAGTTCAGTCCTACTATCCTGAGCAGACTCAGGAGGACGGCCCAAAATTCGAAGTGACTGCACGTCAGTTTGAATGGCGGATTCGCTATCCAGAAGCAGGGCAGCCACTTAAGAACCAACCTGAACCCCAAGACCTGTATGCCGTGAACGAGATTCACGTGCCTACCGGTCGTCCAGTGAAATTCAATCTGAGAACAGACGATGTTCAGCACGCCTTCTTTGCTCCCGAATTGCGAGTGAAGCAGGACGCTGTGGCTGGCTTGATCATTCCAGTCTGGTTTGAGATTCCAGTGGCTGGGGAATACCAACTGCTGTGTGCAGAACTTTGTGGCTGGGGACACTACAAAATGCGAGCCATTATTGTGGCCGAGCCTCAGGACAAGGTTAATGAGTATCTCGCACGCCTGAAGGAAGATCAGGACTTTGACGGTGTCGTCAAAGATGCTGAAGAAGAATAAATAAGACCAGGTAACTCTGTTTACCGACCACGTTTTCTGTACGAATTTTTTGGAAGGTTCTTCGATGGCCACTGTAACACCGGCAATCGAATCACATAGTGATGGCCACGCTCACGGGCACGAGCATCATCACGAAATTGGTTTCATCAAGAAGTACGTTTTCTCAACGGACCACAAGGTCATTGGAATTCAGTTTCTTGTAACAACCATGTTGATGCTTATGGTCGGCGGGGCATTGGCACTGGCAGTCCGATGGCAGCTGGCGTTTCCGTGGGAGAACATGCCAATTCTGGGCAAAATCTTCACCGGCGAAGGCGGTCAGATTTCACCTGAGTTCTACACCATGCTGTTTACCATGCATGCGTCAGTGATGATCTTTCTGGTGATCATTCCTGTGCTGGCCGGTGCCTTCGGGAACTTCCTGATTCCACTGCAGATCGGTGCAGACGACATGGCATTCCCGATCTGGAACATGCTCAGTTACTGGTGCATGTGGCCAGCCATGGCATGTTTTGCGATCAGCTTTGTCGCCGGCGGTGCCACAGCAGGTCCTGCAGCGGGATGGACGTCGTACCCGTTGCTGAGTGCCCTGGTGAATGCGGCCCCTGGTTCTGGGGCAGCTCAAACATGGTGGCTGTTCGGTCTGACTTTGGTCGGCTTCTCGTCAATGATGGGATCAGTCAACTACATGACCACGATCATCAACATGCGAGCACCGGGAATGACGATGTTTCGCATGCCTCTGACGATCTGGTCGATGTTCATCACAGCGATTCTTCAGGCGTTCGCGCTTCCTGTACTGACTGCGGCTGGGTTCATGCTTGTTGCCGACCGTATGATGGGAACGTGCTTCTTCATTCCAGCGGGCATCATTGTCAACAATGCTGAACCTACAGTTGGTGGTGGGCAGCCGCTGTTGTGGCAGCACTTGTTCTGGTTCTATTCTCATCCTGCGGTTTACATCATGTTGCTGCCTGCGATGGGTATGGTATCTGACATTCTGTCATGCATGTGTCGTAAACCAATTTTCGGCTACAAGCCCATGGTTTACTCAATGTCTGCAATCGCCGGACTGGGATTCATCGTCTGGGGACATCACATGTTCACCAGCGGAATGAACCCGGCACTTGGTATGACATTTATGACGTCAACAATGATGATTGCGTTGCCTTCAGCCATTAAGACCTTCAACTGGATCGGAACGATCTGGGGTGGACGAGTCAGATTCAACGCCATCTTCCTGAACTGTGCGGGCTTTGTTTCAATGTTTATCGTTGGAGGCCTAAGTGGTATTTTCATGGCGGCAGTGCCTGTCGACATCTATTTCCACGACACCTATTTCATTGTGGCTCACTTCCACTACGTTCTGTTCGGATCCACTTTGTTTGGCGTTTTTGCTGCCATTCAGTTTTGGTTCCCGAAGATGTTTGGACGGTTGATGAATGACACAGTCGCCAAGTGGCACTTTGCATTGACCTTTATCGGATTCAACGGAACGTTCTTCCCAATGCACCTGTTGGGCATTGCTGGAATGCCACGCCGATACGCTGATCCGTATTTGCACCCCTACCTTGAACACCTTCTGCCCATGAATCAGTTCATGACGATTTCTGCAGTGCTGATGGGAGTTGCTCAGTTTCTGCTGCTTGGAAACTTCGCATACAGCGTGTTCATGGGTAAGAAGACTGGACGCAATCCGTGGGATGCCAACGGTCTTGAATGGAGTGCTCCATCGCCTCCAGGACACGGTAACTTCGACGTTCCTCCGGTTTGTTATCGTGGGCCATACGAGTATTCGTCACCTGAAGCGAAAGCAATCGGGCAGGACTTCATTCTGCAGACAGAGCCACCGGTTGATGCGTCAAAGATCGCTGCGAGCGATACGAAGAACGTTCACTAAAAATTGAAGGCCGACATTTCCGTCCGGTCAACAGGTGCCGCCGGTTTCAACAAGCACGTTGCCCATTAAGTTAGATTTAGAGTGTCTCAAAGTTCCGACAAGATTAGTCTCACCGTGAAACGGTTTGCATTGCTGACGTGCTGCGTCGCTCTGCTGCCTATTTCGATTGGTGCGCTGGTTACGACACTCAAAGCCGGCATGGCATTCGCCGACTGGCCGACATCTGATGGGCAAAACATGCTTCTTTACCCGTGGCTTAACGACTTGCGGAACACAGACAAGTTTGTTGAGCATGGTCACCGTTTGGCTGGGATGCTGATTGGCTTTGTCAGCATTGGTCTGGTACTGGTTGCATTTTCGTGCCAGAAGCAAAGATGGGTTAGAACCTGGTCGGTAGCCATTTTGATCGCCGTGATCGGACAGGGCTTACTGGGTGGGATGCGTGTCCGCATGGACGCTCAGAAACTGGCAATGATTCACAGCATCACTGGCGGATTGTTTTTCACGATGTGTTTTATCTTCGCTGTTTTGGTGCGAAGGCCAGATTCCAGCACAAACACATCAACGGTTGATACCAGGTTTACTCCTGTTGGAGTAGCGCTGACGGTCCTGTTGCCAATCGCCGTGATTTGCCAATATGTTCTGGGTGGCTTCTTCAGACATTTGGGAACCATGCTACACGAGCATCTTGCTGGTGCGATCGTTGTAACTTTGCTGACAGCCTGCGTGATTCCAAAGTTGGCAAGAAGCGAACTGGCTGCTCTCAATCGTCGAGCAAAATGGCTGACTGCGGCTTTGTTGATTCAGGTTAGTCTTGGTATGGGTTCCTGGGTGACCAAGCTGGGATTTCCCGCTTTTGGCTGGGTCGCCAGTACAAATTCATTGTCACAGAATATCACCTGCAGCCTGCATACGGTTGGGGGCATGTTTCTGCTGGCGACTTCAACGGCTGCCGCTGTCGAACTTTGCCTGACTGCAAAGGAAGGCCGCTTGACTTCGTTCTCGTCGGCATTCACTGCTGCAACTCACCACAAGCCCTCTGAAGGAGGTGCTGCGTGAGCATCGTTTCCGGTTCACAATCAGCCAACGCTGTTGCAGAAGACGCACTTTCGGTGGATAGCTTCAACGCGGTGCTGCGTCAGCGTGCTGCTGACTACGCTGAACTTTGCCGTCCACGCATTGCCGTGATGACGATGATCTCAGTCGCTGTCGGGTTTACTCTGGCGTCACCGATTTCTTTTCAGGCAACAACGCTGTTGCTCGCTTTATGCGGGATTGTGCTGTTGGTCGCCGCTTCCAGTATCTTGAATCAGTGCCTGGAACGTCCGACTGACCGTTTGATGACTCGCACAATGCAGCGACCAATTGCTTCAGGCCGACTGCCGGTGGCTGAGGCCGTGACCGTTGCCAGTGCCATCACCGCTATTGGTTTTTGGATGCTTTGGACGGCCGTAAATCCAGACACTGCGATTGCCACACTGGCGACATTACTGACTTATGTTCTGGGCTACACAGTGCTGAAGACGAAAACGTCGTTTTGCACAACTGTGGGTGCTGTTCCTGGTGCGATGCCTCCCGTTTTGGGCTGGCTGGCGGCGGGCGGACATTGGGGCTACGAAGCGTTGGCGTTGTTTGGAGTTTTCTTTGTGTGGCAGTTTCCACACTTTTTGGCGATTGGATGGATACATCGTAAAGACTACGAACAGGCAGGCTTAAGAATGCTGCCTTCGTTTAAAGACAATGGCCTGTTAACAGGCCTGATTGCTGTGGCATACGCGGCTGCATTTGTTCCGATTTCCGCGATGCCAACTCAGGTGGGAATGTCCGGCGATTTGTACTTGTGTGTCGCCCTTGCTGTTTCTGTCAGCTATCTGATTTACTCAATTCGTTTTCTCATGGTTCGAACCGATGAACGAGCCCGAAAACTGCTGTATGTATCGTTATTTTGCCTCCCGCTGTTGCTGGTGGCGATGGTCGTCGATTTTCTGCGGTTAACCGCAATGGGATAACGGTCAGTTTCTGACCTCAGCCTGATTACTGAATCACCGAAATGTCACACTCGCAACAACCTTCCAGTCTAAAAATGGGCATCCCGATTCCGAACTCAAAGCTCGGGCTCTGGCTGTTTCTTGGCACGGAAATTATGTTCTTTACGGCCTTTATTGGCTCGTACATCGTGCTGCGTATTGGTTCCAGAGGCTGGCCGACAGACCCTCACGACACTCACATTAACGTCTTTTTGGGCGGTCTGAACACGTTCGTGCTGATCGTGTCCAGTTATTTTGTCGTTGTGGCTCACGAAGCAATGGCACAGAAACAGTTCGACAAAGCTCGCAAGTATCTGATTTACACTCTCGGACTGGCTTGCCTGTTCCTGTGCATTAAGGGTGCTGAATACAACGGCAAGTTTGCCAACGACATTCTGCCAGGTCGTATTCCGGAAACTCCCGGGCAGGCAATCAGCAAGGTTGATCGTCAACTGGAAGAAGTTGTTCGCGAACGATTCGCCGTATACACAGACGCGAAGCTGGTTGAAGTTCCTGAAGCGAACGACCTGTCGACAGTGAATGCTCAGTTGGACATCTTTTCCAAGAGCGACAAGGGTGAACCGGCGCAACGTGAAAATGCCGCTGCAGATGTTGTGTTGTTCGGTAAATGGCAAAACCTGCACCAGCATATCGTGGCCAACGTGTCTTTGGTCGAAGTTCCTGAAGCCACTGGTCCACAATACCTGGCCGCTCGAGCTGCTCTGGCGGAAGGCGATTCGTTGCCACCATTAGCCTATTCTGAAGTTGAAACTTTCCTTGCTGGCCTGAAGGCAGATAAGACCTACGCTGCGTCGGTATCTGGAATTTTTGATATGCATCCAGTGCTGTATGGCAACCTGTTTGCTTCCATCTACTTCCTGATGACGGGCTTCCACGCGATTCACGTATTGGTAGGAATGGGATTGTTCATCTGGGCTTTGATGCAGGGTTCAAAGATGGACGATCGTTGGACCAACTGGGTCGAAAACAGTGGCTTGTACTGGCACTTTGTTGACCTTGTCTGGATCTTCCTGTTTCCATTGTTGTATATTATCTGATCGGGGATCGTTCATCGTTGTGCGCAGCACAAGTGATCAGCCTCCAGCAACCTCCCTTGCCTTGTTGTATCCCCTGAAAAAATCGGAAGAAGAATATCATGGCACATGATGACCACAGTGCCCATCACGTCAACTACCTGGCCGTCTTTGCGGCGTTGTGCATCTTCACCGGATTGTCGGTGCTGTTTGACGTACTAAGCTTCGAAAACCGCATGATCACCATCGTGCTGGTTTTGGCTATTGCTGTCGCCAAAGCCATGTCAGTGATGATGTTCTTTATGCATCTGAAATTTGAAGGCAATTGGAAGTTTGTACTGTTGGCTCCCACGACCATTCTGGCAATCGGTCTGCCTATCGCTTTGCTGCCGGATATTGGAGTCAAGTATTACACAACATTGGCTCCTCAGGATGGTGTTTGGGGCGCGGAAATGGAAGAGCTTGATGCAGCACATCATGGTGGTGGTGAGCACTCCAAGTCTGAAGATGCCCATGCCGCTCCTGCGGATGACCACAAAGCACCAGAAGCTGACGCTCATAAAGCTTAGCAAGGGCTTTGCCCTTGAGCCGGTGGCGTGGAACGCGAATTCGCGTAGTACTTTCGAACCGCCTTAGACGCTCCATTGTCGTTTGCCCAGGATGCATGCGGCTGAGATCGATTCGTTTAACCCGACTCGAAGAGGAGTTCGGGGGCGACCTGCTGTAATCCTCCTCTACGAGTCGAGCTGGACGGGAAATCTTTTTGGCCCACCGCGCCACGGACGGATTGATTGTACAACAGGGGGGTCGCAGCCGCCGGCTGTTCAGACCGGGCTTCCTCTGGTCAGACGTTACGTTGCGGAGGTACTCCCAGCGATTTGCCGCCGTCAATTGCGATTGACGTTCCCGTCACCATTTGGGCGGAGTCACTGGCCAGATATGCAATGGTCTCTGCAATTTCTTCGGGAGTCACCATTCGCCCCCATGCATTTGCCAGTGGACTGGCGGAGATAAGTTGCTGAACAACCTGCTGGTGGTCGTCGCAGCCTTCAAAATTTTCTGCGATCAGTTGAGTGTTCTGAACCGGTCCGGGGCAGACACAATTCACGCGAATTCTTTGAGGTGAATGACACAGCGCCAGACTTCGCGTCAAGGCGACCAAAGCCATTTTGCTGATTGAGTACACGGGATCGTGAGCTCGCGGTAACAATCCGGCATTGCTGGCCACGTTTACGATGCTGCCACCAGAATCCTGTTGAGACATGATTGCCACGGCGGCTTTGCACCCAAAGAATGCTGCCTTCAGGTTCGTGTCCAGAACGTTATCCCATTCTTTTTCGGTCACGTCTGAAATCTGCTTCACCAGCCCAACACCGGCGTTGTTGACAAGCACGTCCAGACGCCCGGTGCTGTCAAACGCCTGTTGAATCAGGCGGCTGATGTGTTCAGTCAAGCGAACGTCGCATGTGACAGCGGTGATGCCCACTGCTGCGAATTCGCCGACAGTCGCTTCATTAAAAGCCAGGTCTCCCACGAACACGCGGCTATTCAATTTGGCAAACAGCAGCGCCGTCGCTTTGCCGATCCCGCTACCTCCACCTGTGATGACGGTTGTTGTTTGGGCTGCCGAAGTTTGAGCTGACATAAGGTGTTCGTGGTCCATCTGTGTTTTAAACTGACGCCGTGATTGTCGTGCGAACCATCTCGGACGGCCACTGCAGCGCAGGAAGTCTTCTGGCTGATTGCGAAGCGAAGAATGCAGCCTGCTGATGTTTCCGTGGTTTTCCGTGCGTTGGCAAATACAAGGTCCGGCTACAGGAAAACTTTGATCTTCTCACGCCGGAAGTTCGTTACAGCAGTTTATCATAAGAAATAAGACATGGTCGCCTACGCTCCGAGGCCGTGAATCGCTCTTTCTGGAAAAGCTGCGACTCATCGAAGCATTCGTTTTACGACCATTCATAAGCCGATCGGGGTGTGAACGGCAGAAACAAAACTTCGCTGATGCGTTGTGCGCTTCAGTGTTTTTGCGGAGTTCGGCATGACGGTAACGGTGTAAAGGCGGTTCTGCTACCATGTTTTGCTGTGTTTGGCAGTGGTGACAAACGGCCCAGTGAAAGCAATGATCCAAACCAATGACTCATAAGAACGTTGTCGAATTCAAAAACGTCACGAAGACGTACAACTCCGGTCGTCCGGATGCGTTTACGGCAGTGAGGGATGTGACCTTTGCCATTCCCGATATGCCGGGTGCTGGTGAATTCGTCGCGGTGCTTGGTCCCAGCGGTTGCGGCAAAAGTACCATTCTTCGCATGATCGCGGGTCTGGAACCGCAGCATCCGGCAACCAGCGGTGAAGTTCTGGTTTGTGGCAAGCCAGTGCCTGGTCCGGGGCCGGATCGAGGCATGGTGTTTCAGGACTACACAAGTTTTGACAACCGCACGGTTTTGGATAACGTCGCTTTTGGTTTGGAGTGTCGTGGTGTTTCGAAGCCTGATCGGTATGAGCAGGCGCGACAGTGGATTCAAAAAGTGGGGCTTAACGTTGACACAGACGCTAACAAGTTTCCTCACGAATTATCCGGGGGTATGCGTCAACGCGTGGCGATCGCCAGAACTCTGATTCTGCGTCCTCGCATCATTTTAATGGATGAACCGTTCGGAGCGCTTGACCCGCACACTCGAATGCAGATGCAGGATTTGTTGGTGGCTTTGTGGCGTGAAGTTCAGGCAACCGTCTTTTTTGTCACCCATTCCATTGAAGAGTCCGTTTACCTGGGAGATCGCGTTTTTATCCTAAGTGGTTCACCGGGAACGCTGCTACATCAGATAGAGGTGGAGCCACCCAATCGGCCTGCTCTGGAAATGCAGCGTGAAAGCGGTTTTCAGCAGACCGTGTTCCAGATTCGTGATATTCTTGAAGAATTGGAAACGACCTAGCAGTCGTTCTGAATACGATCCGCCAGCAACAGTTAATAGATTCTTGACGGCTATTTCATCCTGTGACCTGGTTCGCAGCCTATTTGGTTTTGACAAACGTATTGGTAATCACCAACCGTGAAACTCTGGAAGTACATCAAGGCAGCCTTTAAGAACCACTGGAACCTGTTAGGGTTGGCAGGTGGCGTTGGCTTTTCTGTGCTTTCAGGTCAACCTGAAGTCGGTTTGCCATTGGTGGCCGCTGCTGAAATTGCGTGGCTGGGCTTTGTGGGAACTCATCCACGCTTCCGCAAGTTGGTTGACATGGGTGAATACCAGGCTCAATCAAAAGAGGGCGCCGAAGCCGCTGAAGTTCGCATGAGACGGATGCTGGCCGCGCTGTCGCGGGGAGCTCAGTTGCGTTTCCAAAAGCTGATGAATCAGTGTGAAGAGCTGCGGAAAATCACTGGCGAATATCAGGCTGGTCATGGGGTTTTGGATCCTGACAGCGCGTTAACTGACGTTCGGCTGGACGGTCTTGACCGCTTGTTGTGGTTGTTCCTGAAGCTTTTGTACACAGAACATTCCCTGAATCGATTCTTCGAAACAACCACCATTGAAGACATCGAACAGGAAATTCGCGGCCTGCAAGCTCGCCTGGAACGCGAAACGTCGCGTCCTCAACAGGCTCAACGCGATCGTATTGTCGCAACAATGAAGGACAGTTTGAAGACCTGCGAAGATCGGAAGAAGAACTTCGAACAGGCGCGAGACAGTTTTGAACTGGTGAAAGCAGAACAACGACGTCTGGAAAACAAGATACGATCGCTTGCCGAAATGGGGATCAGCAAAGGCGACCCCGCGATGTTGTCTGAACAGGTCGATTCCGTCGCTGGCAGCATTCAGGACACAGAGCAGGCGTTGAGCGAGCTTGAGTTCGTGACTGGATTTTCCAGTGCCGACGAAGAAGCGGTTCCGGAAATTGTCGCTCGCAGCATGGTGATCGGCGATTAGCCGCGACGTCCAGCGCCGCGAACTGTGATTTCGCTGTTGAAATCGTGGTCGCACAGAGTTACGAGCGAAACCTGGGGTTTCCTTCGTAAGCTCAGCCCGACTCAGACGCTCCATTTTCAACAATCGCCAATCGGCCACAATCCGTGGCTGCACCTCATGCGTGAGCTGTCTTTGCGGATCGTTCGCTTGTTCCGTCAAACTGCTCTAGAATAGGTGCAGCAGCGGACTTCGCTGTTTCCTGAAGTGTTGGCGGATGGCGTTATGACGATTGAGATTTCCGACGTACTGAAAATTGGCAAAAACATCACCGTGCTGCCGGTGGTTCATGGCAGCGGCGACTTTGCTGTCGAAGTTCGCCGCACGATGCTTGCGCATGCCTTCGACTGTGTGGCGGTTCCCTTGCCTCCGTCGTTTCAAACCGAAGTTGAAACGGCTGTGCAGTGGTTGCCGAATGTGTCTGTGGTACTGCAGCGAGAAACTTCGGACAAGTTTAAGGCGCCAACAGACTATTCGCCGGGGGCGGATAGCGAAGACGATGATGATGACGATGATTTCGATCATGAGCTTGGACGCTGCAGCTATGTGCCGATCGACCCGTGTCAGCCAGTCATCGCCGCTTTGCGAATTGCAATGCAGGAACACATTCCACGAGCGTTCATCGATATTGAAGATGAAAACTATTTACCTGTCACCGCCATTCTGCCCGATCCGTACGCGTTAAAGCGAGTGTCCGTTGAACGCTTTGCCGCTGCGGTTTTGCCCGCAATTGCAAAGCCAGATCAGGAAGCTCATCTAACTCGCATTGCCTGGATGGCAAACGAACTGCACCGTTTGAACAAGCAGTATCAATCGATCCTGTTTGTCTGCAGCGTGCTGGATTGGCCATGGATACGTGATGCATACCAATCTGTTGTCGATCGCCCAGACGCCGCTCCATTGCCCGCCAACCCGGCTCAGATATTTTCCGTGGCTCCACGAACCTTGACGTTTATGCTGGGCGAATTGCCGTTCGTCACATCACAGTACGAAAAGGCGCGAGCTGAACTGGATGACGACGAAAATATGTCTATTGATGGCATTAAGTCGTTGTTACTGGCGGCTCGAGACAGCTATCGAAGCGAGTTCGGTCCGCGAGCTCGCCCTATCACGCCGCACCTGCTGGCGGTGATGCTGAAATACATTCGCAATCTTTCGCTGATTGAACGACGACTCACGCCGGACCTGTACACCCTGATAACGGCGTCGCAGCAAATTGCCGGAGACCAGTTTGCAATTCATGTGGCCGAGACCGCGCGCGAATATATGTTTCAGAATCGCGAAGAGTTTCCGGAAGTTCAGTTTGGCGTTGATGGGCTGATGCTGCCTGACATGACGTTGCTGGAAACTGTCAGTCGACTGCCGGGCCATCCAATGGTATGGAGAAGCTGCCGACTGCACGCTCGCCCCGAACGCAAACAGCAGATTCAGTGGGAGAAAACCTGGAATCCGTTCGGCCAATGCAGCTGGCCACCAGAAGACGTTGCCATTGAACGGTTTCGTACGCACATCAAAGATGCAGCTTTGGATCTGCTCGGCAACGACCTTGCCAAAACAGAAAAGTTCAGTGCCAGCATCAAAGACGGCCTGGATATTCGAGAAACGCTGCGAAACTGGCACAATGGCGAACTTTACGTGAAGGTGATTCCTCCCGCGCGAGGAACTCTGGATTGCGTGGTGATGCTGTTCGATTCTCCCGCTGATCCCCGAAATTATCCGTGGCGAATTACGTGGCATGCGGAAAATCACGATGAATCGACGCTGTCTCTGTTCGCCACAGATTTTACGCAAAACGTGGTTGGCCCCGGAATCGCGTTGGCAAGATATGGTGGATGCATGTTTCTGTTTCCGCCTCGCCCGATTCCGGATGTGTTCCGCGATCCTCGGTTTGACTTTACAGACACTCTGGAAGAACGTTTAATCGCTGCCGCTTTGCACTACAGCACAGAACGGCATATTGCGTTGCTAAGTCATTCTCCACCGGGAGCCGGCTGGCGTCGCCTGGCTCGCAAGCACAAGAAGAAGCTGATTCATGTGCCGATGACCAAATTTGGAGCGTCAGCGATCGAAAAATTAAGAATGTTTCACGTGCTCAACGGTCAGCAGATCCGTTCCTATGCGGCTGATTTTATTCGAAAGCCTTAGAGACGCGTGCGTTAGTGTGACTGCCAGGCTGTCTGAATCTTCGCAACGATCGACAAAAACAAGTGCTGATTTCAGTAAAGAATCCGTCATGAAATACTCACTTCTATTAGCGTTTATTCTGGGGCTTTGGGTTTCACCCTGTGAGTGCGCAGCAGACGACGTTAAAGCTTCGCCCGACCGAATACTGGTGCGGCCAGATCTGTTCAAGCCGTTAACAGAACCGCCATGTTCTTACTGTTCGACTCAGCATCGCAAAGGGCTGATTGAAAACAGCGATCGAGTCATCGCGTGGGTTCGCGGTGCTCACAATGGTGGTGCCGTGCCGTTGCGGCATTTTCTGGCCGGCCCACGAGTTGTGAACGATACCTATGGGCTATTCTTTTACGACCCAGACGGCGGCTACGTCGCGGCCTATCAAAAAGACTATGGATACAGCTTCTACGGCTGGCGTAACGGAGTGATGGTGGTGAAAGGGCCGGATGGCTCGTTGTGGTCGGCGCTCAGCGGTCTGTGTTTTGACGGGCCGAAAAAGGGCGAACAACTTGGGAGAGTTCCCAGCATGGTGACGAACTGGGACTATTGGTTAATGCTGCATCCGGAATCGACCGCCTATGACCTGTTTGATGGCGAAAGGTACGCTGTGACGGAGTTGCCGAAAAACTTCAGCGACGAAGCGAAGCAGACGCTGAGAGACGTCGATGCCCGAGTAGCGCCCATGGCTACAGTGATGGGCGTGGAAGTTGGGGCCACCCGCAAGGCGTTTGTTCCGGTTGATTCCGTTGAACGCCAGTGCTTTAACGACACTGTTGGAGACCAACCCGTCGCCGTGTTTTGGTACGCTCCTACACAAACGTCCGCCGCATTCAGTCGCATGCTGGACGGAAAGCTGCTGACGTTTTACGCCGACAGGATTTCGCCGGAAACGGCTCCCATAAAAGACCGGGAAACTGGCACTCGCTGGACAATGGCCGGACGAGCCATTGATGGCCCGCTGCGTGGGAAAGAACTTCAATGGGTAAACAGTATTCAATGCCGCTGGTACGCCTGGGCGGCGGAAAATCCGGAGACACTGGTGTATGAATCTCACAGCAAATAAGCTTCAATCAATGTCAGCGATTGCCGCAACTATGCTTTTGGCATGTTGTTCTAATATTGCGGCAGCAGGAGAACTGCATTCCGTGATGCTGTCTGACGAACAGGTTACAGCAGCGGAATTGTCCGAACTGAAATCGGCACAAAAAAACAACGCCATTGTTCTGCAACTTAACGGGATCACCCCGCAGGAACAGGCTTCGGAAGCCGCGGCTGCGGCAAGAATCGTCGAATCCGGGCTTCAGCTGTATTATTGGATTGAGATCGCTCGCTGCCCGGAACTCGCGGACGCTCACCCGGAATGGATGGCAAGTTTGCAGGGCCACCCAGAATGGCGCAGGCTGTTTGCTGACGCGCCGATTCCCCTGCCGAAAACTCAAGTGGTGAAGAATTACCCGTGGGTGCCGATCTTCTACAAAGAAGCCTTCGACGCTCAGATTGAACGTGTGAGTCGCCTTCTGAACGGTAAGCCCCATGCCGTTGGTATATTTCTGAACGACCTGCAGGGAGCTCCTTCTGCCTGCGGATGCGGCAATACGCTGTGTCGCTGGACAACCGACTACGGCCCAATTCGCACGGCGTCTGCTCTTAAGGACGACGCAGCCGCGTTGTTTGTTGCGGAGGTCTCAAAACTTGCCCCAAACAGCGAAGTGATTCCCGTTTGGCTAACCGAATGCGAAGAACACGATTGCGAACCAGACGGCGTGTGTGCGGGAGTCGGCTGTTATAACGGAATCTGCTGGAAAGCGTGGAATCGACAGCTTCAGCCGGTCGCCGAACAAGCGGACTGGATTGCCGTCTTGCTGCCATTCAAAATGTTTGAGCGCGACAGTTCACGCTATGGAGAACCCGGAGCGTGGATTGGCCATGGCTTGAAAATGTTTCAGGCCATGCCACTAAAACAGGATAGCAAGCCCATTGAAGCCAACCGTCTGATTGCGATTGTTCAAGGTTGGGATGTCAGCGAATCCGAAGTTGAAGCTCAGGTTCGCCATGCAAAAATTGCGGGAACGCCCAACGCAGTTGTCGTGCGAACACCGATCGATCAAAGCTGGAAACCCGTACTACACAAACTGAAACTGTCCACGCCATAGCTTGCCACAACCTGCATTTGATGTAACGGGATTGAAGAATCAATGACTCACAATACATCGCTAACCCACCATTCCTCTTACTTGTTTAAAGCTTTTGCGGTCTTTGCATTAGTAGCCCGTTACGGCCCGGTGGATGCACAGGATCTGCCTGAATCGCTAAGTCATTTTAAGCAGGTTCAGTCGGACCCCGTTTTCACGGGCGCGGCCGGCTGCTGGGATGCGTTGATACGCGAACGTGGCTGGATTCTTAAGGACAATGACAAATTTCGGCTGTGGTATACCGGCTACAATCCGGAAGAATCGCTCGTCACTATGAAGCTGGGGTATGCCACGTCTGAGGACGGAATTACGTGGACTCGGTTCAGCGATCGCCCAATCTTTGAAGAATGCTGGATAGAAGACATGATGATCGTTCCTCACGAAGGAACATTGTACATGTTTGCCGAAGGCGCTGATGATCAATCGCAGTTGCTGACATCAACCGACGGCCTTAACTGGAAACGCGTTGGCACATTGGACGTGAGACTTGCCAATGGCAGCCCTATCCCGCCGGGGCCGTTTGGTACTCCGACGGCCTTCTTTGAAGATGGCATGTGGCATCTGTTTTACGAACGCCGAGATGCCGGAATCTGGCATGCGACGTCCGTCGATATGAAGGTGTGGACCAATCTCAGCGATACACCGGTAATTGTTCCAGGCCCGGAGTCCTATGACGGCCTGATGATTGCGATGAACCAGATTATCAAAACAGACAAAACGTACGTCGCCGTGATGCATGGCACAGGCAGTCCTTCTAAGCCGCGAGACTGGTGTACGTACTTCGCCGTATCGAACGACTTGTCTGTCTGGACAAAGGCGACGGCAGGCCCCGTCTTTCCTGTAAAAGACAATAAGTCGAGCGGTGTTCTGGTGCCGGATGGCACCGGCTTCCGCATGTACACGATGCACGGAAAAATCGACCTGCATCGCTGAATAGGTGCTTACCGAAATGTGGCGCGAAGAGTGGCCGGGGGCGCGGCTAGGAACCAGCAAAACTTCATGGCCAAACCCTGGAGTTTCCTTCTCAAGGACAGTCCAACCGCGGCCACCTCGAAGGAAGCTGAGTTCGCTGGCAGGCACTCATAACTTTATAGACGCTTCGATAAACGCAAGCGGCCGTGTTTCGCTGGGCTAAACAGTAGTAGATCACCTAACTTGTGATCCTGCTGAACCCATAGACTGGCCCCGGCATACCCTGATTTGCGGCAATCGTCCGGGAAAGTTTGGCAAAAACCGGCAAGGCCTCGCAGCACGCGTCGATTGTGCACTTGTCGTGGTGAGATACACGGTCGTTTGGCGTCTGAAACATCTCCAGCGGAACTAATGATCGATCCGACCTTGACCTTCTGCCGCGTAACCGGAACTGGCCCCAGCCATGATCGTGATCGACGTTGGTCGTCCTTCGCTTCGGAAAAGTAAGTCTGTGCGTTCTTTCAGGGAATGTGAGGCGACCATGGCTTTCAGCAGACGGCAACAACATGCGACCTTCACAAACGCAGTCAACGTCCCGCTGCTGCTGATTCAGCATTGGACTTAAAACCAGAAATCTGTTTTTCAGCCAATCCTTCCTTTGGGAAGGTGGCGAGGGAGGACCGGGTTCGTGCCCCGTACCCGTCCTCCCTTCGTTTTGCTATCGACCTGAACCGCTGACTCTGGTCACGTTGAAACCAGGTGTCGCTGATGGCAGTTGACCTTAGAACATGGTCGTCCATAACAAAAGGTAGACTGCGTTCGGAAATTATGCACACCGCCTTCCTATTCGGGTGTCGCCGCCTGGTGCAGATTAACGTAAGCCGCTTCGCACCCCATCCAAAGCCGTACAGCAGTTTTTTCGCGTTCGGACATTAGCCGCGTTTCTGCTTCGCCGTTACATGCGTTGAAAATTTGTATGCACGCAAGACGTCGGTGGATTTGCCTGTTATCGTTTGCTGATTGTCATCCAGCGAAAGGAAACAGGCGTGAAACTTATTCGAACTCTTTGTGTTTGGGCAGCATTTGCATCGTGCGGATTCACTTCTGCGAATGACGAATTCCCGACACCCGTTAACACTCAGGCCGCTGGCGAACATCCTCCTTCGCCGCAGGAGATGCTGGAACTGTTTGAGCTGCCTCCGGGATTCAAGGTAACGCTGTTTGCCGGCGAACCTGATGTTCAGCAGCCAATCTGCTTCGACTTCGATGACACTGGCCGGCTGTGGGTGGCCGAAAATTATACTTACAGCGCTCACGGAAAGATCGACCCGAATCTTCGCGATCGAATCGTCATTCTGCACGACAAGGACGGCGACGGCCAGCACGACGAACGCAAAGTGTTCTGGGACAAAGGCAGCATGCTCACAAGTCTGACGTGGGGCTACGGCGGACTCTGGATTTTGAACGACGGCACTCTGTCGTTCATCCCCGACAAAAATGGCGACGACGTTCCCGACAGCGAACCCGTCGAAATGCTGAACGGCTGGACAAAGAATGCTGGTCACAACTTTGTGAGCGGGTTGATGTGGGGACCGGATGGCTGGTTGTACGGACGTCACGGCATCACGGACACGTCGTATCCCGGAACGCCCGACACACCTCAGGCAGAACGCCCGCCGATCAACTGCGGCATCTGGAGGTTCCATCCAATCAAGCACACGTTTGAAGTTGTGTGTCACGGCACCACCAATCCATGGGGCCTGGACTACAACGAAGTCGGCGACATGTTCATGAGCAACAACGTGATCGGCCATTTGTGGCACGTGATTCCGGGAGCTCATTACGAACGCATGTTCGGCCAGGACTTTAATCCGCATTGTTACGAATTAATGGGCCCCATCAGCGATCACTATCACTGGGACAACACCGGCAAGTGGAGCGAAAGTCGAGACGGCAAGGCCGATGATCTGGGTGGAGGCCACAGTCACTGCGGCTTGATGCTGTACTATGGCCAGAATTTCCCGAAAGAATACTGGGGCAAAGCCTTCATGTGCAACACTCACGGCCGCTGCGTCAACGTCGATCGCATCGAACGCAAAGGCAGCAGCTATGTGGCCAAACACGAACCAAATTTTCTAAAGGTGAATACACCATGGTTCCGAGGCGTTCAACTCGCCTATGGCCCCGCCGGTTGCATGTATCTAAGCGACTGGTCCGACAACGGAGAATGCCACGACCACGACGGAGTGCATCGGACGAGTGGGCGGATTTATCGGATTAGTTACGGGGAAGTGAAGGCTCAAGCGATTAGTCCTCAACCGGAAACTGATTCATTGGCACGCCTAGCATCATCGGCCCTGACCGGATCTGAATGGACGAAACGCAAATCCCTCCGACTGCTTGCAGAACGCGTGCCGTATGTAGACTCAGCCGAGCAGGACTTGATTCATCGCGAGATGACACAGCTTTCAGGCAACGAAGTCGCCAATCGCCGCTCTAAACTGACAGCGTTGCAAGTTCTGGAAGTTGCAGGCGGATTGCCGACGCCAATCATCGAAGATCTACTTCAGTTTGAAGACGATGATTTAGTTGCATTCATACTTCGGCAGGCGATTGAACGGGGGGGGCTACGCGCGGGACCAGCAGATCCTTCCCGCACATTCGATATGGCTGATTCCGGATCCGCCTCGACTTTGCTGACGCTGATTCAGACAACATCCTCCCCCCGGGTCCTGTTGACTGTGGCCTCGTCACTGCAGAAGCTCGACAGCCGAACGCGAATAATGTCCGCCAAGGTTTTAGTTGACAGAATCGCGGAGTTCGACGACAAGAGTTTGGAACTGATGGCATGGTACGCACTTTCGGAAGAAACGTCTCCGGCAGCGTTGATGTATGTCGCATCCACGGATGGAGTCTCTCCACGGCTGCTGCAATTCGCGGTTCGACGGATAGCTCAACTGAAGGATATGCGAGAACTCGTGTTGGGGGAGCTTCTATCATCACATGGGCCAGCTGGTTTGCCCGAGCAACAAGTGGCCGTGCTGAATGGCCTAATCGAAGGGTATCGGGGGCAGCTGCGGCCAGCGGCACCGAATGGGTGGGACAAAACGCAAAAACGATTTATGGCCAGCGGTGACGCAACAATTATTGATCTGACAAGAAAGGTTGCTGTATTGTTCGGAGACGGAGCGGCAATCGAAGACCTACGGATGTTAGTTGAAGACCGGAGCGGCGATCACGCAGCACGTTCAATGGCCGTCAGAGCCTTGGCCGAAATTAGAGATAAGAAAACTCTACCAGTGCTTTTAAGCCTTCTCAACGACCGAGCTATTTATGCCGACGTTGCAAAGGCACTCGCTGCGTTCGACGATGATCCGCGAATTCCCGCCGAACTGCTGAAACGCTGGGACAGCCTGCGGCATGGAGCTAAAGAAGCGGCCATGGATACCATGATCAGCCGCAAGTCGTACGCTATCGAACTGATGAAGGCTTTAAATGATGGGCGAGTCTCCGGAAACGAACTTGCCGCCGTGCAGGTGCGTCAGCTGCTGGCCTTCAACGATGCCGACATCAAACGGATCGTGGAAGCCAAGTGGGGAGTCATCAACGAATCGTCCGCCGACAAAGAAGCTAGAATCAGCGAACTCAAGCAGAAACTCACAGCAGACGTGCTGGCCGCCGCGAACCTTGAATCCGGAGCTGCCTTGTTCAAAAAATCCTGTGCCGCGTGCCACAAGCTGTATGGTGACGGAGGTCAGATTGGTCCCGATCTGACGGGCGGCAATCGAGCCAACATGGATTACCTGTTGGGCAATGTCGTCGATCCCAGTGCCGAAGTACCCAGACAGTTTACGGTGTCCGTGATTGCTCTGGCGTCCGGTCGAGTCATCACCGGCGTGGTTGTCGGCGAAACGAATGGTGTACTAACAGTACAAACCGACAAGGAAAAAATGTCCATCGCCACAGCAGACATCGAAGAACGAACTCAAACAACAAAGTCGCTCATGCCAGACGGCTTGCTGGACACGTTAACCGAAGAACAAGTTCGAGACCTGTTTGCGTTTGTGATGAAACGCCGGTAGCAGATCTCGCAAGGTGTCATAGCAGCGGCAGGTGCATGGTGAGTCCCGAATGGACGGTGGCTCTTTGCGGATGGTGCAACCAACGGTCGGGTGGTGACTTTCCGGCGTGTTGAATCAATCACGAAGCGGCTGCGAATAAAGGGGGGACCGGGGTTGGACTGAGCTTGCGAAAGAAGGCATGGTTTCTCTCGCTGCTCGCTGCTCGCTGCTCGCTGCTCGCT
>ERZ887851.1303-NODE-1303-length-21806-cov-76.067537_pt1 | contig 21806 bp, 24 predicted proteins | sample MGYA00521100_ERZ887851 | MGnify/ENA primary metagenome ERZ887851 (study PRJEB32303, sample SAMEA104408602) | aquatic metagenome | biome: Brackish water; feature: Pelagic; material: water | place: Baltic Sea | collected 2014-06-06T16:11:00 | depth 11,444 m ... | reverse complement strand
GCCTGTTCGTACTGGCCACCCTGTTCTTCGGCACCAAGGGCGGCTACTACAACACCGACAGCTACGACGGCAACGGCACGGCCCACTGAGCGGAGCTGGCCTGGAGTCAACGATGAACAGCCAAATCCCGCCCCTGCTGCGCCAGCACGACATCGCCTTGCGCGATCTGTGCAGGCTCTATGGAGTGGAGCGGCTTGAGCTCTTCGGCTCGGGTACAACGGCAGACTTCAATCCAGTTACCAGCGACCTAGACTTTATTGTGACAATGCACAATCAGCGTCAAGCCGGATACGCGCGTCGGTTCTGCGACTTTGCCGATGCTTTGGAGAAACTGCTGAATCGGCCAGTCGATCTCGTCACAGACGCCATGATTCGCAACCCATACTTCAAAGCTGAAGTGAATAGGACCAGGGAACTAGTAATTCAAGCCTGAAAAGCATTGGATTCTAAGGTCTTGAAATGTCTGCTGGATGCACTGCAGGCGATCGAGGCGATTCAGCGATTCACCTCTGATGTGGTTCTAGATCACTACCTCAGCAATGAGATCCTGCAGGCCGCTATTGAGCGAAAATTTGAAATTCTTGGTGAGGCCCTGAAACAAGCCGCTGATCAGAATCCAGATCTGGCTCGATCCATTCCCGACCTCAGGGCCATCATTGGCACACCTTTGGGATGCTGTGAGCCACGATCTCTATCCGCTCAAAGCGAGCCTTGAGGCAATCATCAGACCCGATTGTGGAGATCGCAGCAACGGCACGGCCCACTAGGGGTTGCTGAGCCGCTCGGCCTCGGGGCAGTCTTCAGAGGTGATCACGTCGTCGGGGCTGCCGCTGCGGCACACGTAGGCCAGCCGAGTGCTGACTGCACCGATCGAATCGAGCCGCACGCTCTCCTCCCAGCTGTGGGTTTCGTCGTCGTCTTCAGCGTCGTAGCGCAGGGTGACGAGATCCCCCTCGACCTCCACCACCGTGGCCTCCTCAATCCAGCGCTGCTGGTCACGCAAAAACACCCACACCGGGCGCTGTTCGGCACAAAACTGATAAAGCTTGCGGTGCAGCATGGGCCGAGGCACTGCTGGCCTTCAAACACTAGCCAGTCTCCCGGGTCTACCTGCTGTTCACCATGATCCAATCCGCCAGCTCCAATGACGCCATTCGCCTGCAACTGCGCAGCTGGCCTGAGGTGGAGACCTATCTGGAAAATTGCAAGGGAGTAATCGTGCCCCTGGGCTCCACCGAGCAGCACGGCCCCACCGGCGCCATCGGCACCGATGCGCTCACCGCCGAAGCCGTGGCCCTGGAAGTGGGCCGCCGCACCGGCGTGCTGGTGACTCCGGCCCAGGCCTTCGGCATGGCCGAACACCACTTGGGCTTTGCTGGCACCGTGAGCCTGCAACCCTCCACCCTGCTGGCGGTGCTGCACGACGTAGTGCTGTCGCTTGCACGCCACGGCTTCGAGCGCATCTACGTGATCAATGGCCATGGCGGCAACATCGCCACCAGCAAGGCCGCTTTCGCCCAGGCCTATGCCAGCGCCGCCGATCGGGGCCTGGCGGTGGCGCCGCGGCTGCGCTGCAAGCTGGCCAATTGGTTCATGGCTGGCCCGGTAATGCAGGAGGCGCGCAGCCTTTATGGCGCGGAAGAAGGTCACCACGCCACCCCCAGCGAAATCGCCCTCACCTTGCACCTGGAGCCCAGCCTGCAGACCAAGCAGAGGCCCCTGCCTGATCCAGCCCCGGCCGGCCCCATCCACGGCCCTGAGGATTTCCGCCGCCGCCATCCGGATGGCCGCATGGGCTCCAACCCCTACCTGGCCCAGGCCAGCCACGGCGAGCGCTTCTTGGAGCTGGCCGCCACTGCCCTTGCCTCAGACCTGGAAGCCTTCCTGACCTGAGCGCTAGCGTCGGCTTAGCTGGTAAATCCCGATGAGCAAAATCACCGCAGACGACGTGCGCAAGGTGGCCAAGCTGGCCCGCCTAGACCTGCCCGAGGCCAAGATCGCCACTTACACCGGCCAGCTCGAGCGCATCCTCGACTACGTAGCCCACCTTGAAACAGTTGACACCGAAGGAGTGCCAGCCACGACTCGAGCGGTGGAAGTGGTGAATGTATGCCGCGAAGATCTGGTAACCCCTACGGACGTTCGCGAGGAGCTACTAAATGAAGCCCCCCAACGGGAAGGAGATTTCATCCGCGTGCCCAAAATTGTGGCTAGCTGAGCAAGGTCAACTCTCCGGTTACCGCACCGGAGAAATCGCAGTGCGGTGAAGCAACTCCAGCACTCGCCTGCGGGCATGGCGGGTAGGCATTAAGGCTGCAATAGGCCGAAGCTTGCTGCGCTTTTTACGATGGCTGCGAACGCCAAGGAAAATATCGTAAAGGAAATTAAATCCATCATTCTTGGTTTCAAACAAGCCAAGGCGCTGGGGCGAGCCTTTGGCGTCAAGCATGGGTTTAGTGGCGTGATAGGCAGGGCGGTATTCAAACCAGGGTATAGATGGCCACAGGTGATGAATAAGGTGATAATTCTGACCCATGATCAGCCAATTCATCAGTCTGCCCGGATAAACACGGGCGTTATGCCAGCGGTTGCGAGACTGGAAGGGGCGATGGGGCAGGTAGTCGAAGAACAAGCCCAAAGTCACTCCCACCATTAGGGCCGGAGCAAACCAGCAGTTGAAAATAAATTCGAGAAAGCCAAATCTTGCTGCAGCCACCACGATCGCCACGAAGATGGCCCGGGCTAGGCCCCACTCAAACAGTTCATAACGACGCCACAAACGGCGACGGAAGAAAAACAGCTCGTGATAGAAAAATCGTGGTGCAATCAACCACAGCGGACCAAAAGTGCTGACGATGTGATCAGGATCGTTCTTGGGATCATTGACGTGGGCGTGGTGCTGCAGATGCACCCGGGTAAAAACGGGAAAGCTGAAGCCAAGCAGTAGGGCAGCGCCATGACCCATCACCGCATTCCAGAAGCGGTGCGGATGGGCCGCGTTGTGGCAGGCGTCGTGAATCACCGTGCCCTCTAAGTGCAGGGCCAGAAATCCGGTGGCCAGCAGCACGGGCAGGGGCCAACCAGCCACAAACCAGCCCCAAATCGTGAGAGCAGCTAAGCCATAGCCAGCCAAAAACAGCCCAACGGTGGGGTTCCAGGGCGAGGGCGGGTCAAGGAATTCCCGCGGCACAAGCCGCGAGGGAGATGCCATTGCCCCTTCGGAGACCACGGCAGTTGCAGAGGCGGCCAGAACCTGTGTCATCTCAGCTGAACCAGATCCCAGAACGTTGCATCAAGGCAACTTAAGAAAGTGATGATGCCCACCGGGGGACTTGAACCCCCACGACCAAAGCCACTGGTACCTAAAACCAGCGCGTCTACCAATTCCGCCAGGTGGGCAGAACGCGACTGTAGGGACAGATGCTGGGCGGCGCCCACAATGGGGGACTCCATGCCTTCTGGCCATGCTCGCCACCCTGGGCGGACTCCTGGCGCTGCTGCTGGGTCTCGCCATCCTGCTGCTGCCGCTGCTGGCCACCGAACTGAGCCGGCCGCGGGATTCGGCCTGGGGCGCCGTAGTGCTGCTGCTGGGCCTGGTGCTTGTAACCAGTGCCGACCGGCTCACGGGCGCACCGATGTTGGGCGTGCTTTGCGGTGGCCTGCTGATCGGCAGGCTCGCAGGCGAGGTGTCCCAGGGCCGCTGGCGGCAACTCACCGCTGAGGAGCAGCAGCGGCTTTGGTCGACGGAACGCTGGCAGACCAGCCTGCAACAGGCGGGCGCCAGCCTGGCCCATCTGCTCGCCGTGCTGACCACTGCCACTGCAGGTGTGAGCCAATGGCTGACCCACCAACGCCAGCCCAAAACCAGTGGCAAGCGCTGGGTGCGCCCGGAAGAGCCAAGCGCCGTCAGCGAGATCGACAGCCCGGTCACGGCCGATATCCCGGAACCGCAACCGCTGGCCGAGCCCTCCAGCAGCCAGGCGGGATAATCAGTTCTGCTGCCCCCAGGCGACGTGACCGCCAGCCCTGCGCCCGTCTCCTACCCCATCTCCTACAAGGAGACGCTCAACCTCCTGCAGACGCCCTTTGCGATGAGGGCCAATGCCAAGGTGCGCGAGCCGGAAATCCAAGCGTTCTGGGCCCAGAAACGACTCTATGAGCGCCTGAGCCAGCAGAACCCGGGCGAGGCCTTCACCTTGCACGACGGCCCTCCCTACGCCAATGGGGCCCTGCATGTGGGCCATGCCCTCAACAAAATTCTTAAGGACATCATCAACAAAACCGCCCTGCTGCAGGGCAAGCGGGCGCGGTTTGTGCCTGGCTGGGATTGCCACGGCCTACCAATCGAACTCAAGGTGCTGCAGGGGCTGAGCAGCAGCGAACGGGCCGAGCTCACCCCGGTAACGCTGCGCCAGAAGGCCCACGCCTACGCCCTCGAGCAAGTGGAGGGCCAAAAGAGCGGCTTCCGCCGCTGGGGCATCTGGGCCGACTGGGAAACGCCCTATCTCACCCTGCACAAGAGCTACGAGGCCGCCCAGATCGGCGTTTTCGGGGCCATGGTGCTGGCCGGCCACATCTATCGAGGCCTCAAACCGGTGCACTGGAGCCCCAGCTCCCGCACCGCCCTGGCCGAAGCCGAACTCGAATATCCCGACGGCCACACCTCCCCCAGCGTTTTTGCGGCCTTCCCGGTGGTGGCGCTACCGGTGGCCCTGGCCGCCCAATTAGAAACCGCCGGCCTGGCGGCCGCGGTGGCCACAGGGGCCGGCGGCCTGGCAGTGGCTATCTGGACCACCACCCCCTGGACGCTGCCGGCCAACCTGGCGGTGTCGGTGAATGGGCGACTCGACTACGCAATCTGCGCAGTGGCTGCCCGGGGCGACGCCCCCAACCCAGCCGCCAGCCACCTAGTGGTAGCCGCTGAGCTGATTGAGAGCCTGCAAACCAGTCTGGGACTGGAGCTCACACCCCTTTTAAGCGTTAAGGGCAGCGAGCTGGAAGGAATCACTTACCGCCATCCACTGCTGGAGCGCACCAGCCCGGTGGTGATCGGCGGCGACTACATCACCACCGAGGCCGGCACAGGCCTGGTGCACACCGCCCCAGGCCACGGCGTAGACGACTTCAACACCGGCAAAAAATACGGCCTGCCGGTGCTCTGCCCGGTGGATGAGGCCGGCAACCTCACCGCCGAAGCCGGGCCCTTTGCCGGCACCAACGTGCTCAAGGACGCCAACCCCGCGATCCTTAGCGCCCTCGAAGCCACCGGCCTGCTGCTCAAGCAAGAGCGCTACGAACACCGCTACCCCTACGACTGGCGCACCAAAAAACCGACGATCTTCCGCGCCACCGAGCAATGGTTTGCCTCAGTGGAGGGCTTCCGCGCCGCCGCTCTTGCCGCCATCGCCGAGGTGGAGTGGCTGCCGGCCAGCGGCCGCAACCGGATTGAAGCGATGGTGAGCGAACGGGGCGACTGGTGCATCAGCCGCCAGCGCACCTGGGGCGTGCCGATTCCCGTCTTTTATCACCGCGAAACGGGCGAGGTGCTGCTCAACGAAGCCACCCTGGCCCACATCCAGGCCCTGATCGCCGAGCACGGTGCCGATGTGTGGTGGCAGCGCGATGAGGCCGGCCTGCTGCCTGAGGCCTACGCCGCCGAAGCCAGCCAATGGCGCAAGGGCAGCGACACCATGGACGTGTGGTTTGACTCAGGCTCCTCCTGGGCTGGCGTGCTCCAGGAGCGCGGCCTTCACTACCCCGCCGATCTCTACTTAGAAGGCAGCGATCAGCATCGCGGCTGGTTCCAGAGCAGCTTGCTCACCTCGGTGGCCGTGAATGGCCACGCCCCCTACAAGCGGGTGCTCACCCACGGCTTCACCCTCGATGAGAAGGGCCGCAAGATGAGCAAATCGCTGGGCAACGTCGTCGATCCGGCGGTGCTGGTGGAGGGCGGCAAGAACGAAAAGCAAGAGCCGGCCTACGGCGCCGATGTGCTGCGCCTGTGGGTGAGCTCGGTGGATTACTCCGCCGACGTGCCGCTGGGCCCGGGGATCGTCAAGCAGCTGGCGGATGTGTACCGCAAGGTGCGCAACACGGCCCGCTACCTGCTGGGCAACCTGCACGATTTTGAGCCCGAGCGCGATGCCGTGCCCTACGACCAGCTGCCCCTGCTGGATCAGTGGATGCTGCAGCGCACCGCTGCCCTGATCGACAGCGTGACGGGAGACTTCGAGCGCTATGAGTTTTACCGCTTCTTCCAGGCCCTGCAGAACTTCTGCGTCGTCGACCTCTCCAACGTCTACCTCGACATCGCCAAGGACCGCCTCTATGTGAGCGGCGCCGATGAGTTCCGCCGCCGCAGCTGCCAAACGGTGCTGAGCCTGGTGCTGGAGCGTCTCGCTGGGCTGATCGCACCGGTGCTCTGCCATATGGCCGAGGACATCTGGCAAAACCTGCCCTACCCGGTAGCCGAAACCTCGGTGTTCGAACGGGGCTGGCCCACGGCCCCTGCTGGGTGGCGCCAAGCGCAACTGGAGGCGCCGATGGAGCGAATCCTGGAGTTGCGATCTTTGGTGAATCGCCAACTGGAGAGCTGCCGCTCCAGCGGCCAGCTGGGTGCTTCGCTGGAGGCCCAGGTGCAATTGGAGCTGGAAGCAGGCAGCAGCACAGGCGAGGCCCTGGGCTGGCTGGCCAGCTCAAGCCACCCCAGCGTCGACAACCTGGCCGACTGGCTGCTGGTGTCGGGCCTGAAGCAAGGCGGCGTAGCGCCTGCCGAGCTACTGACCGAAGCCAGCGCAAACGGCATCACGGTGCGCATTGCCAAGGCCGAAGGCCAAAAATGCGAGCGCTGCTGGCACTACGAGACCGACATCGGTCAGCACAGCGCCCATCCCAGCCTCTGCGGCCGCTGCGTGGCGGTGCTGTCCTGAGCGCCACGGCCCTGATTGAGCAGCTGGAACTGCAGCCCCATCCGGAGGGTGGCTACTACCGCGAGACCTACCGGGCCGGCGAACTTGTTGATACACCGCGCGGGCCCAGGGCCGCCAGCACGGCGATCCTGTTTTTGCTAGTCGCAGGCGAGTGGTCGAGCTGGCATCGGATCTGCTCCGATGAGGCCTGGCACCACCATGGCGGCGGCGGCCTCCTGATCTATCAACTCCGCCCGGATGGCCAGGCTTGCGTCAGCAGGCTTGGGCTTGATTTAAGCGCCGGAGAACGGCCCCAGGTTGTGGTGCCTGCCGGCAGCTGGTTCGCAGCTGAACCCGTGGCTGGAAACACCACATGGAGCCTGGTGGGCTGCACGGTGGCGCCAGGCTTTGATTTCGCCGATTTCGAACTAGCCAGCCTGGCCCAGCTGCAGTGCCACGCCGCCCAGCTGGAATCCTGCTGCGGTGATTGGCGCCGCCTGGTGGTTGGGATGGGCTGATCAGAGGACTCAAGCCCAACCGCCAGATTCAAGGAAAACCTCAGGGGAAGCGGGCCCAGCCAACAGCTGCTCAGCAGCAGGATTCAGGGGGGCCTGCAGTAATTCAGCTGTTTCGATCACCGCCCCATCAGGCAGCACTGGCTGGTCGGGATCGAAATCGGTGGGGTGGGTGGTGCTGCTTGAAAAACCCCGAAAAATCAGCAGCTCGTAGGGCTCAAGCGGGCCTGCCGCCAACTGAAGCTGGCCCCTGAGCCGCAGCACCCGATCGGGCCGCTCCCGGCTCAACTCTTCCAGCCTGGCCAGCAGGGCCATCACAGATGCAGCGGAGAGGGTCATGGCGAGATAAGGAAGCAAGGGGCTGATCCTTAGAAATCGCCAGCGATTCGGCCCTGCTTGGGCAAGCGCACCAGCAGCCATTGCAACAGTCCCACCACATAGGCAACCAAACCCACGTAACCGATGAAGGCGGCCACGGCGGGGGTCCATTCGCCGCCAAAAATGAAGGCAAACAGCCCCTCCACATGCCGGTGCAGGCCAAGGGGCGGCTGAATCCATACGGCGCAACGGGACTGGGCCAGGGCGCCGGGGCCCATACAGCCCAGAGCCGTGGCACTAAGCAGGGCGCCAAGCAGGGCCCACACCGTGAGACTCCAGCGCCAGATGCGCAGGGTCAGGGGCAACGGACGCCAGGGCGGCAGGTCGGCCAGCTCCTCGTTGAGATCCACCCAGAACCAGACGCTAAGCACCACCAGCAGCTGGGCCAGCAGCAAAACCACAAAACCGAGGGGTCGCCGGTCGGTGAGCAGCAGGGTTGCAAGCAGCAACAGGCTGGCCACCTTCCAATAAATCCCCAGCAGGCGCACCAAGGATTCCTCCTTGCGGACCGACGCCCAGATCAGGAGCACTAGGGGCAAGCCAACGCTGAACAGCATCGCCAGGTGGACATCGAGCCACACCAAGGAGCGGTACAGAGGTTCTGGCAGGGCGGCGAGCACGCGTGTGGTTCGGTAAGGCGCCATTATCCGCGTCCCCGGCAAGCGATAGGGTCCGATCTATGGCCGCCTTCTCCCTGCCCAGCTGGCTCTCCCGCACCTTCGGGGCCCGTCCGGCCCAGGCCTGGTGCCGCACTGCCCTGGCCAGCAGAACCTCGCTGCAGGCCTCGGTTGAAGACATAGCAACCCAGCTGCGGGGGGCCGGTCCCGCAGATCTGGCCTTGGTCTTTGCCGCAGCTAGCTACGCCAGCGACCTGCCCCGGCTGCTACCCCTATTGCAAGAGAAACTCCAGGCCAGCCACTGGCTTGGCTGCCTGGGCGGTGGGGTGGTGGGCACCGATGCTGGAGGCAGCCCCCATGAGCTGGAGAACAAACCAGCCCTGAGTGTCACCCTGCTGCGCCTACCCGGCGCCGAGCTCCACCCTTTTGCGATTGATACCGACTGCCTGCCCGACCTCGACGGCCCGGCTGATCCCTGGCGCGCCCTGCTCAATGCGTCAGCAACTCCCAGCCCCTCGATGCTGCTGCTGGTGGATCCCAGCTGCTCCCGCATCAACGATCTGATCAGTGGCCTGGATTACGCCTGTCCAGGGGCGGCGAAAGTTGGTGGGGTCGCCGGCCCCCACAGTGCCGGCCATGGCTCCCTGCTGTTTGGAGATCAGGTGGTTCGCGGTGCCGTCGGCTGCCTCATTGGTGGGGCCTGGCAACTCGATCCGGTGGTAGCCCAGGGCTGCCGGCCGATCGGACCGGTTTTTGATGTGGAGCAAGTTCAGCGCAACGTGGTGCTGGAGGTAAGCCAGGGCCAGGCCCGCCGCAGCCCTGTGGCAGCGCTTCAGTCGATCCTCACGGACCTGAGTGCCGAGGAGCGGGAGCTGGTGAAGCACTCGCTATTTCTGGGCGTGGGCCGCAGCAACTTCAGCCTCAGCGCCGCAGACCCAGATGGCCCCACCGCTTTTCTGGTGCGCAACCTGCTTGGTGTCGACCCCCGCAACGGGGCCGTGGCCGTGGCTGAACGAATGCGGGTAGGGCAACAGGTGCAGTTCCAACTGCGCGATGCCAGCGCCTCCAGGCTGGAACTGCGCCAACTGCTGACCAGACAGCGGCGGCGCAACCCGGAGCCCCTAGCCGCCCTGCTGTTTGCCTGCCTAGGCCGTGGCGTTGGGCTCTACGGCAGTGCCGACGGCGACGTGGAGCTGTGCCGGGAAGTGTTTGATCAGGTGCCCATCGCAGGATCGTTCTGCAACGGCGAAATCGGCCCGGTCGCTGGCAGCACCTATCTGCACGGCTACACCGCCAGCCTGGCCTTCTTGGTGCCGCGCGCAGAGGGCTGATGGTGCGCCAGCACGTCAATCCACTCAGCCGCTTTTTCCAGCTACCCCGGCCCCTGCCGCCGCCAGCCGAGCTTTTCAGTCAGCCGGAGCTGCCTCTCCATCTCGACATTGGCTGCGCCCGCGGCCGCTTCCTGCTGGACCTGGCCCAGCACCAGCCCAACTGCAACCATCTAGGTATTGAAATCCGCCGGCCATTGGTGGATGCCGCCGAAGCCGACCGCCAGGCCCTGGGGCTCGGCAACCTCCACTACCTGTTCTGCAACGCCAACATCAGCCTGCAGGACTGGCTAGCTGCCCTACCCGCCGGGCTGCTGCAGCGGGTAACGATCCAGTTTCCGGATCCCTGGTTTAAGCAAAAGCATCAAAAGCGGCGGGTGCTGCAGCCCGCCCTGCTGCTGGCCCTGGCCGAGGCGCTGGGGCCGGGCCGTGAGCTGTTTATTCAGAGCGATGTGCTGGCGGTGATCACACCGATGGTGCAGCTGATCGAGGCCAGCGGCGGCTTCGATCGCCCGGCCGCAGATGGGCGCCCCTGGCGTGCCGGCAACCCCCTGGCGGTGCCAACCGAGCGCGAAACCTACGTGCTGAGCCAGGGGTTGCCTGTCTACCGAGTTCTCTACCAACGCAACGACCGCAACCTGGAAGATCAGCTCGAAGCGGTTGATAATCGGGCCTGAAGCCAGGCTGCACCCCCTTGAGCGCCCCCCCAATGCCAATTTTGCTGCGCTGGCAGGGCTGCCTGCAGCGCGCTGACAGTGGTCCTCTGGGGCGCCAGCTAACCCTGATAGCCGGCCTGGTGCTCTGCGCCCTGATGGCTGGCCTGCCCCTGGTAACCCGCAGCGGCCTCAGCCTGCTGGTGCTGGCCAGTGGCCTTCTATGGCTACTGCTGGCCCTAACCACTAGCCCTGGCCCTCTAGTGGAGATCGACCGCTGGATTCTGGGGATCCTGGCCATCGCCCTGCTGGCCACAGGTTTCTCACCGGTGCCCCTGGCCGCCGCCAAGGGGCTGGTCAAACTTGTGAGCTACCTGGGCGTCTACGCCCTGATGCGCCAACTGCTGACCCTGGCTCCGGTCTGGTGGGACCGGATCGTGGCGGCGCTGCTGGCTGGAAACCTGGTCACCTGCGTGATCGGCATCCGCCAGCTCTACGGCGATAGCGGCGAACTAGCCCGCTGGGCTGACCCCAACTCCGTGGCCGATGGCACGGTGCGCATCTACAGCACCCTCGAAAACCCCAACCTGCTGGCGGGGTACCTGCTGCCGGTGCTGCCCCTAGCCCTCGTGGCCCTGCTGCGCTGGCCGGGGCGAGCCCGCAAGCTCTTTGCCCTCACTGCCCTGGTGCTGGGGGTAGTCGCCCTGGTGCTCACCTTCAGCCGCGGCGCCTGGATGGGTTTGGTGGCCGAGGCGGCAGTGATCTCACTGCTGCTTGCCGTGCGCGCCACCCGGGCCTGGCCCCTGCTCTGGCGGCGCCTATTTCCCCTGCTGCTGATGCTAGGCGGCGCTGCACTTTTAGTCGTTCTGGTTACCCAGGTGGAGCCGCTGCGCGTGCGGGTGATGAGCCTGGTAGCCGGCCGGCAAGACAGCTCCAACAACTTCCGCATCAACGTCTGGCTTGCAGCACTGGATATGGTCCAGGCCCGCCCGTGGCTTGGCATCGGCCCCGGCAACGACGCTTTTAACCAGATCTATCCACTGTTTCAGCAACCCAAGTTCAACGCACTCAGCGCCTACTCCATCCCCCTGGAGCTGGCGGTGGAAGCTGGCATTCCTGGCTTGCTGGCCGGGATTGGACTGCTGCTGGCCAGCCTGCGCAGCGCCACCAGCCTCTGGCGCAGTGATAGCTGCTTCAGCCTGCCGGCCCTGGCGGCGATAGCCGTAATTGTGGGGCTCACGGTGCAGGGACTCACCGACACGATCTTTTTCCGGCCGGAGGTGCAACTGAGCGGCTGGTTTTGCATCGCCACCCTGGCTGCCGGAGCTAGCCGCGCCGAAGGCCGTGGCTGAACCAGGCCTGATTGCCGGCTTCGATGCCGGCCAAACCCACACCAGCTGTCGCCTCAGCGATGCCTGCAGTGGTGAAATGCTGGGTGAAGGCCAGGGGCCAGGGGTGTGCCATCTGGCCGCAGCCGACGGCCCCGCCCGCTTCCGCCAGGCCCTTCAAGTCAGCCTGGCGCAGGCCCGCCTGCACCTGCCACACACCGGCACGCCCCTGCTAGCCGCCGGCATTGGCGCCAGTGGCATCGAAGTGGGCAGCTCCGTCCAGGAGCTGGGCCGGCAGCTGGCGGCCGAGGCCCTGCAACTACCCCTTGAGCGCCTAGTAGTCACTGGAGATGAGCGCACTGCCCTGCGCGGAGCCATGGGCAACCAGCAGGGCGGTGCAGGCATCCTGATCATCAGCGGCACGGGCACCATCGCCGTTGGGCGCAATCCGGCCGGCCAGGAACACCGCTGCTCCGGCTGGGGCTGGCTGCTCGATGGGGCTGGCTCGGCCACGGACATCGGCCGCGATGGCCTAGCCCTCAGCTTGGCGATGGCGGATGGACGCCAGCCCGATTCGCCCCTGCGAGCCCGGATCTGGGCCGGACTGAATGTGAGCGCAGACGACCCCCAGGCCGCTCAAGCGATCAAAGCTTTGGTTGTTGAGCCTGGCTTCGGGGCCGCGGGCTTTGCCCGCCTGGCACCGCTGGTGGCGGCCGCCGCCAGCGAGGGTGATGCCGGCGCCGGCGCCGTTGTGGAGCGCTCCGCCCAGGCCCTGGCCTTAATGGCAGCCACCATCTGCACACGGCTGCAGCTAAGTGCCCCGCCGGTATGGCCCATGGGCGGAGCGCTGGAGCACCTTGCCTGGCTGCGCCGCCGGCTGGAGGCCTGCCTTGAGGAGTGCTGCCCAGGCGCCCAACTACAGATGCCCGCCGCAGATGCCTGCAGCGGAGCCCTGAGCCTGGCTAGGGAATGCCTGGAAGCTAGGCCGCGTTGAGGTGCTGCTCCGCTGCGGCGGCCAGCTGACTTGACCAGTGGTCCACCAGCTGCTGATCGGCGGCCTCCACCATCACCCGCAGCAGCGGTTCGGTGCCGCTAGCGCGCACCAGCACCCGGCCCTGTCCCTCCATCGCAATCTCCGCCTGCTCCACGGCGAGCCGCAGCGGCTCGCAGGATTGCCACTGCTGGCGCCTTTGCCGGTCTGGCACCGTCACATTCACCAGGGTCTGGGGGTAGGGCTTGAAACTGCTATCCATCCAGTCGGCCAGTGATTGGCCACTGCGGTGCAACAACGTGGCCACCTGCAAAGCGGTGAGCAGCCCATCGCCACTCATGCCATGGCGGGCCGACAAAATATGGCCCGACTGCTCACCACCGAGGCCAGCGCCCAGCTGCTCCATCGCCTGGTGGACGTATTGGTCACCAACGGCGGTGCGCTCGAGCACCCCTCCCTTGGCCTGCCAGGCACGCTCAAAGCCGAGGTTGGACATCACCGTGGCGACGATGCGATTGGCCGGTAACTGGCCCGCATCAAGCAGAGACGATCCCCACAGATAAAGGATCTGGTCGCCGTCGACCACCCGGCCCCGGCCATCCACCGCCAGCATCCGATCTGCATCGCCATCGAAACCAAAACCCATGCTGGCTCCGCTTTCAAGCACCGCGCGCCTAAGCGGCTCGAGGTGGGTACTGCCGCAATCCACGTTGATACGCGTTCCATCCGGCTTGCCGTGCAACACGGTGAGTTCCGCGCCTAAGGCCCGAAACGCGGCCTCGCCACAGGCAGAAGCCGAGCCCCAACAGAGGTCCAGCACAATCTTGCAACCTTCCAGGCGCCGACCCATCACGCTCGCCACCAAGGCCCGCTGGTAGTCGGCTAGTAAATCGGGGCGGTCCTGCACCACTCCTGTGCCCAAGAAGCCGCCGGAAGCACCTACTGCCGGGCCAGCCCCAACCCCCTGCAGCCCAGCCTCGATCGCCTGCTGCTGGCCGCGGCTCAGTTTGGCGCCGGAGGCGCCAAACACCTTGATGCCATTGTCTTCAGGGGGGTTGTGGCTGGCAGACACCATCAGGCCTCCAGCCGCGCCAAGCCGGCGAATGGCGCCCGGAATCGCTGGCGTAGGGCATAAGCCCATGGTCCATACCTGCCTACCTGCAGCCGTGAGCCCGGCGGTAAGCGCCGCCACCAGCATCGGGCCACTGCTGCGGGAATCCATGCCGATGAGCACCGGCGCCCCCTGGGGCAACACCTGGCCGCACCAGAAGCCAACCTGCAAAGCCAAAGCCGGGCTCACCTGGGTTCCCACCCGGCCGCGGATGCCATCGGTCCCGAAACCGGCCACACCACCCCGCAGGGGCAGGCCAACGGGATGGGGAGCCAGATCGGCCATGGGCAGCGGCAGATGCCTAGGTGGTGCTCAGGTTACGTGGGCTGCTGCAAAGGGCTCGCCATGGCTGGCCTGGGCCAGGTAGGGGCCGGAGCCCCTTCAGCGCCAGCGGCGGGGCCACCAGATCCAGAGCACCAGTTCGCCAATCGTCCAGAGCAGCAGCGCACCAACCACCCAGCCGGGCAGCCAGCTCAATGGCCAAAAGGGGCGCAGCAGCAGCACCAGTCCCGATACCGCCAACACCCGCAGGGCCCGCAACCGCTGCTCAGCCCCAGGCAGGGTGGAGAGATAGGGGGGTAGGGAGGGCAGGCGCATCAGCTAAGTGGGATTCACACCTCCCCAGAATGCCGAAGCCGCGCCGCTATTGCCCTTGGCTCGCCTCCCCCTGCTGCTGGCCCTCACCTGCTTGGGCAGCGGCGCCGCCTTAGGGGGCGGCAGGGCACTGCTGACCCTGCTCCCCGCGCCAGACCCCAACACACCCACCCCAACCCTGGAGCGCCTGCGGCGGTTCTCGCCCGATCCGGAGCGGCGGCGCGAGGCCAGCTTGCTGCTGCAGCCGCGCCAGGCGAAAGGCGACCTAGCCGGCGAGCGCCGGTTGCTGCGCGGCCAGGGCTGGGGTGGCGATGAGCTAGCAGCCCTGGTGCTTAAACGCGATGCCCTGGCCGCCGAAGCCCTGGGTGATCAGGCAGCCGCCCAGCAACGCTGGCAGCAGCTGGTGCGGCGCTTCCCCGACACGCCCGCCGCGGCCGATGGGCTTTATGCCCTGGGCCGGCAGCAACCCCAGCTGCGGCAGAAACTACGCAGCCGCTTCGCCGCCCATCCCGCGGCCCTAGCGGCGGCCGTGGAGGCGGGCCCGAGCGACGCAGATCGCCTCCAGGCAGCCCTGCACCTGGCCCGTCACGGTGTGCGCTGGCCCGGTGCGGGGCCACGCTTGCGCCAGGCCTGCCAGAGCACGGCCGCCGCAGCTACCCCTAACCAGCGGGACCAATTGGCAAGGGGCCTGGCCCAGCTAGGCGACTCGGCCGCCGCCCTGAGCTGCCTCAAAGGCAGTCCGCCGAGCCCAGAAACCCAGCTAGCCATCGGCCGAGCCCTGCTCAGTGGCGGCAGCGAGCAGCAGGCCCAGGCCGAAAGTCTGCTGCTGCAACTGGCCAAAGCCGCGCCGCGCTCCAGCCAGGCCAGCGAGGCCGCGGCCCTGCTGAGCGACCAGCCCGGGCCCAGGGCTCTCCAGGCCCTGAACGGGCTGCCCTCTGCCCTGCAAGACACGGCACCGGTGCGGGCGCGGCGGGCGATGGAGAGTGGCGACATCGGCGCGACGCTGGCGGTGCTGCAGCGCTGGCCCAACGATCCAGCCAGCTGGGAACTGCAGTGGCAGCAAGCCCGTCAGGCCCTGCTCAAGCGCCAATGGGCAACGGCCACAACGCTGCTGAGTGCGCCGATCGGTCGCGAATTGCCGGTGGGGCTGGTGGGACGCCAGCGCTTCTGGCTGGGTTTCAGCCAGAAGCAGCAAGGCGCCATCGCCAAAGCGCAACGCACCTGGAGTGATCTGACCAAACAGCATCCCGGCGGCTACTACGGCTGGCGGGCGGCGGTAAGACTCGGCTACGGCGATCTCGACCTCGATCCCGGCAGCAGCCCGGCCCTTGTGCAACCCCGATGGCGCCCCCTGGGCAGCGGCGACTGGCAGATCGACCGGCTCTGGCGCCTGGGCCAACCCCTGGAAGCCTGGGAGCACTGGCGCACGGGGCGGAGTTTTTCCCCCGCCAGTCCCCAGGAGCTAATTGCGGAAGGCCGGCTACGCCGGGCCGTGGGAGACCACTGGATGGGACTCGGGCAACTCGAGCAAGCCAGCCTGCGCCTACCGCTGAATGCAAACTGCGCCCTGGCCCAACAGCTGGAGCGCGACCTGCAAACCGCCAGCTTCGTGGCGGAGCTCGAGGAGGCTGGCGCAACCGCCGGGGTGCCGGCAACCCTGCTGGCAGCCGTAGCCAAACAGGAATCGCGCTTCAGCCCGGGGGTGAGCTCCAGTGCCGGTGCCGTCGGCTTGCTGCAACTCATGCCAGCCACCGCAGCCGAACTGGCCGGCACGCCCCTGACAGCCGATGCCCTCACCGACCCAGCCCGCAATGCCCAGCTAGGCGCGCTCTACCTAAAGCAACTGCTGGGCCAGTGGCAGGGCAACCCCATTCTGATGGCTGCCAGCTACAACGCTGGCCCCGGTGCCACCGCTGGCTGGGTGACGCCCCAACTGCAACAGGAACCGGAGCTATGGATAGAAGCCATCCCCTACCCGGAAACCCGGCTTTACGTCAAAAAAGTGCTTGGCAACCTTTGGAGCTTCCAGCAGAGACCCCTAACTAGCTGCTAGCCACCGCTGGCCAGCCAGCGGCCCACCCATGCCCCTGACAACACCAGCACACCCAGCACCCCTGCCAGCAGCACCGGCGGGGGTGCCACCCGAATCCGGGCTAGATCGAGGCGTGCCAACAACACAGTGGTGCCCAGGATCAGCACATTGGTAAGCACTTTGAGGTGGAGCAGATAGAGGCCCCCCACCGTGACGATCAACAGGCTGATCACCAGGCTCATCACCCGACTGGCGGCCATCAAATTGGAAATCCGCTGCAGCAGCAGGTCGGGCATGGTGCACACCACCACCACCAGCAAGGCGTGGAGACAGTCAAGTGACCAGAACAAGCTGGATAACTGCCCCATCCCCGACGCTGCCGCACCCTCGAGAGGCTGGCTCCACTGCAGCCCCTCGTAAACGGATATCACCACCAGCACCAGCAGCATCGGCGCCCGCAAGGGCAGCAACAGCAGACGCAACATCGCCATCACGGGGGAGCCAGCACCAGGGAAATCGCATCCAGAGGGCAACTCGGAATGCACTGTTCGCACACCAAGCAGCGTTGCGCATCGAATTGCAGCTGCCAAGCCGGCTGGCTCAAGCTGAGGGCACCGCTCGGGCAAACGCTCGAGCAGATGCCGCAGTCGACACAGAGGCTGCGGTCTACGGCTATCTGACCAGGCGCCCGGTTGATGCCAAGCCCCTGACTCTCTAGCCAGGCCTCCGCCGCCGTCAGTTCGTCGATGTCACCGGAGAGCTCCACCACCATGGTGCCGCTCTGGTTGGGGGAAATCTGGGCCCGCAGGATCTTGGCGGCGATATCAAAATCCACCGCCAGCCGATAGGTAATCGGCTGATGCACCGCTTCGCGGGGAAAGTGCAGGGTGAGGCGCCGTTTCACGAGGATCCGGTTCGCGGGAACAACACGCTTACCTCCGCAAAACGCTAGCAAGCACTGGCAAAGTGCAGTCATGACCAACTCCACCCCGAATTCCGGCCTGGGGCCAAGCGAAAGGCTGCTGCTAGTCGTGCTGGCGGCCCTACTGGCAGCGGGCCTGCTGTGGTTCCGGGGCGGACTGAATCCGGAGGCTCCCCTGGAGCGCTTGGCGCGCCAATCCCTGGATCTACCCGTGGCCTTGCGCAATGGCAAGCCAACGCTGGTGGAGTTCTACGCCGACTGGTGCGACGCCTGCCGCACCATGGCTCCGGCGATGGAAACGATCGAAGCCCAACACCGCGGCCAGCTCGATGTGGTGCTGCTCAACGTTGACAACCCGCGCTGGCAGCCTGAGCTGGAGCGCTACGACGTCAACGGCATTCCCCAACTTGAGCTGTTCAATGCTGCCGGTGAAGCGGTGGGCCGCTCGATTGGCGCTCGCAGCCTCAATGAATTGGGCGCCCTCAGCAGCGCCCTGATCGCCGGCGAACCCCTGCCAGCCCTGGCCGGAGTAGGTGCAGTCAGCAACCTGAGCCAAGCCGCTGGCGAAGTTGCGGCAGTGGAGCCAGTTACTGCCACGATGGCCGGACCCCGCAGCCACGGTTGACGCCTGCCATGGATTCCCGTTTCCGCGTTGCCCTAATCGCCGCCACGCCCAACCCACAGCAGTGCGTTTATGCGGGCATGCATCAGGACTACAGCGAGGGCTTTGTGGCGGCAGATCCCAGCAGCTGGCCCGAGGAAAGCAAGGCGGGGGAGGTCTGCATCAAACGACTTCTCGCTGGCGAGCGCGGTCACTACGGCCCCTTAGAACACGCCCAGATCGTGCTCAACGTTGGCTGGTTTCCCCACTCGGTGATGCAGCAGGCGCGTACCCACCGAGTGGGGGTGAGCTTTGACGTGCAATCGATGCGCTACACCGGCGATCGCATCTGTAAGGCCGCCAATGGTGAACTGGAACTGGAGGAGGTGTTCTATCTACGGCCCATAGGTAGCTACAGCGACCGGCAAGGCAAAAAATACACCTACACCAAAGAGCAGCGCTGCATAGATCTAGAGCTCTGCAGTGCGGCGGCGGCTCGCTACCGCGACCTTTTGGCGGCTGGCTTCGCCGAGGAGCACGCCCGCGGCATCCTGCCCTTCGACTACCGCCAGCACTTCGTGGTGAGCTTCACCTTGCGGGCATTTCTGCACTTCCTTGACCTGCGGGCCAAGCTCGACGCCCAGCAGGAAATACGCGAACTATGTGAATTGATGTGGCCCCACCTGCAGGCTTGGACACCCCAATTTGCTGACTGGTATGAAAAGAGCCGCTTGCATAAGGCCAGGCTCGCCCCATAGGGCTTTTTGAGGGAAACTAGATTCTCGCCAAGGTAACTCGTTCGGGTTGATGCTGATATTTACCAGCCCGATCTTGGTAGGTGGTCTCGCAGGGATCGCCCTCAAAAAAGAGCAGCTGACAAATTCCCTCATTTGCATAGATACGGCAGTCAGCACCCGAAGAATTGCTGAACTCCAGGGTTAAGTGACCTTGCCAGCCAGCTTCCGCTGGAGTCGTATTAACAATGATGCCTAGCCGGGCGTATGTGCTCTTACCCAGGCAGATCACCGTGATATTTGATGGCACCTTCATCTTCTCCAGTGCTACTCCCAAACCATAGGAATGGGCTGGCAAGATGAAATAGGAGCCATCCTCATCATCGCGCAGGGGAGCGGGTTCGAGGTTTGCTGGGTTGAACCGCTTGGGGTTCATCACGGTGCCAGGCACATGCCGAAAAATCAGAAATTCCTTAGCCGACAACCGCAAGTCGTAGCCATAGGAAGAGCAGCCGTAGCTGAGCACCGGCGAGCCCGGCGTCTCGGGATCAAGGTGGCGCACCAAGCTCGACTGGAACGGCTGCAACATGCCTGCCGCAGCCTGCTCGTTGATCCAGCGATCGTTCTTCAGCATCAGAGACCTCGGCGCAACTGGGTGACCTGATCAGCCATGGCCATCAACTCAGGAGTCATGGCTGGCCCTGTCAAAATGACATCTAAATGGGCCGGTCGGCGCTCCAAGGTTGCCAGCACTTCAGCCTGATCGATGTAGCCCAGCTCCACAGCCAATCCCAGCTCGTCGAGCACCATCAGATCCACCGCACCGCTGAGCAGCTGCTCGCGGCTGAAGGCCCACACCTGGCGCACCGCCTCCAGCAACTCAAGCCCCTGGTGGGCAGCTAGCTCTGACAAACAAGCCGGGACACCGGGCCGCAGCCATTGCAGTCGCCCACACAGCCAGACGCTGTTGCCGAGGCCCTGATCTACGCCTCCCTTAAGAAACTGAGTAACCAGCACCCGGCTGCCCAAGCCGGCACTACGCAGGGCCTGGCTGAGCACGGCACCAAAACTGCCGCGGAAAGGCGCCGTATGGATTTGCAGCAAGCCCTCCGACTGGGCCACGAGCCGCAATGCCGGTGCAGCCGCCACTGCCAAAGGGCGATGGCCAGAGCGCTGAGGTTGGTGCTGGACCGCCGAAAAACCAGCTCCAGAGGAGGAGGTGAGGCCTGAGACGGGCAAGCTCGCGGTCATGAACAACCTGAATAAAAACCTGGAAAATCGAAAAACAGACCTGGAGCGCCGCGAGCAGCCCATGGCCCCGCGGAGCTGAATGTAGCGGGATCGGGCCGCTCCACAAGCAAACGACACCATCCCTAGCGGAAACATACGTACTGGTACGCCGGCGGCACCGGCGGTGTCATCTCAAACCGTGTGTATTGCTACAAGCCACCCCCCGGGTGATCCTTAAGGTCCCGGCACTTGCCCATACCTTGATGGTTGGCGCTACCCACGGATTTAGCCGTACCGCCAACACCCCATCGACGGGTGCCCCTGGCGTGGTGGCAGGCATGGGCAGCGCCAGCCAGGGCAACCCCACCCTGCTGGAAGTGATCCGGGGCCTGGCCGGCAGCAGTGTCGAGACGATCGAACGGGGCAAGACGATTTTTTTTCCCGGCGATCCAGCCGAGCGGGTCTACCTGCTACGGCGCGGGGCGGTCCGGCTTTCGCGGGTATACGAATCCGGCGAGGAGATCACCGTGGCCCTGTTGCGTGAGAACAGCCTTTTTGGTGTGCTGTCGCTGCTCACCGGCCAGCGCTCCGACCGCTTCTATCACGCCGTGGCCTTCACCAGGGTCGAGATGGTGACCGCACCAGCCACCTCTGTGCGCCGGGCGATCGAGCAGGACGCCAGCGTGGGCTTGCTGCTGCTGCAGGGCCTGTCTTCGCGGATCCTGCAGACCGAAACGATGATCGAAACCCTCACCCACCGCGACATGAGCTCACGGCTGGTGAGCTTCTTGCTGGTGCTGTGCCGCGATTTCGGCGTTCCCAGCTCAGAAGGGATCACTATTGACCTGCGCCTCTCCCACCAGGCGATTGCCGAAGCGATTGGCTCAACCCGCGTCACAATCACTCGCCTGCTGGGCGACCTGCGCAACGACGGGCTGGTTCAGATCGACCGCAAAAAGATCACTGTGTTTGATCCAATCGCCCTAGCCAAGCGCTTCAGCTGAACGCCAGGGATACTGGGGCCCTTCGCGGACGTATGTGACGGGCTGGCTGCTGATCCTCGCTCTGCTCGCCCTGGGGGGAGTGCTCTCCACCCTGGGCGACCGACTCGGCAGCCTGGTGGGCAAGGCGCGCTTGAGCCTGTTGGGGATGCGGCCCCGCCGCACCGCCGTGTTGATCACGGTGCTCACCGGCAGCCTGATCAGTGCCATCTCCCTCGGCCTGATGCTGCTGGTGAGCGAGCGGCTGCGCACGGGCCTGTTTGAACTCGATCGACTGGAGCAACGGCTGCAAACCAGCCGCCTGGAGGTTGCTCGGGCTGAACAGGGCAAACGCGAGGCCCAGACTCGCTTTGAGCAGGCCCAATCCCGGGCCAGCAAATTGCGCCAAGAGCTGGCGCCACTCTTAGACCAGCGCAACCGGCTGGAGCTGGAGCGGAGCCGTCTCAGCCAGGAGGTGAAGGGGCGGGATGCGGAAATCCGCCGCACTGAAGCGGAACTGGCCCAGGTGCGGCGCCGGATCAGCGCCAGTGCCCAAGAACTTAAGGACCTGGAGGGCACCCTGATTGCCCTGCGCCGCGGTGCCGTGGTGCTCAGCAGCGGACAGACCCTGGCCAGCGCCAAGGTGAACCTTGAGCGCCCCGAGCAGGCCACTGAGGTGATCACCGCCTTGCTGCAGCAGGCCAATCTCAACGCCTTCAGGCGAGTGCTCCCCGGCCAGCCAGCCGATCGCCAGATCCTGCTGGTACCCAAGAACGACATCAGCAAGCTGGAGGGTCTGCTCGCAAAGCCCGGCAGCTGGGTGGTGAGTATTCTCTCGGCCGCCAACGTGCTGAGGGGCGAGCGCCAGGTGCTTGCCTTCCCAG
>ERZ887851.1301-NODE-1301-length-21825-cov-7.836472_pt1 | contig 21825 bp, 19 predicted proteins | sample MGYA00521100_ERZ887851 | MGnify/ENA primary metagenome ERZ887851 (study PRJEB32303, sample SAMEA104408602) | aquatic metagenome | biome: Brackish water; feature: Pelagic; material: water | place: Baltic Sea | collected 2014-06-06T16:11:00 | depth 11,444 m ... | reverse complement strand
CAACGCCTTAGTAGACGTGGGGGAGCGCTATGAAGAGCGCGTGACGTTAGCCGCCCTGAGTCCTGATCGATGGCCCCAGGTGTTTGATGCGCTGACTTTCGGTGGCATTCTGCACAATATTGCCCTCAACCTCGAGTTGCTTGAGGTGGCAGACCCAACGTTGTGCTTTGCGATTGCGCAGGCCGATGCGAGTCTGTTCAACGATCGGCATCCCGAGCAGCTGTCTCAGGCCTTAAGCCAGCAGATCGGACAGACGATACACGCGACGATCGAGAGGGTGCCGCATACCAACCGTACCCCGGCGAGTCATCGCGCTGCAGTGGCGGCACAGCAGCTGGCTGAGGCCGAGCAAGCCATCTCCAATGACGATGCGCTGCAGGCGCTGATTCGGGCATTTGATGGCGAGATTATTCCCGGTAGCATTCGCCCCAATATCGCTGATGCCGGTTTCGATGGCCAGGCCGCAGCATCGGAGGATTTGGCTTAATGGGTCGTTTTGTGTGCAGTTTAAAACGTGACTTATGTTGGAATGATAGCCGCATAAAGGATTGTTTTTCATGAAGTTAAGTCCCTCTATACAGGCGCTAATTGATGGCTTGAGGCATTTGCCCGGCGTTGGCCCCAAATCGGCGCAGAGGATGACCTTACACCTTTTGGAGCGCGATCGAGAAGGGGCCCAGCAGATCGCAGAGGCCATCGAGACGGCCCTGGCGAAAGTGCACAACTGTGAGCGCTGCCGCAATTTCACCGAGCTGGCGATTTGCGAGATTTGTTCGGACCCCAAACGCGACGCGTCGACCTTGTGCGTTGTAGAGGCGCCGGCTGATGTCATGGCCATTGAACAAAGTGGCAGTTTTCGGGGTCACTATTATGTGCTCATGGGACATTTATCGCCGATTGATGGCATTGGTCCTGAGCAGCTGGGACTGGACACGCTGTGCGCTGGATTTGCCTCGGGGGACGTTAGCGAAGTGATTCTTGCCACTAATCCGACCGTCGAAGGTGAAGCCACTGCGTATTACATCAGTCAGCGTGCGCGCGACGCCGCCGTGACGGTCTCCCGAATAGCGCATGGCGTCCCACTGGGCGGTGAGCTGGAATACACCGATTCGAGTACGCTGGCACATGCATTGAGTGGACGAACGGTCGTGCGGGAATGACATGGACTTGGATTCAGACATCGACAGAGCTGGAGGCGCTGCTCTCGAGGCATCGAGAGTGCGCTCAAGTGGCTGTGGACACAGAGTTTCGCCGTCGCGATACTTTCTACCCTCAAGTTGCCTTGTTGCAATTATGTTGGGGCGACGCCGCTTACCTGATTGATCCATTGCAGTTAGACAAGATCGATGCGCTACAAGCGTTTATGACTGATCCAGCGCAAATTAAATATCTTCACAGTGCCAGTGAAGATCTTGAAGTCTTCGAGCGCTGGTTGAAGGTCTTGCCCTCGCCGTTGTTTGACACCCAGCGAGCCGCCGCGTTATTGGGTCTGGGCGGTGGCCTAGGATACCGCGCGATCGTGGCGCAGTTTTTTGAGGTCGATCTGCCCAAGGAGGAAACGCAGTCAGATTGGTTGCAGCGTCCTTTGACGCCCTCGCAGTGTGAATATGCGGCGCAAGATGTGAGCTATTTGTATCCCATCGGCGTGCAGCTACTCGAGCGTGCAGTCGAAATGGGCCGTAAAGAGTGGATTTTGGAAGAGGGCGCTCGTATGACCCCCGGGGGTAAGCCGCCACTCAGTAAATTTAAAACCGCTTATCGCTTGCCACCAAGGCAGCAAAACGTGCTGGCTGCCGTGGTCCAGTGGCGTGAGACAGAGGCGAGACAGCTTGATCGTCCTCGCAGCTGGATTTTGAGTGACAAGCTAGTCATGGCGGTGGCTCAGGCATTGCCTACTTCGGTGAGCGACCTGTCCAGTATTGAGGGGATGCCGTCAGGATTGGTCCGGCGGGCCGGTGAAAAGCTACTGGCGCAAATCACACTCGCCGACGAAGCACCGGATGTCTCCACACCAAAAGATATTGTCAGGCCACTGTCTCGCGATGATAAGGATGTGCTGAGTCGTCTGAGTGCGCGTGTGAAAACGATAGCGGAGGCGCTGCAGGTGCCGCCCGAGGTACTGATGCCAAAATCAGATCTTGAGCGCTTCATTCGTCAGCGCTCAGAGCCCGCACTCGAGAGCCCAGCGGCGTGGTCTGGTTGGCGTCAGACGGCGGTGATTGATCCGCTCAAGCAAGCGTTACTCAACGATGAATAACGTGAAGATGCCGGCGGAGATGGAGGTCGATGTCTTCAAAACAACCCGGCGGCCAGGTACCTTTTTATTTTTACCCAAGGACTTAACGCCAGAGCATTGGCCAGAGGGGCTGGCGGCGATTTTTTCCGAGCCGCAAAAGGTCTTGACCCTGACTCTGACAGCGGACCAGCCGTTGGCAGTGCAAAAAGCCGTCGATGTGATGACGTCTTTACAAACACAGGGCTATTTTTTGCAAATGCCGCCACCGCCTCGCGAGAGGGAGAAGCCAGTATGCTAACGACTCAGTCTTATATTGTCGCCGTCGCTGCCTATGGATTGGCGGCGTTAGGTGGCTTGGTCATGATTCGCAGGCTGTGGTTTCAGCGCTCACTAAGCCGTGCCAGTTCAGTATGGATGGGTCTGATGGGTGGGTTGCTGCTAGCGCCGGCTTATCCGAGTAGTGAGGCCTATTCGATTGCCCCGGCGCTGATTGTGGTGATCTTCAACGCCCTATTTGGAGAGGGAGTCGCAGCGGCCCTGTCGCCCGCGCTCTGGTTAGCTGCAGGCGGAGTGGTTGGCGCACTAGTGGGTTGGTGGAGCGCTCGGCGTCGTGTTTCCAGTGAGCTGCTGTGAGTGGTGTGTCGGACTGACTTCGGGTAGTCTGCCCGCCTTTAAGTCATCAGAAATGAGAGAATAACGGTATGAAGTTTGAGGGAACGGAACGCTACGTCGCCACAGATGATCTTAGAATGGCGGTCAATGCTTCAGTGGCACTTGAGCGGCCACTGCTGATCAAGGGTGAGCCAGGAACGGGTAAGACGATGCTGGCGGAAGAAGTGGCAGCCAGCTTAGGTAAAACGCTGATTCAGTGGCACATCAAGTCGACCACTAAAGCGCAGCAGGGTTTGTATGAGTACGACGCTGTTTCGCGCTTGCGCGATTCGCAGCTTGGCGATGGCAAGGTTGAAGATGTCAGTCGCTACATCAAGCACGGAAAACTCTGGGACGCCTTCACAGCGGACGAGCAGGTCGTGCTGCTGATTGATGAAGTGGATAAAGCGGATATCGAGTTCCCGAACGATTTACTCGTCGAGCTGGACCGCATGGAGTTTTTTGTCTACGAGACCGGTGAAACGATTAAGGCAAAGCAACGTCCGATCATTATCATTACCTCTAATAATGAGAAAGAACTGCCGGATGCGTTTTTACGGCGCTGCTTTTTTCACTTTATTAATTTCCCCAGTAAAGAAACGATGAAAGAGATTATTGCGGTTCATCACCCAAAGATTAAAACGAGTCTGGTGCAGGAAGCCCTCGAGATGTTTTTTGAATTGCGTGAGATTCCCGGGTTAAAGAAAAAACCTTCGACGTCTGAGTTGATCGATTGGCTCAAGTTGCTCATGGCAGATGACATTCCCGATGAGGTCCTGAAGAACCGTGATCCGACCAAAGCGATTCCACCACTTTATGGCGCTTTGTTGAAGAACGAGCAGGATGTCCAGTTGTTGGAGCGCCTAGCCTTTATGCATCGACGAGAGGCCCGCTAATACCGTGCTCGTCAATTTCTTTCATGTTTTAAAGGACACTGGAGTACCCGTCACACCCAGAGAGTTGCTCGATCTGCTGGAGGCGATGGAGCGGCGACTGGTCTTCGGCGATATGGACGATTTTTATTCGTTGTCGCGTGCCATTCTGGTCAAGGATGAAAAGTACTATGACCGTTTTGACCGCGCATTCGGATTGCATTTTCAGGACTTAGAAGCGCTCGATGACGTGATAGAGGCGATGATCCCGGACGATTGGCTGCGCTCTGAATTTATGAAGCAGCTCTCGGAAGAGGATAAGGCCAAGATCGAGAGCCTCGGCGGTCTCGAGGAGCTGATAGAACAGTTTAAGCAGCGTTTGGAAGAGCAAAAAAAGCGTCATCAGGGTGGCAACAAGTGGATCGGGACCGAGGGGACTTCCCCCTTTGGTAACGATGGTTATCACCCTGAGGGCATTCGTGTCGGGGGTGAGAGCAAGAATAAGCGGGCTGCCAAGGTATGGGATCGTCGCGATTTCAAAAACCTCGACGATAGTGTCGAGCTGGGGACCCGCAACATCAAAGTCGCACTGCGCCGCTTGCGCAAGTTCGCCCGCACAGGCGCCACGGAAGAGCTCGATCTTGATGACACGATTCGGTCCACGGCGCGCAATGCGGGCCTCTTAGATATTAAGATGGTGCCGGAGCGTCATAACGCGGTGAAGGTGCTGCTTTTCCTCGATATTGGTGGGTCGATGGACCCCCATGTGAAGGTTTGCGAGGAGTTATTTTCAGCAGCGAGAACAGAGTTTAAGCATCTAGAATCTTTCTACTTCCATAATTTTCTCTACGAAAGCGTCTGGAAAAATAATATCAGGCGCTTCAACGAGCGCACCTCCACGCTGGATCTGATGCACAAGTATGCTCATGACTACAAGCTGGTTTTCGTCGGTGACGCGTCGATGTCGCCTTACGAAATCATGCAGCCCGGGGGGTCAGTCGAGCATTGGAATGAGGAGTCGGGTGAGCTGTGGATGAGACGGGTGCGTGAAACCTATGAAAAGTGCATCTGGATTAATCCCGTCCCTGAAGATGAGTGGGAATACACGCAATCTATTGCCATTACGCGACAGTTGATGGACGGCAAGATGTATCCGCTCACGCTGCGCGGTCTCGAAGAGGGTATGTCCTTTCTCTCTAAATAGACTGGTCGTCGAGTGCTCGACCGGTTTCTCTGGCGCCTGGTGCAGGCGTGATAAGGCTGCCTTTTGTGCCCATTTTCTGGCGCTTTTGGCTACACTACCTACACGAACAAATAAATAAAAATGGGGAGCGAGATGGCGTCTGTGAGTCGTTGGATTTCAATTGTCTTTGTCGTGAGCGCATTCGCGGCGTGTGATCAACCGCCCGAAGAGGCCGTGACGCCCTCGGGTAGTGCAGCCGCTGTCGCACAGGTCGATACCGATCGTATTAAGGCCGCTGCGTCGGAGCCGGAAATGTGGCTCACTTATGGTGGCGGTTACGACGAACAGCGGCATTCGGCGCTAGGGCAAATCAATCGAGACACCTTACCTGAGCTCGGCGTTGGATGGGTCTATGAGATGGCCAAGCCCCGTGGGGCGGAGGCAACGCCGATCGTCGTGGATGGTGTGATGTACGTGTCCAGTGCGTGGTCCGTCGTGTATGCCTTAGATGCCAAGACGGGAGAGGAGCTCTGGGTCTACGACCCGAAGGTGTCTGGTGCAGACGCGGCTAAGGGATGCTGTGATGTGGTCAATCGCGGTGTCGCCGTGCACGACGGCAAGGTCTTCATCGGTGTTTTTGATGGGCGATTAGAAGCGCTGGACGCAGCGACGGGTGACGTGATCTGGAGCAATGTCACGGTTGACCAAACTAAGCCCTATACGATTACCGGCGCGCCAAGAGTCTTTAAGAACAAAGTGATCATTGGCAACGCGGGCGGCGAGCTCGGTGTACGCGGATACGTCACGGCCTATGATGTCGATAAGGGCGACCTAGTGTGGCGGTTTTATACCGTGCCTAACCCAGAGAAAAAGCCCGATGGCGCGATTTCTGATGACTCACTGGCGATGCTCGCGAATGACACCTGGGGCGACAACGGCGCTTGGGTGACAGATGGGGGCGGCGGCACGGCGTGGGACTCCATCGTTTATGACACCGTCAATGATCAGGTACTGATTGGTGTGGGGAATGGTTCCCCTTGGAATCCCGACATCCGCGATCCTGATGGTGAGGGCGATAATCTATTTTTGTCTTCTATCCTCGCAGTGGATGCCGATACGGGGGCCTATCGTTGGCACTACCAGACGACGCCTCGCGACCGCTGGGATTACACTGCCACACAGCAAATCACACTTGCTGATCTGCCCCTTGGAGAAGACGGTGCCAGTCGCAGAGTGGTGATGCAGGCGCCTAAAAACGGCTTCTTTTATGTGTTGGATGCAGCGGATGGTGAGTTGATTTCTGCCACACCGTTTACCAACCAGAATTGGACCACCGGAAAATTCGACGAAAACGGTCGGCCAGAATTGGTGGAAGAGGCGGTGGATCTCGCGCTCTATGCCGTAGTGCCGGGGCCCACAGGCGCTCACAACTGGCATCCCATGGCGTTTAATCCCGATACTGGCTTGGTTTACATCCCGGTGAATGAGATTCCGTTTTTCTACGATAAAACGCGCAATGTTGAAGACAGTAAATCGTTTTGGAACATTGGCTACGACGCGGCGGCAGGTTGGCCGGTTGAGTATCCGGCAGGCACGTTGGATGCGGTGCGCGACCTTGACGGCGGCAGTCTGCTGGCCTGGGATCCGGTGAAAGCTGAACCTCGATGGGCGGTTCCATTCCCGCTTCCTCTTAACGGAGGGGTGTTGAGTACACAGGCCGGATTGGTGTTTCAGGGCAATAAGTTTGGCGAGTTCGTCGCTTATGATGCCGAGACGGGTGAGCAGCTCTGGACGGATAAGCTGGTCGGTAACGCGGCAGCGGCGCCCATGACTTACGAAATTGATGGAGAGCAGTACCTCAGTGTGTTGTCAGGCTGGGGCAGCGTGTCGAATTTAATTGCCGGTTTTACTTATGGCGAGGCAAAGTCAAAAGAGCCCGCGCGAGTCATTACCTTTAAGCTTGGCGGTGAGGCTGATATGCCCGCGGCGCTGGTCGATAACGTGGTGCGCACACCACAGTCACCGATGTTCGGCGAGCCCGACCAGCATCAACTCGGGATGCAGCGATACGCCGAAAGCTGCCACTTTTGTCATGGTGCGTTCGCTGTGGGAGGTGGGGTGGTGCCCGATCTGAGATGGTCAGCTTTATCGGCCAATGAGCAGGCCTGGGACCTCGTCGTTCGCGAGGGCGCGCTGCAAAAGCAAGGCATGGTCTCCTTTGCGGGGCGCTTGAGCAAAGAAGACACCGATGCGATTCGCGCCTACGTGGTGCAGCAAGCTTGGCTGGCGGTAGCCAACGGGGATGCTATACCACCGCAAGACGGCTAAGGGCTCAGTGGCGGTTTGTGGCGAGATGAAAAGCAACGAGCGCGGCGGTCACCGCAACGTTCAGTGACTCGACCTCGTTGCTCATGGGGATCGCTAGTCGTTGGCTTGCTAATTGACTGACGGCGTCACTGACGCCACTCGTCTCGCCGCCCAATACAAACACCATGCGCTCTTGAGCGTCATAGGAGAAGAGCGATTCTGGCGCCGCTGCCTCCAGCGTGGCGATCTTGTAGCCGCAGGTCTTAAGTTGCTCTAGCGCGGGAGCTAATGTGTCGCACAAAATCAAGGGTGCGCGGAAAACCGTGCCAGCTGATGCCTTGATGACTAGGGGGCCAAGCGCCGCCACTCCCTTTCTCGGATAGAGCAGTCCGTCTAGGCCTGCCGCCACTGCCGATCGGATAATCATGCCGACGTTTTGTGGGTTGGTGATGCCATCCAGCGCGAGTAATCGGGCTGGGGTCGAGGGGTTATCTGATAGCAGTGAGTCAATTGAGGCGAATCGGGGACAGTTGATATCAAGCGCCACGCCTTGGTCCTGACGTCCGTTTTTCGAGATACGCGACAGCGCCTGCTTCTCATGATATCGAATCGGTATACCGCGCGCCTCGGCCTGAGCGATGATTTGCGCGATAATACCGCCTGGCCGGTTGCTGTCGGCCAAGTGCAGCTGGGCAATCTCGAGAGCTCGATTGGCGAGCGCCTCGAGCGCCGGTTTGCGGCCATAAAGAGTGAGACCGTTTTGAGGATGCCATTTGTTAGTCATCTAGCGCGCCAGTGCGAAGGGGTAGGTTCATGAGTTCATTAACACTGTACACCACGCTGGGATGTCACCTTTGTGAGCACGCTGAGACATTGCTGGAGGCGGCAGGGTGCCACTTTGTGTCAAGTGATATTGCCGAGGATCTCACGTTGTTAGAGCGTTATGGAACGCGCATACCGGTCGTGAGGGACTCTCAGGGCGGGGAACTGGGATGGCCATTTGATGGCACAATGCTATCTCAATTTATCAATAAAAACAGCTAGTTACTGCTTATTTCTAGTCTTCAATATCAACCTTAACGGCCAGTACATCACAGTCTGCGCCATGCATGACGCCGTCGGTCGTTGAGCCGAGTAACAGGGCTAACCCCCATCGCGCGTGGCTGCCCACGACGATCAGGTCGCAGTTGACCGCTTTGGCTTGGGTGGGGATCTCCGCTTCGGGCCTCCCGGTGACCAAGTGACGATTGCTCGCGATGACACCGATCCGTTCACACAAACGATCAAGCTGTTCTCGCGCTTGTCCGTGGATTTCTTCTTGGATGGCCGAAAAGTCCATTGGAATGTCGCCGCCATAGGTAATGGCAAGCGGCTCGATAACATGTAAGACGTGAAGTTGTGCCTGGTTTTGCTGAGCCAGGGATGAGGCTCTCTGAATAACCGCCTCAGTCGTGGTTCCCAGGTCGACCGCCGCCAGAATGTGTTGATAGGGCATACTAGAGTCACTCGTTGAGTTTTTCAGCGCTTAAGGTAGCGAAAAAAACCGGGCTTGTCTTGAGGGAACGATACCGATGGTTTATGTCTTGATTGCGCTGGGCTTGGCAGTGGTGATTTCGCCGCTGATATCGGCTATGCCCACTAAGGCACAGCGGCGTAAAGCCGCTGTGCGGGATCAAGCCAGAGCGTTGGGGTTGCGCGTCACACTGCGGCCCGTGCCGCCCGTGCCGGCGCGCTTCCGCTTTGAGCCCGAGCGCGATCTGGCGTGCTACCAGCAATACCAAGCTAACGGTAAAACGGGGCAGGGCGCGCCGCATGCTTACGTGCTGACAGAGGGCGGTTGGCAGCCCACTGAGGGGGTCGCGATGATACCGGCGTGGTTGACGATATTGCCCCCAGGCGCCTCTTTGGTGGAGGTATCTGATTGCTATATTAGTATTTTCTGGGATGAGACAGGGGGGTTAGAAGGCCTCCAATCTATCCGTCAGGCTATTGATTCTATTTGATAAAAAGGCACTTTGTGCTGGATGGCGTCACAATAGGGCATTGCATTTCAGGTCTTGACCCGAGCCGCATTCGCACTGTTAGATGCCATCCTGATCGGCGGCGGGAGTGTTCTCGGCTGCCACATTTGAGCAGGCAAAAGCAGATATGGGCAAAACACTCGTTATTGTTGAGTCTCCGGCCAAGGCCAAGACGATCAACAAATATCTTGGTAAGGACTTTATCGTGAAGTCTAGCGTCGGGCACATCCGTGACCTGCCGACTTCTGGAAACGCGCCGACTACCGACCCCAAGGAACGGGCGGCACAGGCCGCGATCACCCGCAAGATGGCGCCCGATGAAAAAGTACGTTTTCAGGCGCGCAAAAAAAGAGAGCAGCTCGTCAGACGGATGGGTATAGACCCCAATAATGGCTGGGCCGCACAGTACGAAATTTTGCCGGGTAAAGAAAAGGTAGTGAGTGATCTCAGAAAGATTGCGAAGGATAGCGATGCCATCTATCTCGCGACTGACCTCGATCGCGAAGGAGAGGCGATTGCCTGGCACTTGCAAGAAGCGATTGGTGGCGATTCCAGTCGTTATCACCGAGTGGTGTTTAATGAGATCACGCAAAAAGCCATACAAGAAGCCTTTAAAGAGCCGGGCCAACTGGACATAGACCGCGTTTATGCCCAGCAAGCGCGCCGATTCTTGGACCGTGTAGTGGGTTTTGAGGTGAGTCCGCTGCTGTGGGCAAAAGTAGCACGAGGCTTATCCGCGGGTCGGGTGCAGTCAGTCGCAACACGCTTAATTGTTGAGCGTGAGCGAGAGATTCGTGCGTTTGTCCCGGACGAGTATTGGGAGGTTCATGCACTTTTAAAAGCAGCTGACTTTGAGCCGGTTCGCTTTATGGTGACGCATCGTGCCGGGGTCAAGTTCGAGCCAAAGAATCAAGCCGAGGCCGACGCAGCCGTCACTGAAATGCAAGGCGGAACCTTTACGGTGGCAGACCTTGAGTCTCGTAAGACGAGCTCTAAGCCCTCAGCGCCCTTCATTACCTCAACCTTGCAGCAGGCTGCTAGCACCCGCATGGGGTTTGGTGTTAAGAAAACCATGATACTGGCGCAGCGCCTTTATGAAGCAGGCTACATTACCTACATGCGTACCGACTCGACCAACCTCAGTGACGAGGCGGTCGCAAGCTGTCGCGCATTGATTCAGAAGGAGTTCACGCCGGAATACCTCCCAGCAGACCCCATTCGGTATGGTTCGCGAGAGGGCGCTCAGGAAGCGCACGAGGCAATCCGTCCCTCGGATGTGTCATTGAAAAGTCATCAGCTCGCAGGCATGGAGCCGGACGCAGAGCGACTCTATGATCTTATTTGGAGGCAATTTGTCGCCTGTCAGATGACGCCCGCTCGCTACCTGTCTTCGACGCTGGTTGTGACAGCCGGTGATTGTCGCCTGACGGCGAAAGGGCGCATGGTCGAGTTTGACGGCTTTACGCGCGTCCAATCACCCGCCGCGAGAAAAGCGGAGGAGGCCGTATTGCCGCCCCTGGCAACGGGCGATGCACTCACCGCGACCGACTATGATCCTAAGCAGCATTTCACCAAGCCGCCAGCACGCTACGGTGAGGCGAGTTTGGTGCGTGAATTGGAAAAGCGCGGTATCGGACGTCCCTCCACTTATGCGGCCATCATATCGACGATACAAGATCGTGGATATGTTCGACTTGAAAACCGACGTCTGTATGCCGAAAAAATGGGCGATATTGTTACTGAACGATTGCAGAGTTGTTTTAGTGAACTACTCGATTATGGTTTCACGGCATTGATGGAAGAGCGGCTCGACGAGGTCGCTAAAGGGGCTTTATCCTGGACTGATCTGCTGAATGAGTTCTATGCCGATTTCAGCGGGAAATTGGCGCAAGCGGGGGTTAACGGCCCTGACGGTATGCAGCCTAATGATCCTACGCCAACCGGTATTCCCTGCGACGACTGCGGTCGCCCCTTGCAAATTCGGACGGCGAGCACGGGTGTTTTCCTTGGCTGCTCAGGTTACAACCTGCCGCCAAAGGAGCGCTGTAAGCACACGGTTAATTTAACGTCGGGTGATGAAGCCATTAGTGTGGATGCGGATGATGAGGCGGAGTCGCGTCTGCTGCTGAGCAAGCGTCGGTGCGTCAAGTGTCATACCGCAATGGATAGTTATTTAATTGATGAGTCGCGCAAGTTGCATGTGTGTGGCAACAATCCAGATTGTGATGGTTATCAGGTGGAGCAGGGCCAGTTCAGGATTAAAGGCTACGATGGCCCGGTCATCGAATGTGATAAGTGCGGCGCTGATATGCAGCTGAAAACGGGCCGCTTCGGTAAATACTTTGGCTGCAGTGAGTCGGTGTGTACCAATACTCGTAAGTTGCTGCGAAACGGTGAGGTAGCGCCGCCGAAAATGAATCCTGTTCCGATGCCCGAGTTGCGGTGCATCAAGGTTGAGGATCATTACATACTGCGGGATGGTGCTTCTGGCATTTTCTTGGCAGCAAGTCAGTTTCCGAAGCATCGAGAAACGCGGCCTCCCTTCGTCGATGAGTTGCTCCCCCATCAGGCAGAGATCGACCCTAAGCACCATTATTTGTTTGATGCGCCGCGGGTCGATGACGAAGGAAACCGTACCCAGATTCGTTACAGCCGCAAGACAAAAGAGCAGTACGTCATGACTGATCTGGATGGGAAGGCGAGTGGCTGGCGAGCGATGTTTGTTGATGGCCGCTGGGTTGAAGAGGGCACCGCAAAGAAAAAGCCCAAGGCGAAGACCAAAGCCAAAGTAAAGGCGAAGAGCAAAGCAAAAGCCAAAACAAAAGCTAAGAGTCAGGCCAAGGCAACACCCGCAGCGCCCGCTGAAGTAGTGGTCGATTGAGTCACCCGCTGGCGTTTGCGAACCAGTGCCTTTATCACGCCCGCATCGTTCAAGCGGGCTGGCAGAGCCTGTTGGAAGCGCAGCGTGAACCGAGTCTTGCCATTAACTTGGCATTTGCCCCGCTGACGCAAAAGGTCTTGCTGGATGCGTATGGCTGGCTCCTGCTCGCAGGATGCCGAGTTACCAGTGCGCCAGAGCATCCCCCTCATACAGTGCGGGACTTGCCCTCATTGCCGGCTGGGCTGGTCTTACCGGCAGACATAGCGATCTGTGCTGAGTTGGAAAGTAGCGGTTGGTTGGCCGAGTTGCAGGCACCGATATCGCGGAATGCGACGGTACGGCAATACAACAACCTGGCGACCAATAGTGCCGTCCCGACCCTGGAGCAGTTTGATCTTTGGGCCCAAAATTTGACCGCGCTGGCGCAAAATATCGCCGATGCGATTGATGAGTCATAGCGCGAGTGTGGTATCGAGCGGCTGGGGATAGCATGTGGCAGTTGCGTGGCGAGAGTGTTACTGTTTAGACACATTCCAGCGGTGGCGTTGGGGTGACTCCTCAGATAAGAGAGGTCTTTGAGTGTCTACATCTTTACTAGAAATCGTCGATCTGGGAAATGGTGAAGTGGTCCTGCAACGCGTAGAAGGGGACTCCGAGCCATTGGTCAGCATCCAGTTTTCCGATGAGGCGAACGCCTATCTCATGGGGAATGATCTGGAGATTGCCAAGATCATGATTCAGGCTGGTATCGAGGCTGCAGCGCAAATGGCTGAGGTCAATAGCCCCGAGGTTGATACCGCGGAAGGGTCAGAGGCTCGAACGTTACACTAAGCGTTGTTCGCGAGTAGCCCCCACGACGTGGGCTAGCGGCAATAGGGTGTGACAGCGGCGAGGCGATTCGCTTCGCAACACTAAGGAGCCTTCTGGTTTGCAGGCTTCGGGGTTTCTGCCCCTCCAAAAACGAAGACCCGACGACCCCCGCTTGGCTCTGTCGCAGCAACCTTGCGTCAGTGGTGACGGTGATGAGGACTGAGGCAAACGTCGTGAACGACGCCCCTCAGTGAAGCGAGCGGTAAATGGTTAGCGAGGTATCTGTCGTCAACCAGCGGGTGCGCTCGCGGCGCTCGCGATCAAATCTGTTGCCGAATGACGCCGACGCTAATCCCCTCAATGCTGCAGTCGGTGGTGCGTAAATCGACCTCGATGGGATCAAAATCCGCATTCTCCGGTAGCAGCTTGACCATGTGCGCGCCGGCTCTTTGAAGCCGCTTCACCGTCACTTCGTCTTCAATGCGCGCGACCACGATTTGCCCGTCTCGCGCTGTGCTGGTGTTGTGCACCGCCAGCAGGTCCCCATCGAGAATCCCCACGTCTTTCATGCTGTCGCCCGTGACGCGGAGCAAAAAGTCGGCGGGTGGAGAGAAGAACTGCGCGCTGAGCTCGCAGTAATCTTCGATATGCTCTGTCGCCAGAATCGGAGAGCCTGCGGCTACTCGACCAATAATAGGCAGGCCGGTGCTTTCCGTTAGGCGGATACCGCGTGACGCGCCGGCAATCATTTCGATCGCGCCTTTGCGGGCTAACGCCCGTAAATGCTCTTCTGCAGCATTCGCCGACTTGAAACCGAGTTCGCGGGCAATGTCGGCGCGAGTAGGCGGATAGCCGGTATCGGCCAGATACTGGCGGATGACATCGAGCACTTGCTCTTGTCTGCTAGTGAGTTTCATCAACGTTCCTCCTGATCCCTGTAGCTGATCATATATACAGTCTGTTGTTTTGTACAGCAGTAGGTGAAGTGAGTGAGGTGGGTAGGTTAGGATGGGGTCACTTTTATTGAGGATGATACTGAGATGTCATTTTTGCTGGAGCTAATGGCGCCGTTGGCAGCCGCGTTGAGTGTGCCCCCCGGCGCGTTGGTCTTTGTGGCACTCGTGCTTGCCGGGACACTGGGACATGTCGTGATTTATCGCTCAGTGCGTCGCCTTACGATGGCCGCTGATCAGACTGAAACGCGATGGGACGATGTGATCCTGTATGCGGTCTTTCCTCCTATCCAGTGGGTCATGTGGACTGTGCTGGCGCTGCTCTCTCTGAGTCTGTTCAGTATTTTTGATGGGGTGAGAGAGGGGCTGTTAACGCTGTCCGACACCGCGCTGCTGATCTTATTTGGTTGGTTGGCGCACCGATTAAGCCGAGGCATCGAAGAGGAGCTGTTGGGTGAGCATCGCGGCGCAGTCGCTTCTGATGAGCGCGCAACGATCAGTGCGGTGGCTCGACTCAGTCGCATTATGGTGTGGACGGTGGCAGGCATCATGATTCTTCAGTCGCTGGGTGTCTCCGTATCAGGCCTACTCGCGTTTGGCGGGGTAGGCGGGGTTGCAGTGGGCTTTGCCGCACGTGATCTTTTGGCAAACCTGCTTGGAAGTTTGAGTATTTTTCTCGACAGGCCGTTTGCGGTAGGTGACTGGATTCGATCTCCTGATCGAGAAATAGAGGGCACTGTTGAGGAAGTGGGATGGCGGGTGACGCGCATCAGGACCTTTGATCAAAGACCGCTGTATGTGCCGAATGCGGTTTTTTCAACCGTAGCGCTGGAAAATCCGTCGCGTATGTTGAACCGGAGAATTTACGAGACGGTCGGCATTCGCTACGACGATGTGGGGGTAATGGCCGACATTGTGGCGGAGACGGAAGCCATGCTGCGCCAGCATGAGGGAATTGATACCAACCGAACGCTGATGGTCAATTTTGTGAGCTTTGGTGCGTCCTCGCTAGACTTCTTTATTTACACGTTTACGCGCACAACCGATTGGGTGACCTATCATGCCGTCAAGCAGGACGTGATGCTGCGCATACTCAACATTATTGAGGCGCATCAAGCCGAGGTTGCCTTCCCCACCCGCACACTATTGCTCGATCAAAACCCGCCCGAGATGGCGCCGGAATGAGGCACTAGCCACGAGCTACTCGTTCGTTAGTTAGGGTCAGTGTGCTAAGCGGGCAGCCGATCTCCACGATTCACTCGGCGGGCAGTATCGGGATCACTCTTGCTCAATCGTGTCGCCGAGCGCATACAGTTCGTACCACGAAAGCTCTCGCCAGGTGGCGAGCACTTTGACCACGGGGTGGTCGTAATAACGTAGCCGGTCTTCCGTCAGCGGAACGGTGTCCTCGATATGAATAACATGTCGCCAAGGCCATGGCGCCGGTGCCGGAGGGGTAAGGTCGGTTCGAGGCTGAGCAGGCAAGCCAGACTCGTCAACGAGGCGAGCTGGCGATGAATCAATGTCGACGGGGCTCAGTGGCACTATCGCCTCCGCCGTGATGTCATTGCCTTGATTGACAAGCGCTTGGTCAATAAAGGCTTGGTCGAGAGACTCTGGTGCCGACAGCACCGTCACGCGCTGCGGTGAAGGCGGTGGGGCAGTACCCTCATAAATGGCCGGTAAATACTGACCCTCAGTGTTCGCCCAAAGGTTCAGGCCCAGACGCCAGCTGTTGTCTCGCGGAAGTAGCTGTATAAACCCCTGTAACAACGGGTAGGGAGAATCCGCGTCGGGTTCAACCAGAATCGGTAGTGAGTCGCTGTCAGGACTTTGCAGCCAAGACGTGGCAAACAACACCGCATCGTCGCTCTGCTGTTGGTAGCGTTCGAGGCCAGCTGCGAGGCGATTGAGAGGCCGTTTTTCGAAGGTCGCCGGCTGCGGAATGCGTTGCGCGGTGACCGTGACGGGGGTCAGTGTGACTGGCTCCACGGGTAACGCAAAGGGGATATTGACCTCCGGTGCACTGTCACGCGAGTCGGGATCAGCAATGCCCAATGACTCAAAGGGGGTGAGGTTGACCGTTTCTTCGATGAGTCCGGCCTCTTCAAAGGGCAGTAATGGCCCCCGTGTGTTGTCTGCGCTGGCGAGCGCGGGGGGCTCATCGGTATCGGGGGCAGCGCTTTCTGGCTCGACGGGCGTCGGCAAGCGCAAGGCCATTAATTCATCGATCAGCGCGATTTCTTGTTCGGTTAGTAACGCTGGAGGGGGTTCCCAGAGCGGTGGCATGGCTTTAGGCAGCGTTACCATGGTGTGTCCAGACGGGCTGACCGATACAACGGCCGATTCGTATTGCGCCATGAGCGCGGCTTTGAGCGCGGGATCTTGAAGCCAGCGCCAGCGGGCGGGGTAGTGAACGGAGGTGGTGAGTGGCCACGTTTCACTCGCAAGTACTTCCGCACGCGCATCGACCATGACAACCAGCTCAAACTGATACCAGCCCGAGTGCTCGAATCCGCCTGGCAGAGGGGCGGCAACTGCCTCATTCATTACCCTGCACAGGGTCAGTACCACGATGAAGCTCACCTGACTGCAGCGCCCGAACCAGTGCTTCATCCAGAAGCCTCCTGCGAGACACTCGCTAACCAAGGGTCGAGCAGCGCTTCAATAAAGTCGGTTCGCGATTCGAGCGTGGGCAGTTCTGCCGTCACACGGAGCTTGTTATTGCCGCTTAAGCGGTAACGCTGGGGATCCGATTGAATTAATGACACGATGGCAGCGGGCTCGACGATGGTGGCTGGCTTGAATTCGATGCTACCACCATCCTCGGTCATGTCGATTTCACCAATCCCCAGGCGTTGCGCCGATATTCTCAGTAGCGCACACGTAAAGAGATTTTTGGTGGGCTCAGGGAGCAGGCCAAATCGATCGATCATTTCGACCTGAATCTCTCGCAGATCCTCCTCGCTGCCGGCTTTGGCGATACGCTTATACAGCACCAAGCGAGTACTGATATCCGGCAGATATTGCTCGGGAATGAGTGCTGGGACGTGGAGCTTGACGTCAGTACCACTGTCGAGGGGTTGGTCCAAATCGGGAATCTCACCTCGTTGCAATGCGGCGACGGCACTGTCGAGCATCTCCAGGTAGAGAGAAAACCCCACCTGATTAATTTGTCCCGACTGCTCAGCGCCGAGTAATTCGCCCGCGCCGCGTATTTCCATATCATGCGAAGCCAGCTGATAGCCGGCACCCAAATCGCCAGCCGCTTCGATGGCCTCTAGGCGCTTTTGCGCATCCGAGGTGATCAGTGATCGGGGTGGGCTGAGCAAGTAAGCGTAAGCTTGATGGTGCGAGCGCCCCACTCGACCACGCAGCTGATGCAGCTGCGCAAGCCCAAATTTATCGGCCCGCTCAATAATGATGGTGTTCGCATTAGGGATATCAATCCCCGTTTCGATAATCGTGGAGCAGACCAGAATGTGATGGTGTTGGTGATAAAAGTCAGACATGACCCTCTCGAGAGGTTGTTCCCGCAGTTGTCCATGTGCGACACCAATTGAGAGGCCTGGCACGAGCTCGCCGAGTTTTCGCGCCGTTTCGTCAATCGTTTTGACTTCGTTATGTAGATAGAACACTTGGCCGCCACGCAGCGTCTCGCGCAACACGGCCTCTTTGATCAGGGCAATGCTGTGCTCTTTGATAAAGGTTTTGATGGATAACCGTCGTGCCGGTGGCGTGGCAATGATCGACAGATCTCGCAAGCCGCCGAGCGCCATGTTGAGTGTTCGGGGGATGGGGGTTGCGGTCATTGTCAGGATGTCGACCTCAGCACGGAGTGCTTTGATCGCTTCTTTCTGTTTGACACCGAAGCGGTGCTCCTCATCGATGATGAGCAAACCGAGATCGTGGAAACCAAAGTCGCTTTGCAGGAGCTTATGCGTCCCCACAAGAATATCAATTTTGCCTGCGCTAACGCGATCGACGATATCGCGAAGATCCTTCGCTGACTGAAAGCGCGATACGACCTCTACCGAGTAGGGCCAACTGGCAAAGCGATCTCGAAAATTCGTATGATGTTGATTAGCCAGTAATGTCGTCGGAACTAACACGGCGGTTTGGCGGCCATTTTGTGCGGCGATAAACGCGGCACGCATGGCGACCTCGGTTTTGCCAAAGCCGACATCGCCGCAAACGAGTCGATCCATTACCTGCGGCGCGCACATATCGTTGCGGACGGCATCAATGGCAGCGGCTTGATCTGGCGTTTCTTCGAACGGGAAAGCGGCGCAAAATTGTTCCCACTTGGTCTCGTCTAATGAGTGGGCATGCCCTTTCCGTGCTGCTCTCCGCGCATAGACATCCAGTAACTGTGCGGCCACGTCGGCGGCGCGCTCACGGGCTTTTCGACGGGCTTTTTCCCACTGCTCAGTACCGAGTCGATGAAGGGGCGCGGTGTCGGGGTCGCCGGCGGTGTATCGACTGATCAGCTGCAGTGAGCTCACTGGCACATACAGTTTGTTGCCCTCGGCATATTCGAGCAGCAAAAACTCCGCATCATCACCGTCAATTTGCAGGACTTGCAGGCCCAGGTAGCGACCCACTCCGTGCTCAATGTGAACCACCGGCAGACCCTGCCGCAGTTCAGTCAGGTCTCGGATGATGGCATCAGCATCTGTTTCGATTCGCTTATGCCGGCGCCGTCGTTGCGCGACGCGCTGACCAAATATCTGTGCTTCGGACAAGAGCATGGGCTGCCCCGGACCGCTGTAAAGTCCTCGATCGACCGGTGCGGTGCTGATGCCAAACAGGACGCCAGTCGCCACGAATTCAGGCCAGTTGTCGACCGCGGTGGGGGTCAGGTCCACTTTCGCGAGCGTTTCCAGCAAGATCTCGCGCCGACCCGCACTCTCGGCGCAGAGCAGCAGAGGGCCTTGATGATCACTGATGAACCGCACTAACTTTTGCTGATAGCTTCCTCCCGCCCCGTCATCGCTGACCAGCAATGGTGGTATTTTGAGGTTGGTCCGCACATGCGCGGGTGAGCGATCGTCGGGCTTGAGCTCGAGCACCGAATACGCACCCAGTGCCGCATAAATTTCTTCTACGGAAACGAAGCCGCGTTGAGGTGGTAGCAGTGGTCGTCGCGGATCAATTCCGTATTCTTCAAAGCGGCTGGTGATTTCAGTCCAGTAGCGCTGCGCAGCGCTGTAATGGTCACCGAGGAGCACCATGGCCGTATCGGCTGGAAGATAATCAAAGACGGTTCCGCATTGTTCAAAAAATAACGGGAGATAGCATTCTGCCCCGCCGGGGACCCGGCCTGCGCTAATTTCAGTGAATGCGGGGCACAGATCGGCGTCACCCTCAAACGCCTCGTACCAAGCCATCTGGAAACGATGGATGGCGTCGCGGCTCATTGGGAATTCTCTGGCGGGCATCAGCTTGATCTGTTCAACGCGATTGATAGTGCGCTGCGTATCGGGATCAAAGGTGCGCAGGGTCTCGACTTCATCGTCGAGTAAGTCAATACGATAAGGCGACTCGCTGCCCATTGGAAAGACATCGAGCAGCGCACCTCGGACGGCGAACTCGCCATGCTCGAAGACCGTATCAACCGCTCGATAGCCGTTTAAGGTTAGCCGGGTGGCGAAGGCTTCTGAATCAAAAGTTTGCCCGACGCTCAGGTCTAGCGTATTGCCTTCAATATAGTATTGAGGCGGCGTCCTGAGCATGGCGGTGGTAATCGGTAGGATCACGATGCCATCGGTTAACTGTGGCAACTCGAAGAAGGTTCGCAGTCGCTGCGACACGATATCTTGGTGCGGCGAAAAATGATCGTAAGGGAGTGTTTCCCAATCGGGCAGTGTTAATACGGGGACGTCGGTGGCCAAGAAAAGCGGTAACTCTCGCTCAAGTGTTTGCGCCTCTGCAGAACTGGCGACGATGACGATCAGCGGCCTGCCTAAGCTTACCAGCTCCGCGACGGCCGCTGTGCTGCCAGCGCCCGGCATGGGGCCTAAAGCAGTGCGAGTGCCGACCTTGCCAGGCCAGGGTGTGTCACTGAGGAGTTGGGTAAACATGCAAAGGGTCACAGGGTAGAGAGGGGTATTGTAGGCACCCGAGCGTCCAGTCACCACCGAAATAGTGCGTTAAAAGGTTGCCTCGGCAGGCCTGCAACTCCGATAATGCCGAGCGACACTGCACTCTAACGGTCGATGGACGGTTAGAGCTAGGCCAAAGCGCCATCCCTCGCGGTGGCATCACAACAAGAGGATCCCCTGTGACAGAACAACGCAAGCGACCCCGCCCTGGCGATTATTTTTCTGATTGGAAGGAGCGCGAGGCACTAGCGGAAGCCATGATTCCGATCGTGGGTGGCCTATCTCGTGAACGCAATGTCAAATGCTACATTTACGGGCGCTCCCTTGTGAACGAGTCGGTTCTCGACATCATGAAGACGCACCGCTGGGTGCGTCAGATTGAAGCCAATGAATTATCCGAATTCGAGACCGCTCCGGTATTAAATGCGGTCAGTCAGCTCGATCTTGGCCCCTGTCACCTCGATATCGGACGGCTTGCCGTTGCGTACTACGATAAAGGTGCGGGAGAGGGCCTCTCCATTGAAGAATATTGTGCGCAAGAACTCGCCTATTTGATGGGTGCGACGCAGAAGCCCGTTGATAAGCCCGTCGATGTCATTTTATACGGCTTTGGCCGTATAGGCCGATTGATGGCGCGGATTCTGATTGCCAAGACCGATGGCGGCGACAGCTTGCGTCTGCGAGCCATCGTGGTGCGCAAAGGCGGTGCCGAAGACGATTTATTGAAACGAGCGAGTTTGTTGCGAAGAGACTCGGTTCATGGCGTCTTCAAGGGCACCATTCGGGTCGATGAAGAGCGCCAATCCTTCATTGCCAATGGAAACGAAGTCAAGGTGATTTACGCAGACGCGCCAGAGGACATCGACTACACCCAGTACGGTATTCAGGACGGCATCGTCGTCGATAATACGGGCGTATGGCGCGATAAAGCGGGATTGTCACGGCACTTAGCGGCCAAAGGCGTCGCCAAGGTCATCTTAACGGCCCCGGGCAAGGGTGATGTGAAGAATATTGTTGCGGGCATTAATGAGAGCGCCATCGAGGAGACAGACACGGTGATCTCTGCGGCGTCCTGTACCACCAATGCCATTGTGCCCGTGCTCAAGGCCGCCGACGACGAATACGGGATTACGGCGGGTCATGTCGAGACGGTGCATGCGTATACCAATGATCAAAACTTGATCGACAATTATCACAAGGCTGAGCGACGAGGGCGCAGTGCGCCGCTCAATATGGTGTTAACTGAGACAGGGGCCGCTAAAGCGGTCGCCAAAGTGCTCCCGCAACTAGAGGGCAGGTTGACTGGTAACGCGATTCGCGTGCCCACGCCTAACGTATCAATGGCGATTTTGAATTTGACGCTGAAGCAAAGCACCACACGCGAGGCAGTCAACGAATTTATGCGGGACATCGCTCTGCATTCGAGCATGAAAAAGCAAATCGATTATTCCGATTCCCCAGAGGTGGTGTCGAGCGATTTTGTCGGCTCGCGCGCTGCCTGTGTCTTTGATGCCAAAGCGACAATCGTCAGCGGCACGCAGGCGGTGCTGTATCTCTGGTATGACAATGAATATGGGTATAGCTGTCAGGTGTACCGAATTCTTGAGCGCATGGCAGGTATTCGCTATCAGACGTATCCCGAGAAGGGCCCTTATCCTCTTTAAAACCAATGATCGGCGCTGTTTGTGCACTTTTGACGCTGGGATCTATGCCCCGGGTTGGCCTTGGGTGGCCAAGTCGAATAGAATACGGGCGACCGTTTAGAGCCCTACGGGCCCGGCCTTAAGAAGCCCCCGGTCTGCAGTAC
>ERZ887851.1296-NODE-1296-length-21859-cov-18.408136_pt1 | contig 21859 bp, 19 predicted proteins | sample MGYA00521100_ERZ887851 | MGnify/ENA primary metagenome ERZ887851 (study PRJEB32303, sample SAMEA104408602) | aquatic metagenome | biome: Brackish water; feature: Pelagic; material: water | place: Baltic Sea | collected 2014-06-06T16:11:00 | depth 11,444 m ... | reverse complement strand
GCCAGAGGATGAGGATAATAAGATATCGTCATCGCCACCTGTAATAACTGTGCCAACCAGTTTATCGTCATCATCTAGCCGAATTGCTTTGATGCCTGATTTATATTTTTTATGAAAGAGGTTTAAGTTTGTTTTTTTCACAACCCCATTTCTGGTTGCCATAAAAACAAATTTATCTTCTGAGAATTCTTCCACTGGAAGAATTTGAGTAACGGTCTCATCATCATCCAATTTCAACATATTCACTAAAGGTCGGCCTTTTGAGGTTCTTGTGGCAACAGGAATTTCATACACTTTAAGCCAAAATACTTTTCCCTTAGTGGTAAAGCAAAGTAGCTGACTATGAGAGCTTAAGACATACAAGTTTTGAATAAGGTCTTCTTCTTTTACTGAAGCCCCTGCTTTTCCAACCCCACCTCTTCTTTGTTCCCTGTACTCATCTAAAGGTTGAGTCTTAGCGTATCCACTTCTAGAGAGAGTTAATACTCGAGTTTCCTCAGGAATCAAATCTTCATTTGAAATATCGTGTCGCGTATCGTTGATATTTGTTTTTCTTTCATCCCCAAAATTTTCTCTGACCTCAATTAACTCATCTTTAATTAATGTTAGAAGTGTGTCCTTGTCATCAAGTATTTTTTGTAATTCTAGGATAACTGCCAAAATTTCATTAAATTCAGCTGAAAGATTATCTTGCTCCAAACCAGTTAGACGACCCAGCCTTAACTCAAGAATTGATTTGGCCTGTTCAGGTGATAATTTATAATTTTTGCCTTGAATTCCATATTCTTTGGATAAGCCCTTCGGTCTACAGGCATCTGTACCAGCTTTTTTGAGGATTGCTTCTATGGGTCCAGCCTTCCAAGTTTTTTTGCATAATTCAACTGCTGCAATCTTGGTATCTTTAGATTTTTTAATGATGGTAATAATTGCATCAATGTTTGCAATAGCTACCATAAGTCCTTCTACAATATGGCCTCTTTCCTTGGCTTTTTTTAGATCAAATTTAGTTCTTTTTATAACAACATCATGACGATGCTTAATAAATTCTTCTAACACCTCTTTAATATTCAATACTCGAGGCTGACCATCTACCAAGACAGTAATGTTAATTCCAAAAGAAGACTCTAATTGAGATTGTGTAAATAGATTATTTTCTAAAACTTCAACTGACTCGCCACGTTTTACTTCTATTACAACTCTTAAACCATCTTTATCTGACTCATCTCTAATTTCACTAATGCCGTCAATCTTCTTTTCCTTGACCATTTCCGCAATTCTCTCAAGCATTCTGGCTTTGTTAACCATGTACGGAACTTCATTAATGATTAGTGAGCTCTTACCAGAAGCATCAGTTTCAACAGAGGTTTTAGCGCGAACATGCACAATGCCTCGACCAGTTTTATAGCCTTGATAAATTCCTGCTCTGCCATCAATGGTCCCACCAGTTGGAAAATCTGGACCCGTAATAATTTGAATGATGTCATCTATGCTAGCTTTTGGATTATCAAGCAAAAGTAAACAAGCATTTAGCACCTCGGTTAAATTATGAGGTGGGACATTGGTTGCCATTCCAACAGCAATACCAGAAGAACCATTTACCAGCAAAGCTGGAATTCTTGTGGGCATAACATCTGGGATTTGTTCGCTGCCATCATAATTAGGGGAGAAACTCACAGTGTCTTTGTCTAAATCATTTAGGATCATGTCAGTGATTTTAGCCATTCTGACTTCGGTATATCTCATAGCTGCTGGGGAATCACCATCTATTGAACCAAAGTTCCCCTGACCCTCAACTAACATATATCTCATGGAAAAATCTTGAGCCATCCTGACCATTGCCTCATAAACGGCAGAGTCTCCGTGAGGATGGTATTTTCCGATAACATCGCCAACCACTCTGGCAGATTTTTTGTATGGTTGTCTGTAAGTATTTCTCAGGATATGCATCGCAAATAGAATTCGTCTGTGGACTGGTTTCAGGCCATCTCTAACGTCTGGCAAAGCCCTACTGTGGATAACGCTGTAGGCATAGCTTAGGAATGATTGCTTAAGCTCATCTTCGATATTAATTGGTAGGATTTCTTTTGCAAAATCAGTCATTTTTAAAGCCTAGAAACGTTAGTTTATGTATAGTGAAAATTCCACTATTTCTAGTGAAATTTTACCATACTTAGAGAGTTTTTTAGTCTTTAAATTCGGAGACAACTAAGCCGATTGACTCTTTTGCATCACCAAATAACATTCGCGTATTTTCTCGGAAAAACAATGGATTCTGAACGCCAGCAAAACCAGAAGACATTGATCTTTTAAGAACAAAAACAGTTTTAGCATTATGCACTTCGATAATAGGCATTCCATAAATTGGACTTCCTTCTTCTTCAGTAGCAGATGGGTTAACAACATCATTGGCACCAATAACAATAGCAACATCAACAGAGTCCATGGCTGGGTTTACGTCATCAGGCTCTGCCAAAAGATCGTAGGAAACATTTGCTTCTGCAAGTAATACGTTCATGTGGCCAGGCATTCTTCCTGCAACAGGGTGGATTCCATACTTAACTTCGGTACCATTTTCCTCTAATAGTTCGCCCATTTCTCTCACAACATGCTGAGCTTGCGCTACAGCCATTCCATACCCTGGAACAATTAAAACAGAAGAAGCATTCTCTAAAATTAAATAGGCATCTTCAGCGCTGATAGGCTTAACCTCTCCTTGCTCAACTTTTCCTGAAGATTGCGTTGCTGAGGCATAGCCAACAAATAAAATGTTACCGATTGTTCTATTCATAGCCTTGGCCATAATAACGGTAAGGATTAATCCACTGGCTCCAACAAGCGAGCCAGCAACAATCAAAACATTATTCAAGAGCAGGAGACCTGCAAATGCAGCAGCAATACCTGAGAGAGAGTTCAAAAGTGAGATAACGACCGGCATATCACCGCCACCTATTGGCGTCACAAATCCCAAACCAGCAATTAAAGTTAGCCCTAAAAAGAATAAAAAGTAAGAAGGCACTGATGGAAGAACTGTTGAGATAGATGGTTCAAATATTACATAAACCAAGGCTGGAAGGCTTAGGTAAAAAAATGAAATCAATACATTTGTAACCCACGATCCTTTGCCTAATTTTATACGTTCTGATAATTTTCCGTATGCTACCAATGACCCTGAGAAGGTTATGCCGCCGATATAAACTGTTAGCATGATTAATGCGTGCTGAAATAACGAGTTGTCTGGAGTGTTAAACTGAGACCATGCAATTAGAAATGTTGCCAGTCCTCCAAAACCATTAAATAAGGCAACCATTTCTGGGATAGCAGTCATCTTGACCTTAATAGCTATTGCAGAGCCAATCAAGCCTCCAAGAAGAACTCCTGCAACAATAACCTTGTAATCTATTTCTAGACTTAGGCAGGTAATAGCAACAGCAGAAAACATTGCTAAAGCCGATAAATAATTACCTTTTACAGCAGTAGCCTCTTTCCCTAGCATTTTAATACCAAGAATAAATAAAACTGAGGATCCTATGTAAACAAGATTTTGAATTGCTGAAATATTAGTTATAGATTCCATAAGATTATTTCTTTTTAAACATGCTAAGCATTCTGTTGGTTACAAGATAACCGCCAAAAACATTTATTGAGGCAAATAAAATTGCTCCAAAAGCTAAAAGATTTTGAGTTTGGCCATCACCAGAAAGCATTAGAGCTCCAACCAAAGCAATGCCAGAAATAGCATTAGCTCCGGACATTAAAGGTGTATGCAAAGTGCTGGGAACTTTTGCGATAAGCTCTAATCCCAGAAATATAGATAACAATAAAACGAACCCTAATAAAATATACATTTCCATTATGCAAACCTCTCATTCTTAATTTCACCACCAAAAACTAATACGCTACTTTGTATCACCTCATCCTCGAAATCAAAATTTAGTGCGCCAGATTCTGGGTCATAAAAATCTGTAATCCAATTGATAATATTATTTGATAGCGCAAAAGAAGCATGATTAGAAACCCTTGAAGAAAGATTGGAAACTCCAACAACTTTTACACCATTGATATCTATTACCTCATCAACAACAGATCCCTCGACGTTTCCACCAGTCTCAACAGCCATATCAAGAATAACGCTGCCTGGTTTCATTTGCTTAATGGTGGCTTCATCAATAATCCTTGGTGCTGGTCTTCCAAATATCTGAGCGGTAGTAATAACAATATCAGATCTTGCGCAAACCAAACTTTGCAGTTCCTTTTGTTTTGCAATCTGCTCTTCTGTTAATTCTTTTGCATAGCCTTGGTCAGTTTGACCTGTTTCGCCCAAATCTATTTTTACGAATTTAGCGCCCAACGATTTCACCTGCTCTTCAACCACATCTCTTGTATCAAATGCTTCTACCCTAGCTCCAAGTCTTTTTGCGGTTGCGATGGCTTGCAATCCGGCAACTCCTACGCCTATTACAAATACTCTGGCAGGCTTAAGGGTTCCTGCTGCAGTCATCATCATTGGTAAAGCAGAATTGAGGTGTTGAGCTGCTTCAAGCACTGCAGCGTAACCAGCAAGATTTGCTTGCGAGCTTAAGACATCCATTTTTTGAGCTCTGGTGATTCTTGGAATAAATTCCATGCTCACAGCATTCAATTTTGCGGCTGCCATCGCCTTGAGTTCATCCTGAGCGTAAAAGGGATTGAGCATACCAATGACGGATGCGCCTGGCTGAATTTGGCTTGTCTCAGAAGAGGTAAGAGGAGATGGAGTAATAATTACATTGCCTTTGTTAAGACAATCATCTCTAGAACTGCATATCAGACCAAGAGTTGTTAGAGCTTCATCAGAAACATTAATGCCTTTGCCGATACCTGACTCAAACATCATCGATGTGCCTTCTAATTCAATTAACTTAGATAATGTTTCAGGATGAATAACAGAACGAAGATCTGTCGCGTCTGGAGATTTTAATGCAGCTATAATCATAAATTTATCAAGGCTTAATTCTTTGTAGTTCATTTCAGTTGATTTACTGGGTCTTGTCAACAATTTCTAAGAAAGCTTTAGCTCCAATGATGTTAAAGCAAATTAAATGTAGTTGAGCTACAGTAATGCAATTGTATTTTTAATAATTCTCATCACAATAAAACCTTTTATAAATTCAGGCTAACGCCGCCATCTACTGTAATTAACTGGCCAGTAACAAGCTCGCTTGCAACGATTAAATTATAAATAATCTCAGCTATGGATTCGGGTGAACAGGTTTTACCCAATGGAGAGGTATTTATAATGTGTTGTTTTGTTGCTTCAAATCTTTCTTCGCCCATGCCTTTTTTTAACCATTCTCCTTCAATGAATCCAGGGCACACAGCATTTACTCTTATGGGCCCAAGGTTTCTTGCCATAGATAGAGTCATAGAATTGAGAGCACCTTTTGATGCAGCATAGGCTATTGAGCTTCCAATTCCTTTGATGCCTGCTATGGAAGAAATATTAACAACACTTGGATTGTCGCTATTTAGCAAATGTGTCTTTGATGCTCTAACCATCTGAAATGGGCCAATAACATTAACCGAATAGATTTTTTGAAAATCTACAGCATCAATACCCCCAAGATTTCCGTGATCCCATACAAACTTTGTTGTTCCTGCATTATTTACAAGCGCATCAACTCTTCCCCATTTATTTATGGCCTCTTCAACTGTTCGGATGCAATCTCCATCATTGGCAACATCTGCCTTAATGGCTATGACTTCTGCTGTCTTGCTTGAACATTCTGCTGCCACAATTTCCGCTTCCTCAATCGAGGAAGAGCAGGTAATTAAAACATTCCAACCATTAGCAGAGAGAATTTTTGCAGTTGCAGCTCCAACACCTCTACTTCCACCAGTAACAATTGCGACAGGATTTTTTAACATTTATTTAAAGGCTCCAAAAAAAATAAATATTTTCTATTTTTACATGCAATGATGTAATCTTCCACTTTGAAAAAAAAATTAAGCTATGAATCAGAATATTGATCAAAATGAGGTAAATAAGTTTGCAGCAATTGCAGACAGTTGGTGGGATCCCGCTGGCGACTTTAAGCCGCTGCATGTGATTAATCCCTTAAGAGCTAACTATATTGATCAAAAAATTTCTCTGAAAGGTTTAAAAGTTCTTGATGTGGGCTGTGGAGGCGGTTTGTTAGCTGAGGCTTTTGAATCTATGGGAGCATCTGTCACAGCAATTGATGTAACGGAAGCAAACATAGAAGTTGCGAAGCTCCATGCAAAAAAAACAGGAAAAACTATTTCTTATATGATGACGCGTGCTGAAGATCTAGCTATTAAAGAGCCAGAGTCTTTCGATGTGGTAGCCTGCCTCGAGGTGATTGAACATGTGCCAGATCCTGGGCAGCTTATTGATGCTTGCGCAAAACTATTAAAACCTAAAGGTGAAATGTTTTTATCCACGCTAAACAGAAATCCACGTTCATTTGTAACGGCAATTTTGGGAGCAGAATATATTTTTAATATTCTCCCCAAAGGAACTCATGAATGGAGTAAATTTATCAAGCCCGCTGAGCTAGAGAAATATATGCGAACTGCCGGGATTAAGCTCAAAGAAAGTAAAGGCATGTTTTACAATCCAATCTTTCATACAGCTCAATTAAACAATGATCTTGGCGTTAACTATATGATGCATGGCTCAAAAAATGCCTAAAGGAGTATTGTTTGATCTTGATGGCACTCTTCTTGATTCTGCTCCAGACTTTATCGTGAGCTTGAATACCTTGCTACAAAAATATAATCGACCAGAGCTTGATCCAGAGATAATTAGGAGTCATGTTTCTGATGGAAGTTGGAAGTTGGTTAGCCTGGGTTTTGGAATAGAAGAATCGCATGACGACTGTGCTCAACTAAGAGAAGAGCTTTTAATTGAGTATGAAAAGAATTCTTTGGTGTATGGAAGTGCCTTTGCTGGTATTTCAGATGCTCTTGATTATCTGCTAGAGCTTAAGATTCCCTATGGAGTAGTTACTAATAAGCCGCTTAGGTTTGCTGGACCAATTCTACAAAATGAGCCAGCTTTTAAGAATTGTTGCACTTTGGTGTGCCCAGACCATATAAATAAGATTAAACCTAATCCAGAAGGAATTTTAAAGGGATGTGAAGATTTAGGTATCAGTCCCAGTGACTGCATATATGTAGGCGATCATATGAAAGACTTAGAAGCGGGTATTAATGCAGGCACAAGAGTTATAGCTTGTTATTTTGGCTACTCTCTTAAGATTGGTGAGCATGATAAAAGTATTCAAGGAGCTAACCATCCAATAGATTTAATTGATCTAATAAAAGCGTAGTCAAAAATGAGCATTTTAAATAAATCAATATTAATTACGGGATCCTCAGATGGCATAGGCAAAAGCTTGGCAATAGAATTCTCAAAGCTTGGAGCAAATATTATTTTGCTTGGAAGAAATTCTACGAAGCTTGATGAGGTCTATGACCTTTTAGATCATTCTCATGCGTCACAAAAACATCTCATCATAGAAGCTGATTTGGCGTTGCTGAGCAACGAAGCGGCCCAAGAAATATTAATTGCAATCAGTCAGGAATTTGAAGTGCTGGATGGCATCATTCATAACGCTGCAATTCTAGGAACTATGTCCTCTCTTGAAGACTATGACCTATCAAGCTGGGACGAAGTAATGAAAGTAAATTTGCGCGCTCCCTTTATCCTCACAAAGACATTAAAAGTATTATTAGAAAGTGCATCTCTCCCAAGACTAATCTTTACCTCATCAGGAGTTGCTAATAAAGGTAGAAGTTTTTGGGGGGCATATTCAGTCTCAAAGTTTGGCATTAAAGGCTTAGCAGAAATTTTTAAAGACGAGCTTGAAATAACCACCAATATTAAAGTATTTAATTTTGACCCAGGAAAAACAAGAACTAATATGAGGGCATCAGCCTATCCAGCAGAAGATCCCAATACTTTGAAGTCTCCAAAAGAATTATTAGATTGCTATTTATGGTTCTTTGACAAAGAAAGCTCTAACTCACCACAAAGCTATTTTGAATTTTCAGAGCTTTCTAATCACTTGAACTCCAATGATTAAACTCAGGTAAGTTCTCCAGGGACTAAACTGCTCATAAGCTTTTTTTACTTTCCATACTCTTGAAGCTCTTTTATTTGAGATTGTGTTAAATTGGCACAAGCTCCTTCTCGGAGAGTGGAGGGTAAAAAAATTGGCCCAATTCGAACTCTCTTGAGTCGACTCACCTCTAAATCCTGAGATTCAAAAAGCTTTCGAACTTCTCGATTCTTTCCTGTAAGCATGCATACTGAAAACCACTGATTAGAGCTTTGTTTTTCTCCAGGAACTACGTCAGAAAATTTATAAATTTCATCCTCAATGGTTACGCCTGCCAGCATATTTTTTTTCTTTTGCTCATCAAAATTTCCTCTGGCTCTAACAAGGTATTCTCTATCAACCTCAAAAGATGGATGCATTAGCTGATGCGCCAAGGTTCCATCATTAGTAAATAGCATTAGCCCTGATGTATTGATATCAAGCCGACCTACAGCTATCCAATCAGGTTCGTTATGAGTTTTGGGCAAATAATCAAAAACTAGTTTTATTTTTTTTTCGTCTTTGCGTGAAGATAAAACGCCGGGAGGTTTATTCAGCATGATAACTTTTAGATCTGCAATTTTTAAGCTTACTTTTTTTCCTTCACAGTAAACTTCGTCAGATTCTGAGACCTTTGCACCAAGTTCAGCAACATCGCCATTCACAAGGATTTTTCTATCCTTAATGAGTTGCTCACATGAACGTCTTGAACCCAAGCCTGCTTGAGCTAAATATTTCTGCAAGCGCAGCATTTCTTAGCCTGCTTCTAACTGATCTAACGCATCCTCGACAGGAAGAGCTTCTGGCAGTGGAGGTAAATCATTTAATGTTTTTAAATTTAAATCATTTAAAAACATCTTAGTGGTCTCATAAAGAGCCGGTCGGCCTGGAGCATCTCTGTAGCCGGTTGTTTTAATCCATTCTCTATCAAGCAGGGACCTGATCATTTGACTGCTAACACTAACACCGCGAACATCCTCAATATCTCCTCTGGTCACTGGCTGCTTATAAGCAATGATCGAAACAGTCTCCATCAATGCCTTGGAAAGTCTGCTCGAATTATCATTCCATAGGGGATACAAATAATCTCCATACTCATTCTTAATTTGCAAGCGGAATCCAGATGCAACCTCTTTAATCTCTAAGGCACTGCTAAGATAGCGCTCTTCAAGAGCATTGATTGCAATTTTAATCTTAGGCAGTTCTGCGTCTATATTTTGAGTTCCAAGCAAAGATCTAATTTCTGAGAGCCTCATAGGTCTACCAGCTCCAAATAAAATAGATTCAACAATATTGGTTAAATTCTCGGAAGTATTCATTTAGTGAAACCCTCTGTTTGTAGATTTAATGTAAAGCTGGTTAGAATCTTCATTTTGAATCAATTCGACATGCCCATCCTTGGCAAGGTCCAATGATGCTAATAATGAAACAACCACTCCTTGGTTGCCCTCTTGTTTTTGATAAGTTTGAAAGAATTGAATTACGTTCTGTTTGCTTAAAATAGATAGAATTAATGCGATTCTATCTTGTGTCGATAGCTCCTCAAACCGAATCTCATGATGGGCAGAGAATTTTGGTCTCGTGGATGCTTCCTGAAAAATTTCTGCAAGTTCGCTAGCGCTAATTTCAATTTTAGGGCTCTGCTCTCGAAAAGTTGGCAGGGCTGCTGATGCAATAAAAAAATCTCTGTCCACTCTCGGAAGATTGGAAATAGATTCCGATGCTGACTTAAATCTTTGATATTCCTGCAATCTTCTAATTAACTCTGATCTAGGATCCCGCTCTTCCTCTTCCTCCTCTGACTGAGGAATGAGCATTCTAGACTTTATCTGAGTCAAAGTTGCTGCCATAACAAGATAATCTGCAGCTAATTCAATTTTTAACGCATCCATTAAATCAATGTATTGGATATATTGTCCTGTGATTTCTGATAAATCTAGGTCTAAAATATCTATATCTTTTTTCTGAATGAGATAAAGCAATACATCCATTGGGCCAGAAAAATCTTCTAAATAGATTTCCAAGGCTTCTGGCGGTATAAATAGATCCTCAGGTAACTGAGTCATAGCCTCCCCTTTAAAAAGAGGGAATTCTAGTTGCGCTTGAGCCTTCATAAGTTCAATAAATACAAGATAGGGTCATTGTAAGCTCTTTTTAACACAACATCTTGTGATTTCGAAGAAAAATGTTGATTTCAAGCCTCTAACAGAACATTCAAAAAATCGTAACTTGATTCACCAAAGGCTACTTTTTTTATTTAATTGCATTAAGATTTCTTCTTATGGAATCTATATACCACACAGACAATACTAGAATTGTTGAAAAATTCGATTTAATAACGCCGAATGATGTTATTGCCGCTCACCCAGTTACCGATGATATTGCAAAGCTAGTTTATGGAACAAGGCATGAAATAAGCCAAGTATTGCATGGAAAAGATGATCGGATGATTGTTGTATGTGGCCCATGTTCAATTCATGATAAAAAATCTGCCATGGAATATGCTCATTTGCTACTCAAGGCTAAGGAATCTTTTCAATCAACGCTCTTGATTGTCATGCGAGTTTATTTTGAAAAACCCAGGACAACTGTTGGCTGGAAAGGATTGATCAATGATCCTGATATGGATGAAAGTTACAATGCCAATAAAGGTTTAATGCTGGCTAGAGAAATCTTGAAAGAGATCACAGACATTGGGCTACCAGTGGGAACAGAATTTTTAGACCCTATTTCACCTCAATATGTTGCTGATTTAGTCTCATGGGGAGCTATTGGAGCTCGAACTGCTGAAAGTCAATCCCATAGAGAGCTTGCCTCAGGAATCTCTTGTCCAATGGGGATTAAAAACGGAACAACTGGCGCATTAAAGCCTGCCATAGACGGAATTCAGGCTGCCAATCATCCGCATGTATTCTTTTCAAATACCAAAGATGGTCGAGTTTCTATTTACAAGACATCTGGAAATTCAGATGCCCACATCATCTTAAGAGGTGGGAAAGAACCTAATTTTGAAGAAGCAGAAATACAAAAAACTTTAACTGCCTTGACTGAGGCTGATGTCAATGAATCCATTATGGTAGATGCCAGTCACGGCAACAGCCAGAAAGAGTTTAAAAAACAAAAGGAGGTTGTGGAGAATTTAGCTCTCCAGGTCTCCCAGGGAAATACTGCGTTAAGAGGTTTAATGCTAGAAAGTCATTTAGTCGAAGGTAATCAAAAAATTACAGACAATCTTACATATGGTCAAAGCATTACTGATGCTTGTATGAATTGGTCCGATACTCTTGAATGCCTGCAACGCATGAGCGAAGCTGTTCAACAGAGGCGAGGATAGTTGAGCAAGGAGCATTTTACATTTTCCACTCAAGAAGCTGAAACCCTTGGCGTTGAAACTGCTGTTGTCTTAGCTGCAGCAAAAGAACTCAGCACTGAGAGCATGGTAGAGCAAGAGATTGTGCGTGCTTTGCAAGATAGTTTAATATTTTTAGATAACGCAAAAATTGCAGCAAATATCCATAGATTAATTGGCTTAAAACTTATTAAGCCTGCAACACAAGAGTCTGATACGCCTCCTCAACAAGCTCAAGTGTATAAGTTGAAATTACCAAGTAACAATATTGCAGCCAGCAGAAGAAAACTTGAGAGTGCCTGGAATCCATCTATACAAGCCTATGAAGTATTAAGTATGGGAGGAATCAATAGAATTTTTATTGATAATAAAATTAATGAATTTAAAATGTACTGGTTAGAAAAGAATCAGCTCCGAGATAACTGGAATGTATTATTTGTCGACTTTATCAGACGAGAATGGGTTAAAGAGAATTCAGGAAATAAAGGCTTGCCTGTATGCATTGATGATCAATGGACCCCTTCTTCAGATGTATTTGATATTCTTGAATTAGCCCATGTCTCCAAAGTAGATGCTTTAAAACATCTGAAGGAGTTTATACTGTATTGGAAGGAGAATGGAACAGCCTTAAGATCTTGGAATTCAAAGTTTGTTGACTTTGTGAAGAGAAAAGAATTGATTGGGTCTTACGAAGAAAAAAATGACAAAAAAACTAAAAGACATAATGAGCCAGGAGAATTTACACAAAAATTCGACGAAAGGACCAAAGATGGGTCGTGGGCCGAAAACCTCGAGCTTTGATCGACAAAAATTTGTTGAGGCCATTGATAATTTGTTTTTAAAGCTTGAACTTTCCTATCACTATCAATTTTATAAAGTATTTGGAACAGACGAGAGATTAAGTGAAGCAAAAAGACTCTGGGCGGAAAGCTTAAAAAAATTCCCTCCCTCCGGCATAGATCATGCAGCAGAAGTGGTTATTCAATCAAACGATTACCTTCCTACTCTTACCGAGGTCATTAAGGCATGCGGGGATTCAATTGAGTCACTAGATATTCCATCTGTGCAAGAAGCATTTATTGAGGCGCAAAAATCTTTTTCTCCAAGACAGGAATTTCCTTGGACTGCTCCCATTATTTATTGGGCTGCACGAGAAGTAGGCTGGGATATTATTAACTCGTCGAACAATGCAAATGCTTTAAAAGCTTTTTCAAAAGTATATTTCCGGCTGATAAAGGAAATGGGCAATGGTAAGTCTTTTGATATTAGCCTGAAGGATATGCAAGATGCTGCAGAGCCTTTAGACTTAGATCTTCTGGCAAGCCTAAGAAAAAAACACGATCTATAATTTGTAAAGTATATTTTACAAAAGTCATGAACTATAATAATTTTCTTTTTTCTAAGACTTGATAAAGGTAATAATACAAAATATGTCAAAAAACGTAAGGATTTCACTCTATATACTTATTCCCATAATCATTTGGATGATTTCTGGTCAATTTGTTGATGACTCTGCTCCTGAGATTAAAGATAAAAATGGACTTACTTCGGTGATTATTGCCGAAAGTTCTGCTGCGCTCTTTGCTCCTAAAATTACCTTAAATGCATCTGCTACCTCTGAAAAAAGAGTCCAAGTAATGGCAAAAACTTCAGGCGAGGTAATGCCGCACAATATTTTTCAAGGTCAGTGGGTAAATAAAGATGAAGTGCTCTGTAAGCTTGGTGTCGTGGAACTTAATAGAACAGAAGTAAAGGCTCCTTTTAGAGGTTATATCGAAAGAATCGTAAAGCCCGGTAATTTATTAAGTCGAGGAGAAGTCTGTGCTGTAATTATTGAACTGGATCCCCTAACTTTTGTTGCAGAAGTTCCGGAAGCAGATATTAAGAGCGTTGTGAAAGGTCAAAGTGTTTCGATCAAACTGGCAACCGGAGAAATAATTACGAGCAAGCTCAGCTTTGTATCAAAAAGCGCCACCCCCTCAACAAGAAGCTTTAGAGTCGAAGTGGAGGTAAAAAATCCCCAAGGCTCAATTAGGAATGGGATTACCGGCACCATGGAAATTACCACCAACAAAATTCTCGCTAATAAAATATCTCCATCTATTTTACTTCTCTCTGATGAAGGTATTTTAGGTGTAAGAAAAGTTAATGCTGATAATGTTGTAGAGTTTCTTCCCGTAAGTATTATTGAAGATACTGAAGAGGGAATTTGGGTTTCAGGAATACCTAACTCAACCAATCTAATAGTTAGAGGTCAAGGTTTTGTTGAAAATGGTCAAGCTGTTGAGGTAACTCAGCTATGATTGGAATAGTAGATTTTGCTTTATCAAAAGCAAAAACTACCCTTGCATTAGCTCTAGTTATTATTATTGCTGGCTCCTATGCAAGATCAAGCTTAGGCGTTGCCGCCGAACCAAATATTCAATTACCTCTGGTTAGTGTTTCCGTCTTTCTAGATGGAGCTTCTCCAAGCGATGCCTCGAGATTAATTGCTCGGCCATTAGAAACAAGGTTAAGAAGTGTTCCTGGCATCCAAGAACTCTCTTCGTCTGCTCGTCTAAGCTATGCAAGAATCGTTGCAGAATTTGAGGTTGGGTATGACATAGACACTGCTCTCAACGACATAAAACAAGCAGTTGAAGAAGTTAAATTCAAGCTTCCTAGGGAAGCAGAAGATCCTCAAATTAGAGAATATTCATTTGCAATGTTTCCAGTAATGAACCTCAGTTTAGTGGGCTCAGCCTCTTTAAGACAGAAAGTTTTTATTGCAAGGGAATTGCAAGATAGATTAGAAGCAATTAGTGAAGTGCTGGGTGCAGATCTTGAAGGTGCGCCCGAAGAAGTCCTTGAGGGAGTTATTGATAAATCCAAAATGGAAACATATGGAATTACTCTCAGGCAGCTTTACACGGCAATTAGCAATAATAATGTAATTATTCCTGGAGGCTCACAAGATACAGGTTCTGGAAAATTTAATATCGAAGTGCCAAGTATTTTTGAAACTGCAGAAGATGTATACAACATTCCAATTAAAGTCACTCAAGATGCTGTCGTCACATTAAGTGATATCGGAGAGATCAGAAGAACTTTTAAAGATTATTCTTCATTCGCAAAAGTTAATGGCGAAGACGCTGTCACGCTAGAGATAAGATTGCGAGTTGGCGCCAATGCTCTTGATGCTAAGGCAGAAATTATGAAAGTCAAAGAGGAATTTGAAGCAACTTTACCTCCAAATCTTTCAATAGTTCGAACCAATGATGAGACTGTATGGGCTGAGGTCATGATTTCCGAATTAGAAGGAAACATTATCACTGCAATATTTTTGGTCATGGTTTTGGTGATTGCAAGCATGGGGCTTAGGGTTGGGCTTCTGGTTGGTCTGTCTATACCTTTTTGCTTTCTGCTTACCTTTGTTATTTTAAAAATGGTTGGGATGGAATTTAATTTCTTGGTCATGATGGGCTTATTGCTAGGTTTAGGGATGTTGATCGATGGGGCGATAGTAGTAACAGAATATGCAGATAGAAAAATATCTGAAGGCTTGGATCGCACAGAAGCATACAGACTAGCGTCTAAAAGAATGTTTTATCCAATTCTATCTTCAACCGCAACTACCATAGCTGCATTCACACCTTTAATTTTTTGGCCGGGGTTTACCGGCCAATTTATGAGCTATCTTCCACGAACTGTGTTTATAGTTTTAAGCGCATCACTTATTTATGCAATGATTGTTACGCCTGTAGTTGGGTCGATATTTGGACAAAGAAAATCAACATTGGTCTCTGGCGAAAGTGAGCAAACCGGAGAGATAATATTCGATAAAATTTCAAGCGTATATGGAAAGGCTCTGAAAAAATTTGTTAAAAATCCTGGAGAAACACTCATTGCAGTGTTGATGCTTTTGTGGTTTTTTGGTTTTGCAATGTATGGAAACTTTGGTAAAGGCACTCTCTACTTTGCTGAGGTTGAGCCAGTTGCAGCAGAGATTTCAATCAGAGCAAGAGGAAACTTTTCTGCGAATGAGTCTAAAGAAATCATGGAAGTCGTTGAGGCTAAAATATTAGAAGTACCAGACATTGAAAACCTATATTTAACGACTGGATCCCAATGGTTTAACTCAGGGGGAGATACCATGGCAAGAGGTTTCATGGAGGTCGTTGACTCAAAATATAGGAATCGCACTGGTTATGACATTATTGATCAGGTCAAAGAAGTTACCTCCAATGTTCCTGGAATAATTGTTGAGGTTACTGCCGAGGAGGGAGGGCCATCATTTGGCTCCCCAATTGAATTAGGTATCTTTGGCGACAATGAGGCTGCCGTTGCAAGAACAACAGAAATGATAGAGCAGTACATGAAGAATGATGTCATTGGTCTAGCTAATATCAGATCTACCCTACCCTATTCGTTGATTGAGTGGAGAGTCGATGTTGATAAGCAGAAGGCTGCTCAACTTGGGGTCAGCATCTCTGATATCGGTGCCTTGGTTCAAATGCTCACCAATGGTTTTAAGGTTGGAGAATATAGGCCCGATGATTCAAAGGATGAAATTGAGATTAGGGCAAGGTTCAGTTCTCAGATGAGGTCATTAAGTGGAGTTGAAGATCTAAAAGTTAATTCAATTAATGGCCTGATTCCCATTAGTACATTTATTAAGTTAGTGCCTACAGAAAATCGTCAGTCGGTGGTCAGAAGAAATGGAAAATTTTTTCATGAAATAGGCTTGGCAACTGCTTCTTCTGAATTTTTGGTTTCCACGAAAGTGCAAGAAATGAGAGAGTGGATAGCAAAACAAGAATTTGAAAAAGGGATTACAACCAAGTTTAGAGGGATGCAAGAAGAAACCGAAGAGGTGACTGAATTTCTAGCTATTGCCGCCTTTACTGCTCTAGCTTTGATGTTAATTTTACTCGTGACTCAATTTAATAGCTTTTATCAATCGGCCTTGGTTTTAAGTGCAGTTTTTATGTCGATAGTAGGTGTGTTGATTGGATTATTGATAACAGGCAAACCATTTAGTACTACCATGACAGGGATTGCCATTGTTGCATTGTCTGGAATCGTAGTGAATAACAACATTGTATTAATCGATACATTTAACCGCCTGAAAGAAGAATTTCCAAGCTTATCTAGGGAAGACGTTGTAATAAAAACTTGCAGGCAGAGATTAAGACCAATTTTACTTACAACTGCAACAACTATCTTTGGGCTTATGCCATTAGCTATGGGATTGAGCATAGATGTCATAGGGAGAGAAATTATAGTTGGAAGTCGAGTAGTTGGTTGGTGGGGAGCATTAGCATCTTCAATTGTTTTTGGACTGGCTTTTAGTACAGTACTTACCCTGATCTTCACTCCTGCGGCACTGGTAATTCCCTCAAGAATAAGAGCGTGGCTGCAAAATAGATATGATTTATTTAAGCCCACAAGTTAAGTGCTGAAAAAAATAGCATAAGTTACAATAAACAATGACAAAAAAAGACACAGTAAATTTTGAGGCTTCCTTGAAAAAACTCGAGCAAATTGTTGGTAAGCTTGAAGACGGAGATATTAGCTTGGAAGATAGCGTTAAATCTTTTGAAGAAGGCATTGGTCTAGTAAAAGAATGCCAAAAACAACTCTCCGAGGCAGAGCTAAAGGTCAAGAAACTTTTAGACAATGGCGAAACAGTAGATTTAGAAGATTAAATACAGAGCATGCCCTCCTCTTTTCTATCTGAATGTAAACAGAAGGTTTTAAATAGAATTGAATCTCTGCTCACCCAACAAGATCAGGTTACATCTTCAATGCGCTACTCTGCGCTTGCAGATAGTAAATGTATAAGGGCAGGTTTAGTATTTGCATCTGGAAAGCTTGAGGGGCAGTTAGATGAAGTTGGTTTAACTGATATTGCAACTAGCCTTGAGTTAATGCATTCCTATTCTTTAATTCATGATGATCTGCCAGCTATGGATGATGATGATATGAGACGAGGACAGCCATCTAATCACCTTAAATTCAATGAGGCTACTGCCATTCTAGCTGGAGATGCAATGCAAGCTCTAGCATTCGAGACCATTGCTTCATCTAAAGCCATAACAGATGCGCATAAAGTAGAGGCTGTTAGAATGCTTGCTGTGGCTTGTGGGCACCAAGGAATGGTTTTAGGCCAACAATATGATTTAGACGCAGAAAAAAATGAATTATTAGATATAGAGTTAATCCATTCACTTAAGACAGCAAAATTGATACAAGTTGCTTTAACCATGCCTTATTTAGGAAATGAAATGTACAAGAAAACACAGGTACTGCTCAGTAATTTGGGTGGAAAGATTGGCCTTGCATTTCAAATTATGGATGACGTATTAGAGGTTTCCTCGGACTCTGTCACACTTGGAAAAAGTAACTTGTCTGATCTCACCAATAAAAAAATGACATATGTAAGTGTTTATGGTCTTGAGGCATCCATTCAAAAAGCAGAGGCTCTTTCTCATTTCTGTATTGAGCAAATACAAGAAAATTTTGAAATTGAAAAAACAAGAGAATTAATTGAATTAATGCATTTAATGGTTTCTAGATCTAACTAACATGAAGATATTTTCAGAAATCCCCACAGAGCTTCCAGTAACCACTGTGCTAAATAAGATACTTGTGCCTGCTGATATTAAGAATCTTTCATCTGTTGAGCTTAAAACTTTAGCAGATGACGTAAGAGCGCATATGCTGTATTGCGTTGGTCAAAGTGGAGGACATCTTGGTGGTGGTTTAGGCGTGGTAGAACTAACAGTTGCATTACAGTATTTATATAATACCCCTGAAGATAAGGTAATTTGGGATGTAGGTCACCAAGCTTATCCCCATAAAATTCTTACTGGCAGAAAAGATGAATTAACATCTATTCGGCATAAAGATGGTTTGGCTCCTTTCCCCTCTAGGGCAGAAAGTCCTTATGATGCTTTTGGTGTAGGCCATTCAAGCACTTCAATTAGTGCGGCGTTAGGAATGGCAATTGCAAATGCAGAGAATGATAAAAAAGTTGTTGCTGTTATTGGGGATGGTGCTATGACGGCAGGAATGGCATTTGAAGGATTAGCCCATGCTGGTCACATTAAATCTGATATGTTGATTATTCTTAATGATAATGACATGTCGATCTCCGAAAATGTTGGAGGTCTAAATAATTATTTTTCAAGAATTTGGGCGTCAAAGCTTTACAAAGGAATTAGAAAAAGTGGTAAAGGTTTTCTAGAAAATCTTCCTCAAGCTCATCATATTGCTAGAAAAGTTGAAACTCAAATGAAAGCAATGGTCGCGCCTGGGAGTATTTTTGAAGAATTAGGTTTAAATTATATTGGTCCAATAGACGGCCATAACATCAATGAATTAATTTCTGTGATTGGTAACCTCAAGGACTTTGATGGTCCGCAGTTTTTACATGTGATAACAAAAAAAGGTGCTGGTTTAGACCCTGCGGAGGCAGACAGAATTGGCTTCCATGCTATTGGGAAAATAAAGCCAATAGATGCAACCAAGAAAAAGAATGGTCCGAAATATCAAGATGTTTTTGGTCAATGGATTGTTGATATGGCCAAGCAAGATGAGGATTTAATAGCAATTACTCCAGCTATGAGAGAGGGATCAGGCCTTGTAAACTTTAGCAGAGAATTTCCTGAAAGATTTTTTGATGTTGCCATTGCTGAGCAACATGCGGTAACCCTTGCGGCAGGAATGGCCTGTGAAGATAAAAAACCGGTGGTTGCAATCTATTCAACCTTTCTGCAGCGTGCTTATGATCAATTAATACATGATGTAGCATTGCAAAATCTAAACGTGCTGTTTGCAATTGATCGAGCTGGGTTAGTTGGTGAAGATGGTCCCACTCACTCTGGGAATTATGATATTACGTATCTTCGATGTATCCCAAATATGATAATTGCCGTTCCAGCAGATGAAAATGAGACCAGGAAATTGCTAACCACTGCTTTTATGCATCAAGGACCAGCTGCCGTAAGATATCCAAGAGGTGGGGGAATTAACTCTGCCATAGATCTTGAGCTAAACCCTCTTGAGGTAGGTAAAGGCAGAGTAATAAGCAAGAAGCAATCAGAAATACTTGTGCTTAATTTTGGAGCACTTATTGCAACCTCCCAAGAAGTGGCAGAAGAACTAGATGCTACCTTGTTAGATATGAGGTTTGTCAAACCATTAGATGAAGATTTAATAACAGAACATTCAAAGGATAAAAAAATTATTATCACTATTGAGGATGGGGCTATATCAGGTGGAGCAGGATCAGCAGTAAGTGAATGGGCTCAAGAAAATAAGATTAAATCTCAAATTGTTATATGCGGCATTCCAGATAAATTTATTGAGCATGCAAGTCGAGAAGAGATGATTGAAATGACTGGCCTTGATACAAAAGGAATTCTTGCCAAGGTAAAAGACTACTTACCTTAAGTGGCCCATCTTATCTCTCTTGGTATCAAGATAGTTTTTATTCTTTTCATTTTCACCTTCATGAAGAGAAGTTCTCTTGGTAACACTGATACCAACCTCCTCTAATGCGCTAACTTTTTTTGGATTATTTGTCAGAAGGTTTACAGAAGAAATTTTAAAATGCTGCAGAATATCTAAACAGATATTGTATTCTCTTAAATCAGGTGCAAATCCTAATAATTCATTCGCTTCTACTGTGTCATGGCCTTGATCTTGAAGAGCATATGCCCTGATTTTATTGACCAGCCCAATCCCTCTGCCCTCTTGTCTTAAATAAAGCAGAATGCCTGATTTATTTTCCGCTAGCATTTGTAACGCTGCCTGTAATTGAGGACCACAATCGCACCTCAAGCTATGCAGTGCGTCGCCAGTTAAACATTCAGAATGAACTCTGCACATTACCGCATCCTGCTGTTGAACATCGCCAATAGTTAAAGCAAGATGATCTTTGCCGTTAGGCTCTTCGAAAGCTGAAATAGTAAAATCACCAAACTTAGTTGGTAATTCTGATTCAGATATAAACTTGCAGCTATTCAATTGATTAAATTAAGAAAAAAAGTGAAAAGAGTATAACACCTGCAAAGAGTCCAGCGAGCAAGTCATCGAATAGAATACCCCAGCCTCCTTTTATATTTTTATCCACCCAAGAAATTGGCCATGGTTTCCATATATCAAATAATCTAAACAATAAAAATGCTAAAAAATATGCAAATAAACTATGTGGCACAAACGCTAAAGTCACAAGCATTCCAGCTACCTCATCAATCACGATAGAAGAATGATCTCCAGAGTCACTCTCTTTATTTGCCTGCACACAAACATACCAAGATAACAGGATAAATAATGGCAGTATTAACCACACCCAAGTGTGTGCATTCGGAACAAAAAACCAGAGAATGACTCCAGCTAAACTTCCCCAAGTTCCAGGGGCAGGTCTAAGCAGACCAATGCCAAACCAAGTAGCAAGAACATGGGTTGGTTTTGTGAGGTTTGGAAAGTCCATATTAACTAAAATGATCCCAATTTTTAATTGATTTAAAAGGGTTATTTAGCACTCTAAGCTTCGTCCCTTTTATTACCCCAATAGTATGGCATTTTTTTCCAATAGATTTAATGTCGCTTTGCAGTAAATGTATTTTTTGAGGAGGCACTGTAAATAACAGCTGGTAATCATCGCCAAATTCAAGACACTGCCTTTTAAGCTTGTTATCAGCGACAGGAACTTGAGCAATATCTATCTCACATCCAACTCCAGATCTAGCAATTAAATGAGAAAGATCTTGAATGATTCCATCAGATACATCTATCGCTGCAGATGCATGTTTGGCTATTGTCTGCCCAAGAAGGATCTGTGCTTTTGGAAAAAGGTAAGGCTTAGTTTTTGCATTAACCACAGCTGAAGACCTGAATTCACGCAGTCCAAGATAGGCTTTGCCTAATTTATCAGAAATGCATAACAGATCTCCTGGTTTAGCCCCTGACCTTAAGAGAATATTTTTTACAGGTTTGCCCAGAACGGTAACGCTAATCTGCAAGGGTCCTTTGGCTAAATCACCACCAATTAAAGGAAATTTGTGCTCAGTTGACACTTTTTGTAGTCCCTTTTTAAATTCCTTCATCCAATTTAAGTCCATTCGAGGCATCACCAACGATAAATTGAATGCAACAGGAGTTCCGCCCATTGCAGCAATATCACTCAATGCAGTGCTCACAGCCCTGTATGCAATTGCTTTGGGGGGCATAGATTTTAAAAAATGAATCCCTTGAACAGAAGTATCTGTGCTCATTAAGAGCTTAGATTTTGATGCAAGAATTGCACAGTCATCGCCTACTGCTAATTCAATGCCATTGGATTTTAAATAAGAAGCACCAATACCAGATAGGTACTTCTTAATAATTGTGAATTCTGAATTTATCTTAACTTGGGTATCTT
>ERZ887851.1293-NODE-1293-length-21938-cov-10.474706_pt1 | contig 21938 bp, 18 predicted proteins | sample MGYA00521100_ERZ887851 | MGnify/ENA primary metagenome ERZ887851 (study PRJEB32303, sample SAMEA104408602) | aquatic metagenome | biome: Brackish water; feature: Pelagic; material: water | place: Baltic Sea | collected 2014-06-06T16:11:00 | depth 11,444 m ... | reverse complement strand
AATATTTTATATTTTTACATAATTAAAATAAATAGCTATCTGGAGAACAGTAGTGTTTTTAATTTTCACCCTTATTGTTGTACCAATTTTAACCTTTAATTTTGATGTTCCTTTAACCGAACTCCAGCAATCTACATTAAAAACGTTGTTGTGTGTATACGGAATTGCAGCAGGTCTTTGTTTTGTTGTAAGCTCCGTCACTAAAAACTATAGTCAAGTAGATAAATTATGGAGTATTATTCCTATACCCTACGTCTGGATTATTGCCTATAATACAGATTTGGAGCCTCGCATTGTGCTCATGGCTTTTTTGGTAAGTATCTGGGCAGTTCGTTTAACTTACAATTTCGCTAGAAGAGGTGGTTATTCATGGAAAATTTGGACAGGTGAGGAAGATTATCGTTGGGCTGTTTTAAGGGCTAAACCAGAATTTCAATCACAATGGAAATGGTCGGCTTTCAACTTATTTTTTATTTCGGCATATCAGATGGCCCTTATTTTATTTTTTACGTTACCTGCTTTAAAAGCCATGGAAAGTAATATACCAATTGGTATATTAGATTATATCCTTGCAGCCATTTTTGTGGTACTAGTGATAATGGAATATATAGCTGACAATCAACAGTATTATTATCAAGAAGAAAAATACCGCCAAAAAAAGATAGGAAAAGTAGCCGACTTTTATAAAATTGGGTTTACTCATACTGGACTTTGGTCTTATATGAGACATCCTAACTACTCAGCCGAACAGGCCATATGGATTGTTTTTTATTTCTTCTCCGTAATTGCTACTAACATTTGGCTAAATTGGTCAATAGCTGGGGCATTATTACTTGTATTGCTATTTAAAGGAAGTTCTGATTTTAGTGAGGAAGAAACTGCTAAAAAATACCCACTTTATAAGAAATACATAAAAGAAGTAGGTCGATTTATTCCTTTTAAGAAAAAATTTAAAATTTAGTCCATACTAAAAATTAAGAAAGCCTCTCAAAACTGAAAGGCTTTCTTAGTGTGCGGGCGGGGAGACTCGAACTCCCACGCCGTGAAGCACTAGATCCTAAGTCTAGCATGTCTACCAATTCCATCACGCCCGCTAAAGGACTGCAAATATAAACAAGATTTGCAATTTACAAAGAAACTAGTTCAGAAAAATAATGCTTTTTATTACCTTAGCCGTTCTTCTAAAAACTCATAAAATTAAACAAGCTTGTTGTAATTTTATAAATCAACGAGAATGAACAATAGCGAACAGCATTGAACAAATTATTAAATATATAGAATCATGAAAAGCGCCAAACCATATATTCAAGAAAACAAACAACGATTTTTAAACGAATTAATCGATTTATTAAAAATACCTTCTATTAGTGCCGACTCCAACTACAAAGAAGATGTAATTAATACTGCAGAAGTAGTTAAAAATAGACTTAAAGAGGCTGGTTGTGATCTAGTTGAAATTTGTAAAACACCAGGCTATCCAATTGTTTATGGTGAAAAAATAATCGACCCAAAATTACCAACAATATTAGTTTATGGCCATTATGATGTACAACCACCTGATCCGATAGAATTATGGGACAGTCCACCGTTTGAGCCTGTTATTAAAAAAACAGCATTACATCCTGAAGGAGCTATTTTTGCTAGAGGTTCTTGTGATGACAAAGGCCAAATGTACATGCACGTAAAGGCAATGGAGTACATGACAAATACAGGGCAATTGCCCTGTAATGTTAAATTTATGATTGAGGGTGAAGAAGAGGTAGGTAGTGAAAGTCTTGGGTGGTTTGTAGAACGCAATCAAGATAAATTAGCTAATGACATCATTTTAATAAGTGATACCGGTATGATTTCTCCAGATGTTCCTTCTATCACTACAGGATTACGTGGCTTAAGCTATGTAGAAGTTGAGGTGACAGGGCCAAATCGTGATTTACATAGTGGCTTATACGGAGGCGCAGTTGCCAACCCTATAAATATTTTAACTCAAATGATTGCATCCCTTCACGATGAGGATAATCACATCACCATTCCAGGTTTTTACGATAATGTAGATGAATTATCTTTAGAAGAACGAGCTAAAATGGGTGAAGCTCCTTTTAGTTTAGATGCGTATAAAAAATCAATTGATATTAGTAATGTCCATGGAGAGAACGGATACACCACCAATGAAAGAAACTCAATAAGACCCACATTAGATGTCAATGGAATTTGGGGTGGTTATATTGGTGAAGGCGCAAAAACGGTAATCGCAAGTAAAGCATCTGCAAAAATTTCGATGCGACTGGTACCTAACCAAAACTGGGAAGACATAACTAATTTGTTTAAAAATCATTTTGAAAGTATTGCACCTGGCTCAGTAACGGTTAAAGTTACGCCACATCATGGAGGACAAGCCTACGTAACACCCATAGATTGTCTGGGTTATAAAGCTGCTGAAAAAGCATACGAAGCAACTTTTGGAAAGACTCCTATACCTCAACGTAGCGGAGGGTCTATTCCTATTGTAGCCTTATTTGAAAAAGAATTAAAAAGTAAAACAATTTTAATGGGTTTTGGTTTAGATAGTGATGCAATTCATTCACCTAACGAACACTTTGGTGTTTGGAACTATTTAAAAGGAATAGAGACCATACCTCAGTTTTATCATTATTTTACAGAAATGAGCAAATAAATCGTTTCGCTAAAAAAATAAGGACACAAAACAAAAAAAGACCTTCAAAATATAATTTTGAAGGTCTTTTTTATTCATTTCTTTTCTAACAAAAAAATGGCATCAAAAACTAAATTTTCTTTACATATTTTGTAATTATCACAATTTGAGTAGGACCTACTTTACCTTCAATAAATTCCGCATTCTCATGATCCAAAGAAATACGTCTTACGGCAGTTCCTTGTTTAGCAACCAAACTGGAACCCTTTACTTTTAAATCTTTTATTAAAACCACATTATCCCCAGTTTTTAATATCACTCCATTTACATCTCTATGTATAATTGCATCTGTTTTATCTTCAGCATCCCCTGCTGCTGCTGCCCATTCTAATTGTTGTTCGTCCAAATACATCATGTCCAACAAATCTTGAGACCAACCAAAAGATTTTAATCGATGTAGCATTCTCCATGACATAATTTGTACAGGTTTAGCAGAGCTCCACATACTTTCGTTTAAGCAACGCCAGTGATTCGAATCTCTATTTTCTTCATCATCAAACTGCGAAACACAAGCTTTACAAACCAAAACCAAAGTGTCTTGGCCTTCTATATATTCTGGAGTTTTTGGGACCACATACATTTCAAGGTGTTCATCCTGTGCACAAAATTCACATTTATCTTCTGCTCGTTTTTTAACTTCTCGCTCGAAATTCATAGTGTCATTTTTAGAATCACTAAAGTAGTCGTATTATTAGACTTATAACAAATAGATTCTTTTTAAATAGAAATTTTTAACCTTATGTTTGTATGATAAAAAATAAATCTTGTGATATTATTAAATTCTGTAGAAGAGTTAATGAATGATTCATAGGCATTTAAGCAAGTCATTATTAAATATTTAATTGATGTATATGAAGATTTTATTATAAATAGGAGAAATAAGTATAAAAAAAGCATATGGTTATTGGGCTGAGCAATATGATAAAAATAAGACTCGTGATTTAAATCTAAAAGCTACTTGTGAGACTTTGTCGATATACCAATTTAAAGACGTTTTAGAGCTAGGTTTGGAACAGGAAAAAATACTGGTTATTTATTAAAAAATGCTTTTAATGAAAGATTAATTATGAAAAAACATTTATTACTTATTTTTATGTTGGCTTCTGTCTCCATATATAGCCAGCAAAAAAATCCTATTTTAGATTATAAGGGCTATATAGAAAATGAATTGATGATTGGTGAAAACAAGTTAGCTCCTCATTCCTCTTTTACTTCATTTACTTCAAAAAAAAATGCCCTAAATAAACAATCTGAATTTTATAAATCCTTAGATGGAAAGTGGAATTTTAATTGGGTGAAAAATCCCAAAGACCGTCCAATCAATTTTATGAACCCTAGTTTTGACGTATCCTCTTGGAATCAAATTAATGTCCCCTCCAATTGGGAAATTGAAGGCTATGGTGTACCCATCTATGCAAACCATCAATATGAATTTGCAGATTATAAAGCGATGATTGCTGAGGATATGGAGCTTGTTGAAATACGCTATCCGAAAAATCCAGGAGATGTCCCTGATGATTATAATCCCGTTGGATCCTATCGCAGGGATTTTATAATAGACAAGTCTTGGTCTGAGAAAGAAATCTTTCTTCATATTGGAGCAATGAAATCCGGAGGATTTGTATGGTTGAATGGAAAATACATCGGCTATTCTCAAGGCAGTAAATTGCCTGCAGAGTTTAATATTTCCAAAGCTTTAAAAAAAGGAAAAAATACCATCGCTATTCAAATTTTTAGATGGACTGACGGTGCTTATTTAGAGTGTCAGGATTTTTGGAGAATTAGCGGCATCGAAAGAAGTGTTTATCTCTATGCGCAACCAAAAATAAGGATAGAAGATTTTGAAGTAAAATCTGTACTTGACAAAACTTATAAAAATGGAGAATTCAATTTAACTATTGACCTAAAAAATCATAGCCTCAAGAATAAAAATATATCTGTTACCTATCAAGTTTCAGATAAAAAGACGATTCTTATTTCAGAAACAAAAAATAGTAGCGTTAAAAAATCTGAGTCTATAAATTTTAATGCAAATATTCCAAATATAAAAATTTGGAGTGCTGAGCATCCCAATCTTTATAACTTACAAATTGAAACCAAAGATGCAAATGGGAATACAATGGAAGTTTCTTCCACCAAAATAGGTTTTAGATCTGTAGAAATAAAAAACGGATTGTTACTAGTAAACGGAAAACGCATTACCTTAAAAGGAGTTAACACCCAAGAAACAGATCCAGAAACAGGCCATGTAATGTCTGAAGAACTCCTATTAAAAGACATTCAACTATGGAAAGAAAATAATATCAATGCGGTGCGTTTAAGTCATTATCCAAGAGGTAAAAGGTTTTATGAGCTTTGTGATAAATACGGTTTATATGTTGTTGATGAAGCAAATATAGAATCTCACGGAATGTACTATGGGAAATATTCTTTAGCCAAAAAAAATTCTTGGGAAAAAGCACACATAGATAGAATGGTACGTATGGTTGAAAGGGATAAAAACCACCCCTCAGTGATTATTTGGTCTATGGGAAATGAAGCAGGAAATGGCGTTAATTTCTTTAAAGGGTACGATACAATTAAAGCAATCGATATTACTAAACGACCTGTACAATACGAACGTCCTTATAAAGAACGTGATGGTAATGTGTTTGATATGGACTCAAATACAGACATTATTGTTCCGCAGTACCCTAGTCCTGCAAACTTTAAAGAAGTAGGAAAATCAAAAACCGACCGACCTTATATTCCAAGTGAATATGCTCATTCTATGGGAAATAGCACTGGAAATTTTCAAGATTATTGGGATATCATTGAACAATATGACAATCTGCAAGGTGGATTTATATGGGATTGGGTAGATCAATCGATTTGGAAAACCAATGAAAAAGGTGAGAAATATTATGCTTATGGAGGAGATTATGGAGAAAATATGCCTTCAGATAATTCCTTTTTAAATAACGGAATTGTTTTTCCAGACAGAACACCTCAACCCGCATTGTATGAAGTTAAAAAGGCGCATGAGTTTATCAACTTTAAAAATAAAGGAATTAATACGTATGAAGAATTAAGGGTATTGGTTGAAAATTTATACGATTTTACCAATCTAAATCAATTCCATTTTACGGTCCAAATAAAAGCAGAAGGACAAGTTTTAAAAGAGATCCATCTTAAAAATATTTCGGTTGAAACGCAAACAGGAAAATTAATTAGAATACCTCTAGAAGGAATTAATTTTAAATCTAATACAGAATATTTTGTTGAAATTTCTGCAAAGACAAATCAACAATGGGGAATCCTTCCTGAAAATTTTGAAGTTGCCCACGAACAAATTCCTTTAGCTAGTAAATTTAAAAAAGAACCTACTAAAAATAACCTGAAATCAAATTTAACCGTTGAAGATTCGCAAGAAAGCTTTCAGGTTTTCAATGATCATTTAAACCTGATTTTTAATAAAAAAGAAGGCCGTATTGTTTCTTATAAATTTAACAAAAAAGAGTTAATAGAAGACAGAAAAGGTCTTAAACCCAACTTTTGGAGAGCTGTTACAGACAATGATTTTGGAAGCAAAATGGATAAAAAAAATATCGAATGGAAAACCGCTTCATTAGGATCAGAAGTTATAAATTTTGAATATAAAGAACTAGATAATGGAGCTATAAACTTTGAAGTTACTTATAACTTACCTGGGGTCCAAACAACTTTTATTTCCAATTATACCATGTTCGGGGATGCAGTACTTAAAATTGAAAACACCTTAAACGAAAGCAATTATAAAGGAGATATTCCAAGAATAGGAATGCGAATGCAACTCCCTAAAGAATATGAAAACTTAAGCTATTTTGGTCGAGGTCCTTGGGAAAATTATCAGGATAGAAATACTGCCGCATTTGTAGATGTATATACTTCAAAAGTAAAGGATCAATATGTACCCTATATTCGTCCACAAGAAAATGGATACAAAACAGATTCTAGGTGGCTTGCCTTTTCAAATAAAGAACAACAAGGTCTATTAATTGCAACGGGAAATAAAAACTTACTAAGTTTTAGTGCGCTCCATATGGAAAATGAAGATTTTGACACCACAGAGGGTATCGACTACGAAAATTCAAATGTTAGCAAACATACAATCGATATAAAAGAAAAAAAACTAGTGCAAGTCAATATTGATTTGGGGCAACGAGGGGTTGCTGGAGATGATAGTTGGAGGTCTAAACCACAAGAAAAATATCAATATAAAGGAACTGATAAACATACCTATAGTTTTTATTTGATTCCTTTTGAGAATAAAACGAAAGTTGATTTTATTAAGTTAAGTAAATACTATATTGGGCAGGAATAATACTATTTAAATGGAGTATAGCACTATTAAAATAACAGCTCTTGAAGCTGAAAAAATCCTTTTTGAGCTATATAATATAAAAGGGAAAGCATCGTCTTTACCTGGTTATGTTGATTTTAATTTTAGAATAAAAATAGAAAATGAAGAAGGTTATATTCTAAAAATATCACGTCCTGAGGAAAACAAAAAATATTTAGATTATCAACAGAAATTATTACAATTTATCCATCAATCTGATGAAAAAATTATAGCTCCAAAGATCCTATTTGATCAAAATGATGAGGCGGTTTCTGAGATTATTGACGACTACGGAAACAAACGCTATGTTAGAATGCTTACCTGGGTTTCAGGTAGGGTTTGGAGTTCTGTAAATCCACAATTAGAAGGTTTTCGATTTAGTTTGGGAGAACAATGTGGAATATTAACAAAGGCCCTTCAAAGTTTTGATCATCCCGAAGCACACTACTATTTTGACTGGGACATTGCACAATCCCTTTGGACCAAAGAACACCTTCATTTATTTACAGATCAAAAAAAAGAAATCCTATCGCATCATCAGGATAAATTTGAAGCAATTCAAACTTCCTATAAAAAACTTCGTAAAAGTGTAGTTCATAATGACCCTAATGATAACAATATGATTGTTTCGCTGGATTTACTTAATCCAAGAGCAAAAGCGGCAATAGATTATGGTGATGCCCTGTACACTCAAACTATAAATGATGTCGCTATTCTGTGTGCATATGGTATTATGAGGCATAATGACTCCTTGAATGCTTCCCTAGCGTTTATAAAAGGATATCATTCAGCCTTTCCTTTAGAGGAGGAAGAATTGGAACATTTATACCATGCAATTGCGATGCGATTAGTGATTATTGTCACTAGAGCTGCCATGAGTAAAATTGAAGAACCAGACAATGAATATCTATGGATTAGTGAAAAACCAGCCTGGGAGGTATTGGAAAAATGGCGATTAATATCTCCAGATTTTGCACATTATAGTTTTAGAGAAGCTTGTGGATTTACACCACATCCAAATGAAGATTTATTTGATCAATGGGCTTCTAAGCATCCTTTTCGACTTTCGGAATTATTCCCATCAATTCATTTAAATAATGTACATCCTATAGATTTAAGTGTTTCGAGTACTTGGATGGGGCATCAAGAAGAATTTAATAATTTGGAATGGTTTCAGTTTAAAATAAAGCAACTTCAAAAAGAAGTCCCTGATAAAATAATAGCTGGGGGATATTTAGAACCCAGACCTATTTATACATCTTCTGCTTATGACCGAATAGGAAATTATGGTCGAGAAAGTAGAAGTATTCATTTAGGTGTCGATTATTGGTTACCCTTAGAAACACCTATTCATAGTTTATTAGAAGGAGAAGTGGTAATAGCTATTAATGACGCTGGATTTAAAGAATATGGTGGTTTAGTTGTTTTAAAACACCACCCCGAAGGATTTACATTTTATACACTTTACGGTCATTTAAGCGTAGAAAGTGCTACTAAAAATAAGGTAGGAGACCTTCTAAAAAAAGGATCTAAAATTGGAAATATTGGCGATTATCCTGAAAATGGAAATTGGGCTCCTCACCTACATTTTCAGGTGCTATTATCCCTTTTAAATTATAAAGTAGATTATCCAGGTGTAGCTTATTTTTCAGAAATAGCCGTTTGGAAAAGTATTTGTCCAAACCCAAATTTCTTGATTAAATCGGAAGAGTTAGAGAAAAAAGAAAATACGAGTCAAGAAGAACTTATCAACTATCGAAAAAAATATCTAGGAAAAAGTTTAAGCTTACAGTATAGAACTCCAATCGAAATGGTCCGAGGAGCAGGGCAATATTTAATGGATTCTATGGGTAGAAAATACTTGGACACTGTTAATAATGTAGCACATGTAGGACATGAAAATTATAAAGTTGTAAAAGCTGGGCAAGAACAAATGGCATTGATCAATACGAATTCTCGCTATCTACACAAAAATATAACGGTTTTGGCTGAGGAACTTATTAAAACATTAGCTCCGGAATTAAATGTGTTGCATTTTGTGAATTCGGGAAGTGAGGCCAATGAATTAGCAATTCGTATGGTAAAAGCGGTTACCGGTGAAAAAGACATGATTGCTTCGGAAGTTGGTTATCATGGTAATGCGAATATGTGTGTTGATATTAGTTCGTATAAATTTGATGGAAAAGGAGGAAAAGGCGCCCCGGAACACACCCATATTTTCCCTTTACCCGATGCGTTTAGAGGAAAATATAAAGGCGAGTATACCGCTGAAAAATATGCAGATGAGGTACAAAAACTAATTAAAAAGATTCAAAGCAAAGGCCGAAATTTAGGAGGGTTTATAATTGAACCCATTATTAGTTGTGGTGGACAAATAGAGTTGCCTGATGGGTTTTTGGCAAAAGCCTATCAAATGGTTCGAGAAGCTGGAGGTATTTGTATTTCAGATGAAGTACAAACCGGTTGCGGTCGGATGGGAAAAACATTTTGGGGTTTTCAATTACATGATGTAATACCAGATATTGTGACTATTGGGAAACCACTAGGAAACGGACATCCTATCGCTGCTGTTGCTTGCACACAAGAAGTTGCTGATAAATTTGCTAATGGCATGGAGTATTTTAATACCTTTGGTGGTAATCCTGTTTCTTGTGCTATTGCAACTGAGGTTTTAAGAGTCATTAAAAGAGAAAAATTACAAGAAAACGCATTAGTCGTTGGTGAATTTCTGAAGGCGAAATTAAAATCACTCGCTAAAGAATTTCCAATTATTGGAGAGGTCCGAGGACAAGGATTATTTCTTGGTATTGAATTGGTAGATGCTAACTTAAATCCATTAGCCATACAAACCGATTATTTAGCAAACCGAATGAAAGAGCATGGGATATTAATGAGTACAGATGGCCCAGACCATAATGTGTTAAAAATTAAGCCCCCTCTTCTATTTACAAAAGAGAATGTAGACGAACTAATTTACTATTTGCATAAGATTTTTGCTGAAGATTTTATGATCAGTACAGAAAAATAGTCACACGATATTAATAAGTTATAAGATCAAAAATTATGAAAGAATCACTTTTAATACTTTTTTTATTATCCTTTAGTCTTGGATTTGCACAAACAACAGAAAAAATTGATAAAGAAGCTATAAAGGCTGTAATGAATTTACAAGAAAAAGCATGGTCTAATAATAATCTAGAAGGCTTTATGCGGGGTTATTGGAAAAACGATTCCCTAAAGTTTTATGGTAGTAGTGGACTTACTAAAGGTTGGCTAAAAACCTTAGAAAATTATAAAAAAGGATATCCAACCAAGGAGGATTCCGGAACCTTAAAGTTCACCATTAAAGACATCTCCAAAATTGATAAAGGTAGTTATTGGGTGATGGGTGAATACCACTTAAAGAGAATTATAGGTGATGCAAATGGTGTGTTTTTAATTATCTTTAAGAAAATAGACGGTGAATGGAAAATTATTGCAGACATGTCTTGTTAACTATTTAAAATTTTCTGTCGGGATGGAATGGACTTATATCTAAAGATGTTTTCTTATCTGATATAATTTCAGATACTAATTTACCAGTTGCAGGACCTAAACTCCAACCCATCATAGCGTGACCTGTAGCAATTGTAAGGTTTTTGTATTGGCTTACTCTTCCTATATATGGCAATCCGTCAGGAGTACAAGGACGTAATCCACAAGCAGCATTATCAATTTCAGAGGCTTGTATTTTTACATCCTTATAATAATCGGAAGCAGCTTTACCAATGGTATTTACTCTAATTGGATTGATCTTATTATTAATTCCAGCAATTTCCATGGTACCAGCAAAACGTGTAAAACCATTCATAGGAGTTACCGCAACTTTAGCTTCTACTAAAATAGCAGGTATGGTAATCCCTGTTTCTCTTTCCACATTAATTCGATATCCTTTTCCAGCTTGAATTGGAATTTTAATACCTAATTTTTTAGTGATTAAAGGACTCCAAGATCCAGCAGCTAAAATAACCTCATCTGCTTTCAATGTTCTTTTTGAGGTTTCAACCTCCATAATTTTACGTCCAGAAACAATTAAGTCTTGAACGCTCTCATTTTTATAAATACTAACTCCTTTCGCTTTTAAATAAGACAACATTTCTGTCATAAACTCTTTGGGAGTCATGTGCGCATCGGAATCAAAATAAACTGCTCCTTTACAATTGATGTTTGCGTTAGGTTCCATTTTCCTCACTTCTGCTTCAGAAATATTTTTAACATTAAGCCCTTCTTTAATGGCTCGTTGTCCTACTTTCCATTCTTCTTCTCCTGCCTTATCTGTTTTATAAAGCATTAAAAGGCCTTTTCTTTCAAAATGAAAATTAAAATCTTCGGAGGATTTAATTTCTTTATATAACTCTCTTCCTAAAATATTAATATCCTTGATAATCGGAATGGCTTTTTCAACTTTAGGAGCAGTAGCAGATTTTTTAAATTTTAAGGACCATTGTAAAAAATCCTTGTCCAAACGCGGTTTTATATAAAAAGGACTGGAGGGATTAAACATCCATTTAATTCCTTTGGTGATGATACCAGGAGCTGCTAAAGGGATGATGTGACTGGGTGTAATATATCCCGCATTTACAAAAGAAGCTCCAGAGGTAATGTCACTTTTATCAATAACAGTTACTTGGTGTCCTTCTTGCTGCAGGTAATAAGCAGAACACAAGCCGATGATTCCTCCGCCGATAATGATTACTTCTTTTTTCATTGTTAAATCACTTGAAAACCATGAGCATAAGGATCGTCTTCTTTATCAATTAAAATAGTATTGTAGCCATAAATCTTTGCCCATCCTTTTATGCTAGGAATAATAGCCTTGTTACCATTTAATTCTGTTTCTTCTTCTATCTTTCCAGTAAAAGTGGAGCCTATATAGCTTTCGTGAATAAAATCAACTCCTTTGGACAATTTCCCTTTTGCATATAATTGTGCCATTCTAGCTGAAGTTCCTGTTCCACAAGGACTTCTATCTATCGCTTTATCCCCGTAAAACACAGCATTACGTCCAGAGGATTTTGGATTAATGGGATTTCCTGTCCATTGGATATGACTTACATCTCTTATGGTTTCATTTTCTGGGTGGATGAACCTATTAGGATATTTTTCATTAATTCGTTTTCTTAGTATCTGAGAATATTGAATTAGTTTCCCAGCCGTAAAATTATGTATTCCACTAAAGTTTTTCTGAGGATCTATAATTGCATAATAATTTCCTCCATATGAAATATCTAAGGTAATTGTTCCTAACTCAGGGCATTCTATACTTAGATTTTCTGCTGCCAAATAGGATTTTATATTTTTCAGTTTTACCCATTCTACCTTCCCATTGATTTGTTTATAATCTATTTCAACCAATCCAGCTGGAGTTTCCATTCTTACTTTTCCAGGAGTTAATGGCTCTATAATTCCTTCTTCAATAGCAATGGTAATTGCTCCAATGGTTCCGTGACCACACATGGGTAAGCAGCCTGAGGTTTCAATGAATAAAATCCCAAAATCATTTTCAGGAAATTGAGGTTCAAAAAAGAAACTACCACTCATCATATCATGACCTCTAGGCTCGTACATTAATCCTTTACGTATCCAGTCGTATTCTTTTAAAAAATGCTGCCTTTTTTCACTCATAGAATCACCTAAAAGATCTGGACAACCAGTAGTTACTACTCTAACAGGATTCCCGCAAGTATGCGCATCAATACATTTATAAATGGTTTTACTCATTGTTATGATCTTCAATATAATTATTGACTCTATTTTCTAAAATGGAAAGTGTTACGGTCCCTTGTTCTAAAACAACCTCGTGAAACTCCCGAATATCAAATGAACTTCCCAATTCCATTTCTGCTTTTTTACGTAATTCTCTAATTTTTATTTCTCCTATTTTATAAGATAATGCTTGTCCTGGCCAAGAGATATATCGATCGGTTTCGGTATTGATTTCATGAATAGAAAGTGCCGTGTTTTCAGCCATATAGTTGATCACCTGCTCACGTGTCCATCCTTTAGCATGAATCCCTGTATCGACTACTAATCTACAAGCCCGCCACATTTCATACGTTAATTTACCAAATTGTTCGTATAGGGTAGTGTACATACCCATTTCTTCAGCAAGAAATTCGCAATACAAACCCCATCCTTCTCCATAAGCGGATAAATAAGTGTCTTTTCTAAATTGAGGAATGCTATCTCCTAATTCTAAATTTAAAGAACTTTGCAAGTGATGTCCTGGTACCGCTTCATGAACTGTTAAAGAAGGTAACACATACAAAGGTCTACTGGGCAAATCATAGGTATTTACCCAATAATATCCTGGATCTGTACTGTTTTTACTTGTTCCCACATACCTGCCCGTAGTATACTTTGGTGCTATAGCATCAGGTACTGGTGCTACTCCATAGGGTTTTCTTGGTAGGGTTTTAAAAAACCTAGGCAATTGCTCATCTGCTCTTTTTGCCATATCTCTAGCAATCATTAAAAGTTGTTTTGGAGAAGTAGCATAAAATTGAGGATCGGTTCTTAGAAAATTTAAGAAATCTGAAAAACTTCCTTGAAAGTTTAATTCAGAAATTATTTTTTCCATTTCAGTTTTTATTCGAGCAACTTCTTTTAATCCAATAGAATGAATATCATCTGCACTATACTGAGTACTTGTTGTATAGTAATTGATTCTATTTTGATAATATAAATTTCCATTAGGGGTTTCAGAAATTCCTATACTCGTTCTTGTTTTCGGAAAATATTCCTCTTCAAAAAAAGTTTTCACCAATTTAAATTGGGGAATAACATTAGTAGTAATCGCAACTTTAGCAGCAATTAATACCGAATCTTTTTGAGTTGATGTTAGTGTTTTTGGTAAATTATTAAAGGGTTGATAAAAATAACTTTCTTCAAAATTTTCAACAATATGATCATTGTAACTGGACTCATAGCCATTAAATATGACGTTAGGTTGTGATACTCCTTTTTCTAAGCCTTCTCTTAATAAAGGTAAAAACTGATTCACCCTACTCGGGATTGCATTCAGTTTTGTTAAATAGGTTTTTACTTGCTCATAGTTTTGAAATGGGCGAACCATAAATGAAAAATTGGTATGAAAACCTGAATCGGATAATAAAGGGTTTAAATACCTTTCAAATTCAAAGTAATCAATCGCATCCTGCAATTGAAATTTTAATAGTTCCAAGGAGATAGATTCCGTTTCAGATAAGAAAATTACATCAATCTTATGTAGTCTTATTAATTGTTCCTTCGCGTATTCTGCCTCTTTTTTAAAGTATTCCTTCGAAAATAAACCTAAGGGATATTCATCTTCATCGTAACTTTCTCTTTCTTCTATTTCTAAAATTATTTCATTTAACAAATCTGAATCCTTGATCTTGGAATCTTTGGAACAGCTCATGAATATTAGAAATAGTACTAAAAATAATCTCTTAAATATTTTCATATATACTTAGATTTTATCTTTTGAATTTTTACCATTAACAAACCTTATAATTCCTAAAGGATTCTCATTTTTTAATTCATCAGGAAGCAATTCATTTGGCCAACTTTGAAAGCTAAATGGTCGAACCCATCTGTTAACCGCATGGATCCCGACTGCTGTAAAACGACTGTCTGTAGATGATGGATAAGGACCTCCATGAAGCATTGCAGGACAAACCTCAACACCTGTTGGAACCCCATTAAATATGATTCTACCTACTCTGTTTTGAAGTGCATCTATTAGTTCAGGGAAATTTTGAAGTTCTTCTTCTTCTCCTAAAATAGTTCCCGTTAACTGGCCCTCTAAATGACTTATTACTGTTTCTAATTCGTTTGCATCTTCACATACTACTACCATAGAAAAAGGTCCAAAAACCTCTTGATGCAAAGTTGTATTATTTAAAAAGGTTAGTCCTTCAACGGTCACAATTGTTTGTCTTGAGTGATTAACATCAACATCATTAGTATAATCTGCTTTTACTGTTAAACCATTTTGTTGCAATGCGGTTTGCTTATTTCTCTCATAATTTCCGATAATGTTAGGATGCAACATACAAGAAGGTTCTAATTTTACTATTTCTGTGGAAAGTACGTTGATAAAATTAGTTAAAGAATCGCTTTTTATTCCTAATATTAAACCTGGATTGGTACAAAACTGACCTGATCCTAACGTTATTGATCCAGCATAGGTTTTAGCTAAAGCTTCCCCTCTATTTTGTATTGCTTTTGGCAATAATACTACCGGATTAATACTTCCCATCTCAGCAAAAACAGGTATTGGTTCGTCTCTTTGTGCAGCGATATCATATAAAGCTCTCCCACCTTGAATACTACCTGTAAACCCTACAGCTTTTACATCTGGATGTGTAACTAATTCAATCCCTACTTCAATTCCAGCACTATTTAAATTTGAAAAAACTCCATTAGGCATATTTGTTTTTTGAGCAGCTCTTATAATTGCGTCTGAAACCATTTCACCAGTTCCAGCATGCATAGGGTGTGATTTACAAATGACGGGGCAACCTGCTGCTAATGCAGAGGCCGTATCTCCTCCAGCTGTTGAATACGCAAATGGAAAGTTACTAGCTCCAAAAACGACTACAGGCCCTAATGGAACTAACATCTTTCGGATGTCCTGTTTGGGGATTGGTTTCCTATCTAAATCTGCAGTATCTATTGTTGCTGCTAACCAAGAGCCTTCTTCCAACATAGTTGCAAAACTTGTTAACTGCCCCATAGTTCTGCCTCTTTCTCCTTTTGCTCTTCCTTCTGGAAGGCCAGTTTCTGATTGATACATCGCAATCAAATCATCTCCCATTGCAATTATTTCATCAGCGATGGCTCTTAAAAAGTTTGCTTTTTCTAAACCCGATTTTTTACTGAAAGATTTAAATGCTTTAGCTGCCAATTCAGCCGCTTGATTAATTTCTTTAGAAGTTGCTTCTGTAAAAATTTGTTCATTTTCTATATTCAATTTTGGATTGAACGTGGTATACGTTTTTCCCCCTTTTGCGGAACGCTGATTCCCTATATGATTTTCTCCTGTAGTCATTTTCTGTGTTTTATTTATTTTTTGTGTTTTTCGATAGCTACTTCTAGGGTGATTTTTTATTGCAATACTCGAAAGTGAGTCTAATTTCTAATATTATAAATTTTTATAATCCGGTAATTGAGGCCTATTTTTTAAACCATCTTCAATAATCTTTAATACCAGAGCTCTTTCCGTTCCTACTAGCGGTAAGCGAGGAGCTCTTACATTCTCAGTTCCAATACCTGTAGCGACTTCAGCTAATTTAATGTTTTGTACTAACTTAGAATTAATATCTAACTCTAACAAGGGTAAAAACCATCTGTAAATTTCAAGTGCTTCTTTAATTTTACCTGCCTTTTGAAGTTCATAAATAGCAACTGTTTCTGCTGGAAAAGCACAAACTAAACCTGCTACCCATCCATCAGCCCCCATTAATAAACTCTCCAATGCTAAAGTATCTACTCCTGTCATAATTTTTAAACGATTCCCAAACCGATTTTTAATACGAGTTACATTAGAAATGTCTCTAGTAGATTCTTTTACAGCTTGGATGGTTTCGCATTTTAACAAGACATCAAACATATCTAAAGTAACTTCAGTTTTATAATCAACAGGGTTGTTATAAACCATAATTGGCAAACTACTATTATTAGCTACCGCTTTAAAATACTCCACCACTTCCCGATCTCCTGCACTATAACGCATTGGTGGAAGCATCATTAAACCACTAGCACCATCTTCTTCAGCTTTATTTGCAGCATCAATTGCGCCTTTGGTAGTTTGTTCCGCAATATTTATCATTACAGGAATTTTACCTTCCACTAATTTTACTGTTTCGGTAGTTAAAGTTCTCTTTTCAGAATCTTCTAAGGTACTTGCTTCCCCTAAAGTTCCTCCTAAAACAATTCCATGAACACCCGCATCTACTTGGGCTTTTATGTTTGTTGTAAACATCGTTAAGTCTAAAGTGTCTTTAGTCGTAAATTTAGTGGTGACTGCTGGCATTACACCTTCCCATTGAAATTTCATATATGAATATTTTATTAAACAATAATTATTAAATTGTAGTGTATTTATATAAATTTATACAATATCGGTTTACTTGGTGTCGCATCATTTTCAAATGATGCTATCTGAAGATTTAACATATAACACCCATCTAAAATAGATGCTGGAACATAAATAAATTCGGTTATGGTAGCATCCAATCTTGGTGCTAATGGATAATTCCAAAAAGCTTTATGAGCCAATAATTTCCCATCGTCTTTTTCCCTATCAACCGAAGGCAAATCTATTAACAAATGTTTTACTCCAACCTCTTTTAAATACAACGCTGCTTCTTCTAATAAATAAGCCCAGTTGGTATTTGAGTATTTTTTAGATTTCTTAGTATCAGAATTTGGCATTGTTCTAATGATTATAGCCTCTGGTTTATTTCCATTTAATGCCTTTTTAATTTGTTCTTTAGAAATCACTAAATCATCACCTTTTTCATACGGTATTACTGTAATTAATTCAGCTTGAAAAAAGAAATTTTTTAAAGTTTGGTTGATAGAATGAAATTCTGAAGTAATGTGCCCAATGCATTCGGTATGAGTTCCGTGAGCATGGGGATTAAATTCTATGGTATTAAAATTAACAGAAGCTCCTTCACTCACTTTACCAATCCAGTCTCCATCTTTTACGGGTTCTATTTTTGGTTCATTTAAATACCAAGCTATAGGGTTTTCAAGTGAAGCATTTAAAGGGATGGAAATATCTATAGGTTTAGATAAATCAATCTTCTTTGTAATAGTATCAATTTCTAGTGTTGCAATCATAGTTTAAAAATAAGCATTTTATTCGACCATAAATAAGTTACTGGCAATGCCGTCGCTTAAAAATTTTCCTTTTTCTGAAATTATTAAAATTTTGTCATTAGGAGAAGTCCCCTCTTTTTTTGGCGACGAAGTAAGTTCTTCAATTTTAATAGAGGAATTCACTGCGTTTACAAGGACCATTTCCAACAAACCATCATTAATAGAACTTTCAGCTTGTTGCAACAAATAATCTAAATATTTTATCCCAAAATTATTTTCCACTTTATTTAATGAAACTCCCCACATGGTTCTTAAACCTGTCATTAAATACTCATTGTATTGGTCTGTTTGAGATAATGTTTCTATTTCAATGGGCAGTTTACCTTTTTGAATTTGATTTATATATTGAATATTATTACTAACATTCCAACTTCGAATGCTTCCATCAAAAGAATGTGCTGAAGGTCCTAGACCCAAATAAAATTTACCCTGCCAATATGCGGTATTATTTTCAGAAAAGAATCCTTCTTTACCAAAATTAGAAAATTCGTAATTCACGTACCCTTCTTTCTTCATTTTGTCCAATAAAATTTGATATTGACGATGAGAATTTCTTTCACTAACGGCAGGTATTTTACCATTTTCAATAAGCTTTTTAAGCGCTGTTTTGGGTTCCACAGTAAGCGCATAACATGATATATGAGGAATTCCGAAAGCTACTATGGTATCCAAATTTTCTTCCCATCGTTTATCATCCAAACCCGGAATTCCATAAATAAGGTCCACACTTATATTCTCAAAATATTGAATAGCCATTTTTAAACACTCTTTTGCTTCTAAAGCGTTGTGAGCTCTGTTCATTAGTTTTAAATCTTCTTCAAAAAAAGACTGTACTCCAATACTCAATCGATTGATTTTTGTTTTAGAAAGTTGATAAAGCTTATCTTTAGTAAGATCATCTGGATTGGCTTCTAAACTTATTTCTATAGGGTCTTCAATATCAAAATTTTTATAAACTTCCGCTATCAATAAATCTATTTCCTCTTTATTTAATAATGAAGGGGTTCCACCTCCAAAATAAATGGTTTTTATAGGAACTGAAATTTCACTTTTTCTCAATTGAATTTCGCTACAAATAGCAGCTAATAATTCATTTTTTCTCTTAATACTTGTTGAAAAATGAAAATCACAATAATGACACGCTTGTTTACAAAAAGGGATATGAATATAGATTCCAGCCATTTATTTAAATCTGGATTTATTAGTGTTTATAAAATACTGCATTTATTATTTTTTTACACGTCCTTCATTTTGTTTTACAAAAGCGGACCATCCGGTGTAATTTTTTCCAATTTCTATTTTTCCAGAATTATAAAAATGACAAACAGCTGCAGCCAATCCATCAGTACTATCTAAATTTTTAGGTAATTCTTTTAATTGCAATAAACTCTGTAACATTTTCGCTACTTGTTCTTTACTGGCATTCCCATTTCCAGTAATGGCCATTTTTATCTTTTTAGGAGCGTATTCTGTAATAGGAATTTCTCTAGAAAGCCCAGCAGCCATTGCAACTCCTTGAGCCCTTCCTAGCTTAAGCATGGACTGCACGTTTTTTCCATAAAACGGTGCTTCAATTGCAATTTCATCTGGTTTAAAAGTATCAATCAATTCAATGGTACGTTCAAAAATTAATTTCAATTTTAAATAATGATCATCATATTTTTGAAGTTTGAGCTCATTTAATTGTAAAAAATGCATTTTTTTGTTAACTACTTTTATAAGCCCAAAGCCCATAATAGTAGTTCCAGGATCGATACCAAGTATAATTTTATCAGAATTCATTTAATCTTTAATTGCTTGTCTTAATTACTAAAGGTAGTCTAAATGTTGTTTTTACAGGTATTCCTCGTTTATAAGCAGGAGCAATGGGCTGTAATGTTTTTATTCCTTCCATGATAGTAGTCGCTAATAATGGAATTTGGACTTTTAACAAGCTATCAATTTTCATGGAGGTAATAGCAAGTTTTCCTTTTTCGTCAACCAAAAAATCTAAAACAAATGTTTCATTAAGATCGCTGGTTACTCTCATTTTTTCTGAATTTATAACTTGATACAGATGAGCTGAAAGTGTGCTTTCAAAACAGCTTTTTTGTTCTTTCTTTTCAGTAAATGTGTCACAATTTAAAAAGATAGGATATTGATCTACATCTTTCCAATTAATAGATTTTATTTCGTCTTTAAGAAATGTTTCAGATGAAATTTTTTCGGTTTCGAAGAATTGACAAGATTGAAATGAAACATACAAAACAACTAAAACTAACCAGTTTTTTATTTTCATCTTAATACTATTATTTCCCTTTAGCTTTTTTTACATATGCTTCCCATTTCATATCTTTATAAATATCATCCCCTAAATAGGTGACAATAGGAAGCATTTCTAACGCTTTTATATAACCAGGCATCACCAATAACACCTTTAATTCTTTATCTAAATAAACAAACGTTGGATAACTTAACTTACCTTTTAATAAATTAGCAGGCAACTCATTATAACCTCTTCTACCGGAATCTACAAAATTAAATTCCTTTTCTTTAAAAGTAAGTGTGTTTTTATCCTCTCCATCTAGTTTCACACAATAAAATTTTTTATTAAGGTACGCAATGAGGTCTTTATCTTTAAAAGTTGTTGCATCCATTTTTTTACAATAGCCGCACCAATTGGTATATACGTCAATTAATATTTTTTTGGGCTTTTTTTTTGTAGCAGCTTCAGCTTCTTCAATAGTCATCCAATTAATTTCTTGTGCAATAAGTTGAGTGCCATTTAATAATAACACAAAAACGAAAAGAAATAGTTTATTTTTCATGTGGGTATATTATTTTATAGTATCGGTCATTGCTGTTCGTTATTTATCATTTAATTGTAAGTTTAAAATGTTATGTACTTGTTTATAGGCTAAAAATAGTAAATCCCTCTAAACTACAACATAACATTTATGAATATTAATTGTTTTATTTATATTTGTTAGTACAAAAATAATTTACAGAAACCCCTGTTTTTACAAGAAATTAATATGGATATTGTATTAGTAATTATAGGTTTAAGCTTATGTATAATTGGAATTGTAGGCAGTGTGTTTCCTGTACTTCCAGGACCTCCTTTTGGTTGGATCGGATTGTTATTATTAGAATTAACCGAAGGTATTTCTACTAATTATTGGTTTTTAGGAATCACTTTTATCATTGCCATCGGTATCTTTTTATTAGATTATATGATGCCTGCAATTAGTACTAAAAAATTTGGAGGAAGTAAAGCTGGTGCTATTGGAGCGGTATTAGGTTTAATTATTGGGCTATTATCTCCAATCCCTTTTGGGTTTATAATCGGTCCTTTTGTAGGTGCTTTTATAGGTGAAATTGTTTTTAATAAAACAAAAGGACCCCAAGCTTTAAAAGCAGCTTTTGGATCCTTCTTAGGTTTTATTGCTTCTACTTTTATGAAACTATTTGTTTCATTTATATTTCTTGGACTATTTATTTGGGAGGTACTAAGTCACTGGAATAGCTTCTTTTAATATGCCTATTTTTTCTATTTAATAGCCCTCTCGAAACGATTCTAATCGTTAAGTTTATGCATTCATGACATTAGGGCCCTTTAAGGAATTATATTGCCTTGAATTCTTGTAATTATTTAAAAAAATGATTAGCAATAGGCTGTTAGGTAAAGAAAATACTATTTCTTAAAAAATAAATTAAATATAAATAAGATTACAACTGCCCCAATAGCACCTGTTAATACATCACTTATCCAACCAGATCCTAAACTAACCCCTAAATAACCTAAAAGGCTAGAGCCTACAATACTTCCAAGAATACCTACTATAATATTACCTATTAGACCCAGTCCACTTCCTTTATAAAGTTCGCTGCCTAACCAACCTGCTAGGGCTCCAATGATTAATGTTGCTAAAATACCCATAATTAAAATGTTTTTTTATGATCGTTATTATTATTATT